>Ga0126379_10000370_pt1 | contig 24425 bp, 19 predicted proteins | sample PanSoiMetPlot_24_FD_92640 | JGI IMG/M metagenome (GOLD analysis project Ga0126379, IMG submission 92640) | Tropical forest soil microbial communities from Panama - MetaG Plot_24 | ecosystem: Environmental > Terrestrial > Soil > Tropical forest > Bulk soil | place: Panama | collected 2016-02-17
ACCTTCGGCTTGCGCGCATCCAGCCACCATTGGCCGGTCACGGCGACCGTTTTCGCGGCCACCTGGGGCGGGACGGTGATGATCTGCTGCTGGCAGCAGGCCGGGGGGTGCTCGGGCGGGGTGAGGATCTCGGGCCGGCCGCGGGTGAGCGTCATGAAGTCCGGGCGGAGCGGGCAGCGGATCTTGCCCATGACCGCGGGGCACATCACCCGGTGGTAGCCGTCGGGGTCGTCGGCGGTGATCTTGCCGAGCTTGTGCCAGGCTAGCTCGGCGGATTGCTGGTCATGGGCGCTGGCCTGCTGGGGGGTGGCGTCGCGGGCGAGCGGTCTGAGCTCCAGCAGCGGCGGCGGCGGGGTGGCGGGGCAGTACAGGTTGCCGTTGGCGATGATGGCGCCTTCGTGGGTGCCGCGGGGGCCGCGGTCGGCGGGGTGCAGGTCCTGGATGAGCGCCCGGCTGCCCGCCGTTGCGAGGCGCTGGCCTGGGGCTTTTCCACCCGGGCAACGGTCGCGAACTTGCCAGATGGAACTACGCAGATGGCCATATTTTGGCATCTCCGGCCCTCACCCAAGACCCCCCGTACGGTAAGCTGGCCTGCGTTCGCGATATCCGGGATGCATACCATAAACAGGGCCGACGCTTGGCCGGTGCCAATGTCATCCAACGAGACGCGCTGAGCGTCTAGCAGACAGTGCGTGCAGGAGGCCAGCACGCTGGTCAGGATCTGAACGCGCAAAGGCTATCTGGTGTCCCAGGTCCCTTCGGCAGTGCCACGGACAGAGCCTTTCCGCCGGTCCGGGCGCTGGAGGAGTGCACCGCGAGGTAAGGCGGCTCCCCGCTGCTTGCCGCCCCGTGCCGGACCAGTACGGATCGAAGTTAGTACAGTGAGGAGCACCGCAGCATGAATCCCATCCAACGGCCGGACTCTTTCGAGTCGGCTGACTACGTCGGCGTGCTACGTCGCCGTTGGTTGATCGTGCTGGTCCTGACCTTGGCTGGCGTGGTCGGGGCGTTTGCCTACGTCACCGTCGCCCCCAAGTCCTACACCGCCACGGGCGCTGTGAACGTGACCCCCACCGGCGCCGAGCCGGGTAACACAGTGGCGGGCAGCCGCACCGCCAACGCCCAGGTAAACCTGGACACCGAGGCGCAGATCATGACCTCGACCCCGGTGGCGACGCTCGCTGGGAGGATGATGCACAGCACGCTCACCCCGTGGGCACTGGCTCAGCAGATCAAGGTCACGGTCCCGCCGAACTCCTCGCTGCTGGACGTCGCATGCAAGGCGCCGACGGCCATCGGGGCGGCCAACTGTGCGAACGACTTCGTCAAGGCCTACCTGCAGAACCGGAGCGCGAGCGCCACCGCCACCCTCAATAGCCAGATAGCCAACCTAACCGCAAAGCTCAACTCGATGAAGGCGCAGGAAGCGTCGCTCACCGCCAAGATTGCCAAGCTGCCGCGCGGCTCGGCGACAAAGCTCAGCTATGACGCGACCCTGTCGAGCGTCCGGGGCCAGGCGCAGCAGTACACCAATGAGCTGGCGCAGCTCAACATCAACGAATCGAAAGACACTGGCGGGAACGTCTCCACCATCGCCACGCCGCCGGGCAAGCCGAGCAGCCCGAAGAAGTCGCTGATCCTGCCGAGCGGGCTCGTCGCTGGACTGCTCATCGGCCTGATCGTCGCGTTCATCGTGGACCGTCGCGACAAGCGGATCCGCAGCGCTCAAGATGTGCAGCGCCAACTTGACCTGGAGATTCTGCTCAACCTGCCGGACGGGAGCTTCGGCCGTGAGGTCTCGATAGTCTCCCCGCGGTCAAGGACGGGCCAGGCGTTCACCGATCTGGGCCACGCCGTCGCCGCGGCGCTCGGCGACGGCAACCACATTGTGTTCGTGGCCAGCGCGCGGCCCGGCCGGGCTGGGAGCGTGGTGGCGGCGAACCTGGCCGTCACCCTGGCCAGGACCCACACAGACGTGGTGCTCGTGTGCGCGGACCTGGAAGGGACGATCGCGCCCAAGATGCTCGGGCTTGGTGACGGTGAGGGCCTCGCGGAGCTGGTCTCCGGGAGTGCTACCGTCAGGGACGTCGTGCGCGGCCCCGCCGGGATGCCGGGGCTGTGGGTGATCACCCCCGGTGCCGACCCGTCCGTGGGTCTGTACAGCCTTCAGCACGACACGGCGCGGGCCCTCATGTCGCAGCTGCGCCACGACGCGCGGTACGTTGTGGTCGAGGCGCCAGCAGGCGGAGACGCGGCCGATACCTTCGCGCTCGGCGAGTTCGCCGACGCGGCTCTCGTCACGATCGAGATTGGCAATACCGATAGGGCCGAGGCCGCCGACTGCGTCCGTAGGCTGCGTCAGCTACGGACCCCATTTGTCGGAGCCGCTGTACTCCCCGCACTGGGCCGGGTCGGGGTGCGCCCGCCACGCCAGCCGCAGCCGAGGGGCGGGCCGGGCAAGCTCGGCCGTGATGCCCTGCCCGTCGGGCGTGGCGAAATTTCCGCGATGTCAGGCATGTCCGCGGAGGGGGACCGACGAGACCGCCCGGCACGTTCCAGCAGCGGACATAGCGGGCGGCCCGACAATGCCGGAAGCTGACTCATGCCTCATCGGCAACTACCCCGCATGGTACGCCGGGCCGGGTGCGGGATAGCTGGCGCGGCGGGTACCGCCGCGGCGCCTGATCCGGTATCGGCCGACGGCAGACTGACCGGGGCACACCGATAATGCCGGCCGGGGGTGGACAGTCCCGCCACGGAGCCTGCGCTGTGACAGGAACGAGGAGCTGACCGTGACAACCGCGCTACAGCGCACCGGGCAGGATGGCCTTGCTGGCCGCCTGCGTAGGGACGCGGCCGCTGGCGGCGAGGCGAAGCGACGGCAGAGCTGGTTTGTGCGGGACCCGGCGTGGCCGATAGTCGCGGCGCTGGCCGGCTGGCCGGTGTGGTGGGCGCTGGGGATCGCGAACCAGATCTTCATCCTGTTTGCCATCCCCATGGCCTGGAGGCTGTACCTGTCCCGGGCGAGGCGAGGCCGACGGATCCAGTTCCCGCGCGGGTTCGGGATCTGGGTGCTGTTCATGATCGTGGTTCTGGCCGGGGTCGCGGGGCTGGCCCTGACCGCCCCGGAGACGATCGCCACCTCCGTCGCCAACCGCTATTTCTCCTGGACTTACCGGGTCTTCGACTACACCGCGGCCGCGATCCTCTTGCTATACGCGGGCAACCTGACCGAGCGCGAGCTGCCCCGGCAGCGCCTGGCCTGGCTGCTCGGCCTTGTGGGCATCTACGCGGTGGCCGGCGGCTTCCTCGGCGTGGTCGATCCCCACTTGAGCTTCACCTCACCCATCGCGCACCTGCTGCCCGCCAAGATCCAGGCTGGGCTCTCGGCGTCGCTGAACCCCGGCACCGCCGCGAACATGGCCAACGGTTTGACCGGCCGGGTAAAGGCACCATTCACCTTCACCAATCAGTGGGGCAACGCCATCGCCATCACGCTGCCCTGGCTGCTCGTAGCCTGGCGGAGCTACGGTACGCGCCAGCAGGGACGGCTCGCGGTAGCCATCGCCGCCTTGGCCATTGTGCCGGTCGTGCTGTCGCAGAACCGTGGGCTGTGGATCGGCCTGCTGGTCGCGATCGTGTATCTCGCGGTGCGCCTGGCCCTCCATGGGAAGACGGCCCCGCTCGTCGCGCTTTGTGGCACGCTCGCTCTCGCCGCGGTCATCATCCTCGCCAGCCCGCTGTCCACCTTGATCAACCAGCGGTTGCATAACGGCAAGAGCAACTCGATACGCGGATCGCTGACGCAGATAGCGATCAAGGACGCCGAGTCCTCGCCGATCATCGGCTACGGCGATACGAGACACATGATAGGCAGTCCGCAATCGATTGCAATCGGGTCAAACGTCAACTGCCACAACTGCGGCAACACCAGCGTCGGCAGCAACGGCCAGTTGCAGCTGCTCTTGGTCACTACCGGTTTCGTGGGCGCCGGCCTGTACATCGGCTTCTTCGCCTACAGCGCATGGCGGTACCGGCGAGATACCACGCCCTATGGCATGGTCGGCGAGCTCGTCCTGGTCCTTGGCTTCGTGTTCATGACTGTCTACGAAGCGGCCGGGCCGGTCCTCGCGTTCACCATGCTCGCCGTCGCCCTCATGTGGAAGAACGACAGAGAACTGCGAAACGGGAATCCGGCGCTCGCGAATAGCGAGCGGTACGCTCTCCAGCCCGCCACCGCCGAGGGCGCTGCTGCGGGGAGCCTGCCCGCGTGACGTCGCCTTACCACGATGTGCGGAGAGGAAGTCAGGTTACGAGATCCCGGCCGGGGGGAGACCCGGACACAGCCCGCAACGTCCCGGGCCGCCCCAGGCAACGGGCCCTGACCGGTACCGGGGCTCCGAGCGGACGGGCGGGCACGCCCGACCGGGTGGCTGAGGTGCGCCGGGGCAGCACGCTGAACCTGTTCGGATCAGCGATCTCCGGGGTCGCGACGCTGGCGGTCACCGTGGTGATCACCCGGGAATTTCCCAAGGCGATTGCTGGCGCATTCTTCACCGCTATTGCGGTGTTCTACATCGTCGCCTCCATAGCCACTTTGGGCACCAATATCGGCTTGACCTACTTCATCGCCCGGCTTCGTTCGCTCGGCGAGGAACGCATGATCCCATCCATCCAGCGGATAGCGATCATTCCTGTCGTCCTGGTTTCCCTGGCGACGGCGGCACTCATGATCCTGCTGGCTGACCCGCTGGCGCATCTCGTTCTCAAGGGACATGCGGGCACGACCGGCGTCACTCCCGCAGACGTGGCACAGGCACTGCGCGCCCTGGCGATCATGATCCCGTTCTCGGCCTTGCTCAATGCGTATCTCGGTGCCAGCCGCGGATACGGTGACATGCGGCCGTCCGTCATGATCGGCCAGGTCGGCCTCACCATCAGCAGGGTGGTGGGGATCCTGGCAGCGGTGGTCCTGGGGGCGGCCGCTCTGCTGGCGCCGCTGTGGGCGCTGCCGAACCTGCCCGCCGCCCTCATCGCGTGGCTGTGGGGGCGCCGCATCGGCCGCAACCGGGCCAGGCAGCGGGAATACCCGGTCGACGTTCCGCCGGAGGTCGCCGCCCTGCTGGCGCTCTCCACGCCGGTAACGCCGGTCCACCGGCGGCGGGCGGGCGGGTCCGCGGCTTCCGGATCGCGGACCAGGCGGCGGCAACTGGCCACCGCCAACGCGCGTGGGTTCTGGCTGTTCACCACCCCGCGTGCAATCGCCAACACCGCCCAGAACATCCTGCAGCAGATCGACATCGTGCTCGTGGCCATTATTCTTGGCCCAGCCGAGGCAGCCATATACACGGCGGCGACCCGGTTCCTGGTTCTCGGGCAGCTCGGAAACCAGGCCATCAGCAGGGCCTCGCAGGCCCGGTTCACCGAACTGTTTACGCTCGGTGATCGCCGCGGAGCCAATGTCATTTACCGGGTCACCACGGTCTGGGTCATCCTGCTGCTTTGGCCGCTGTACCTGTTGGCCGTGGTCTATGGCCCGGCCGCGCTGCAGGTTTTTGGTCATTCCTACACCGCGGGCGGCACGGTGATAGTCATCCTGGGCCTTGCCGCCCTCGTCGGTAGCGCGTGCGGGCAAGTGGACATGGTGCTCATTACCTCGGGCCGCAGCAGCTGGAGCCTGGCCAACGGGCTGCTTGCGGTCGGTGTCAACATCGCGGTGGACCTGGTGCTGATCCCCAGATACGGCATCACGGGTGCCGCGATCGGATGGGCCGCCGCCATCCTCGTGAGCAACCTCGTGCCCCTGATCCAACTGGCGGCCACGCTCCAATTGTCGCCCTTTGGCCGCAACACCGCCATTTCCTGCACCTTGTCGGTGCTGAGCTTCGGCGTCATTCCCCTCGCGGTACGCGCCGCGCTCGGTGACGGCGTGGTCAGCCTGCTGATCGCGGCGTTGGCCGGCTGCGCGTTCCAGGCCACGGGGCTGTGGCGGTTCCGCCGGACTCTGGGGCTACCCGCCATGCCCGGCCTGCGCAGGCTGAGCCCTGCTGCGCGCGCCGCGGCGGTGCGCTGACCGGCTGGCCGCCGACGGCTGACTTTCGGTTGGCAGATCAGTCCGATTGCCCGCTGCTACTTCTGCGATAATGTCGCACGTACGCATGAGGATGCCCAGAAAGCGGGGCATCGCGGGACCTGCCCGGCGGCCGGGAGCGAGCCGTCGGCAGGCGCCGGACCTTACCGGCTTATCGGCTGTGCCGTGCCCATGACGAACGCCTGGCCGGACAGCCTGGCGGCGAAACAAGCTGGACTAGGGAGAAGAACCTGCCGATGAACGGCGATGCTGCGTCCGTGGATGTCCCGGTCAACGGGCAGGGCAGTTCCGCTGAGCCAGCCGAGTGGCCCTCCGTGACAGTGGTGACACCGACGCTCGGCGACCGGTCCGACCTGCTGGAGCAGGCCCTGCGGGCGGTCAAGGATCAGGACTATCCCGGCCGGGTCGACTGCATCGTGGTACTCGACAAGCGCTCCGGAGACATCCGCCACGCGGCCGGTCACGAAAGCGGCTGGGAGGACACGCGGAAGGTCGCAGCCAGCGCCGGGGCCAGGATCCTGGTGAATGACCGGACGCCGGGACTGGCTGGCACGCGAAATACCGGCATCATGGCCGCCTCCGGTGAGCTTGTCGCGAACTGCGATGACGACGACTACTGGCTGCCCGGCAAGCTCCACGCGCAGGTGACGGCGCTGCTGGCCGAGCCTGCCGCCGCGGTCGCCTGCTGTGGCATCGCCGTGGAATACGGGGGCGAGGTCTTTGACCGCGTGCATGCGGCGCCCGTCGTGGTGCTGCGTGATCTCCTCCGGGACAGGCTGATGGCCCTGCACGTGTCCACGTTCGTGTCCCGGCGAGCGGCACTTCTTGACGGGGTTGGGCTGGTCAACGAGGAACTCCCGGGCAGCCGTAACGAGGATTACGAATTCCTGCTTCGTGCCACGCGGTTCGGCCCGGTGGTCAACGTGCCCCGGCCTGGCGTGCATGTTCGCTGGCATACGCAGCGCCAGGCTATGTACGGCAGGTGGCCGATGGTGGCGAAGGCACAGCCGTGGCTGCTCGAGAAGTACCCGGAGTTCCGCACCGTGCCCGCGGGCTACGCCCGGATTGCCGGGCAGGCGGCATTCGCGTTCGCGGCCTGCGGCGACCGCGCCCAGACCTTCCGGTGGGTCGGGAAGACGCTGCGCGCCAACCCGTGGGAGCGGCGGGCCTACCTCGCTCTTGGCGTCGCCATGAAGGTCGTCGATGCCGATTCGGTGGTGCGCTGGCTGCACCGCCGAGGTCGCGGTCTGTAACGGCCTACGTCTCGGGTCAACCCGCTGCGGCCCCCAAGCTGGGAGCTGGGGGCCGCAGGGCGACCCGTCCTAGACGTGACCTTGCAAAGCGCTTGAATGCCCCAATGCCGTCAGCGCGGCGATAGACAACGGGTTTGAGTTGACCTTGTAGGAACAGTATTGGCCAGTGCCGTTCCAGTACAGCTCCCCTATGATCGTCTTGTGGGCGGCGACGAAGGGCTGCATCTGCCGGATGAAGGTGACTTGCCTGCTCGGGAACGTGGCGCTGCCGGCCCATTCGGAGAGGAACACCGGAAGGTTTCCGTGCAGGCGGGCCCAGGTCACGATCGGGCCGAACACAGAACTCGGCGTCGCGTTGGTGCCGCCACTGTAGGTGCGCGGTTTGCAGCCGGGGCTGTTGTAGCCGTCAGCGCCGACGGCATCGACAGCGCTGCGGCCGGCATAGTACTCGCCGGCCCAGCCCATCCTGAGCGCCCACCGTGGCCGTTGGCTCAGCGGGATGTACGCCCGGTGGGTCAAGATCAGCACCCAGTGCAGGCGCCCGCCCTGGTTCCAGTCCAGCCGCGCGGACTGGGCCAGGGCGTGAACGTGGGCCCAGGCTTTGCGGTACGCCGCGGGTGTGCCGTACCGGGCATGCGCTCTGATGTTCGGCTCGTGCTCGAAGGAGAAGTAGATCGCGTGAAGCCCGTACCGGACGGCAGCCTGCTCCATCGCCTTTAGGAAGCCGCGGAGGTAGGCGTCGCGGGCCCCGGAGGCGATGGTCGCATAGGTCGGTCCCGAGCCAGTGAGCTCAAGGCTGGCCAGGAGCGTGGTGTGTTGCGCCATCAGCCGCCGGTCCGTGGCCGACGGGAAGGACCTGCCGAACGCGTAGAACGACCGGACGATGGCAAGATGCCGCCCCAGCCTTGGCGCGATCGGCAGCAGTTCCTTGTTGCCGCCGAACAGAGCGCCTCCGGTAACACCAGAGTTGGCGATCGAGAAGCTATGCTCCGCCGGAGTCAGTTTCACCCCGGGCGCTGCTGCGACGCTCGTAGCGGCTGGGGCGACCTTTTCATGGTTACGACTCGCTGATTCATGGTGACGACCTGCTGAGCCGGTGACGATACCGCCGCTGGTGGTGAGGGTACCCTCACCGCTCAGGGGCGCCACTGCTGCTGTCTGGCTCGCACAGCCGGCGGCAAGCACGATCAGGCCGGCCACGGCGGCCAGTCCCACAGGGCGACGCCCACGCCCGGCCCGGGCGCCAGGACTGCAGTTCTCGCGTTTGCGGGGGCTTTTCATGAAGATTCAGATTAGACAAACTCGCCGCCGCCGTCCGTGATATGCGTAAAGAAGGCGCTAAGCAGGCCGGTAGTCACCACGGTTGGCCCCGGCCTGCCGCCCCAGCGGCTGGTATGCGGGCTGCCGAACGTTCGTCCCACGAGATGGAGGCGTGCCCGGTAAGCTATCCGTGCCCCGGCCCCGGTATGCGGGGCCGAAGGGAGATAGCTGTGGGAATCGGTCGCGCAGACAGTACCGCATCCGCGCGATGATGCTGCGATGAGCCCAAGCCAGGAGACGACGTCCAAGCCCGCGCCCGGCGACGCCGGTTCCGACGGGCGGGCTTGGGCAGGGCGTCGCAACGCCCGCCCGGCCGCCACCGGCTGGCACCTGTGGGGCAGGCGGGTAGCCCGGTGGGGACTGGTGACCGCGGGGCGGCCGCTTCGCCCGGCACGGATGCTGCCCAGCTTCTTGATCGTTGGCGCCGAACGGTGCGGTACCACGTCCATGTTCCACGTTGTCAGGCAGCATCCGCTGGTGTTCAGCGGCACGCTGCCCCGGAAGGAGGTGCACTATTTCGACCATAAGTACGGCCACGGGCTCGGCTGGTACCAATGCCACTTTCCGCTGACCGTCAGGACCCGGCTCGCTACTCGCGGTGCCGGGAGGCCGGTCGCGTTCGAGGCGACCGCGAACTACATGTTTCACCCGCTGGCTCCGGAACGGATCCAACGCGACCTGCCCGGGGTACGGCTGCTGGTCATGGTGCGCGACCCGGTGGAGCGCGCCTACTCCGCCCACGCGCATCAGGTTGGCTTCGGCTTCGAGACGGAGTCTTTCGAACGGGCCCTGGAACTCGAAGACGCCCGGCTGGAGGGCGAAGAGGAGCGCCTCGCCGCCGACCCGGCCTACCACAGCTTCAGCCACGACCATTACACCTACCGAGTCCGTGGGCACTACGCCGACCAGCTCGAGAAGCTAGAGCGGATCTTCGGCCGCGACCGGATCCACGTGGTCGACAGCGGCGAGTTCTTCGACTCCCCGGGGCCGGTCTACGACCAGGTTCTCGACTTCCTCGGCCTGCCCCACTTGGGCTCCCCTACCTTCACCCCGCAAAATGCCCGGCCACGATCCCCGATGCCCGACACGGTCCGGGCCGCCCTGGATGAGCATTTCCGCCCGCACGATGAACGGCTCACCGCCTGGCTGGGCCACGAGCCAAGCTGGCGCCGCTGAGGTCATCGCCTGCTGCCGGGGTCGCGCTCAGCCCTTGGAGTCGGCGAGTTCGTGGAGGACGTCGTACGCCTCCGGCCAGGCGGCCGGATCTAGCTTCCTGGCAAAGAAGCCCGTGCTCGCCCGCAGCGCCGGAACGTCGGCCGGCCCGAGCACAGCGGGATGCGCCGTCCCGCCGGGCCACCGGATATACCGCTTCCGGTCGTTAACCACGACGAGGTCCGGCGCACCGTTGAGCGCCACGGTGCCCGCCCATGCCTCATCCGCATTTGGTGCCCGGTGCAGATAACGCAAGAGGGAATCGTTCAGAGGCGAGTCGAGTACCTTGTCCACCGCCCGAGCGGACAAGTTAACCCACTGCCCGCCGGCATACAGCATGAAGTCGGCGCCGAACGGGTTCCGCCGCGGCCACGGCAGCCGGACGGACCGGGCCGAGCCGGGCAGGCGCCGCCGGTACAGGTATCGCTGCCGGCTTTTGCCCTGCCAATGATGCACGTCATCCCGGGGGTCGCCATCCACCCGCAGATACCGCAGGAAGGCGTCACAGGGTGCGCTGGCCAGCTCGGCCTCGATCGAGGCCATAGTTCGTATCGGGTAGTCCTGACCAGATATCACCAGGGCCCAGGAAAGATCGGAGACGTTGGCCCGCAGCCACTCCAGGCCCTTTCGAATCGCCACGATGATGCCGGTGCGCCCCCACGGACATGGCACCGGGTTCGGCACCAGCGCCACAGACGAGGACGCCCGCAGGCCAAGTGGCTCGCTTCGTGGGTCGTGATGGATGGCAACCACCGTGTTGCACCCGCTTTGCAGTCGCGATACCAGCCGGGCAACCTGCTCGGTCCCGCGGTGCGTCAGCACAACCACCCCCACGGTGCCCCGGTGGTTACCCGCTCCCGGCTCGCCCATGCCTGGCACTGTACTCCGAAACGCACCAGACCAGCCGAAACGTCGCAGTAATTGCCAACGGGCGCAGGGCTCTCAACAGCCACAGCCCGGATGCCGACGGCCGCCGCGCCTGGCGGTGTCAGGACGTGAGGTGACCTTGCATCGCCGGGGAGCGAGCTGCGGCGGCCAGCGCAGAGATCGAGCTTGGGTAAGGGTTGACGCTGAAATCGCAGTGCGGCCCGATTCCCTGGTTGTTCCAATACATGGTGGCCTGGATCTCGGGAGTGCTGGCGACGAAGGCCTGCATCTGCTGAATGAAGCTGGTTTGCCGCTGGAACGACGGGAAGGCGGTGCTGCCCCATTCGGCAATGAACACAGGCAGCCCCCCGTTCGCCCGGGCAAACCTGACGGCGGGGCCGAACAACGACTCGGGAGTCCGGCCGAGACTCTGGCCGACGCAGCCATAATTGTCGTAGCCGTCGGCGGCTACGACGTCGACCTCGCTCGTTCCCGGCCAGTACGCGGCGGAGGATTCCGCGGGCGGCCGGCTCGGGGAGAACGCCCCATGGGTCAAGATCAAGACCCAGTGCATTCGCCCTCCCTGATTCCAGTCCAGCCGCGCGGACTCGGCCAGCTGGTGGACGTGGTCCCAGGCCAGGATGAACTCCGCCGGGGTGCCGAGCCCGTAGTGATGCGCCACGACATTCGGTTCGTGCTCAAAGGAGAAGTAGATCGCAGCGAGGTGGTACCGGACGGCAGCCTGATTCACCGCCTTCATGAAGGCGCTGATGGTGGCGTCTTCGCGCCCGGCGGCGATCGAGGCATATATTGGCCCGCCGGGCACCGTGTCCAAGCTCACCAGCAGGGTGCTCCCGGCTGCCATCATCTGCTGGTCCATCCGGCGCGGGAAACTCTGGCCCAGCCGGTAGTAGACGCGGACGATCGCGAGCCGCTGGCCAAGCTTGCCCTCCACCGACGCCAGGCTCATGTTGCCGCCGAACAGGGCGCCGCCGGTGATACCGGACCGACCGGACCGGCCGCCGGCCAGGCGGGCTCCGTTGAGGCCACCTGAGCCCTTCAAGCCGGAGATGAGCGGGGGTCCTGCCACCTGCCCTCCGGAACTGCCGCCCTCGCCTGTACCTGGGGGACCTACCATGCCCTGTTCGTGGCGGGGACCGGGGCCAGCGCTCTCGCAGCCTGCAGTGGTCAGGGCGGCGAGCGCTGTCACTGCGGCCAAGCCGGCTAGCCAACGGCGCTGGCTCGATCGCGTGCCCCTTCTGCGGGCAGACCGGACTGTCGTGCCCTCGGGGCCGTGTCCGGACCTGGTGCTTGGTTCCACGATGTCCAAACTTAAGGGTTGTCCCTGGTGGAGCGCTGGGTTCTGGCTGAGAAAAGAGGCCGGAATTGGCTGGACCCAGCATAAGACACCCAGCGGTGAACCCAGGGCCGGTGGCCTGCCGCGCCGAGGCCCGGCCCGGGCACCGCATCCGCCAGCTCAAACGGCATGCCCCGGATACCCCTCGTCTGCCGCGTCCGAACCTTAAATTCCCGGCATTGAGGCTAAGATGTTCTCAGCTAGGAGCCACGCGGGGAGCGGGGCCCTGGAGGAGATGCCAGCGTACCTGGCAGGCTCGCGATGTCGCTGAATCAGGGGTAATGTCTGGGAGCACGCAAACCCCAGAGCTTGTCGTCGCAGGAGGCTCCGAGTATTAACAAGTCACGCCAATGACGAACCTGTCACTGCGCTCATGTCGGCCACCTGGGGGCTGCCCTAGTAGCAAAGCTGTGGCCTGCCATACGCGCTGTCCGCAACAATCCTACAGGTGTGTAAGCTTTCACTATGCTCCTTGGGGAGCCACGCGGCGGCCCTTCGGTGCCGGGCCGGTCAGGGGACACGAGTAATGGGGCTCACTCACCGGCTGATGGGGCGCACTCACCGCTCCAGCGTTGCCCCGCCCTCAGCGGGTGCCAAGCTAGCCCATCCGGTCTCGGCCGAGCCGGAGTGGCTGGCGTACCTCCAGGAGATATGTGAGCTGCTCTGGCCCCCACCGGCCGTCGTCACGGTGAAACGGAATCAGCACGGCTGGCTCCGTTTCCCTGGCATCGACCGCTCCGGTGCCCCGGTACCGGCGAATGGCGTAGCCTCCGACTTGGTCCTGGCTCCGGGAATCCGGCGCCCGCCGCTGCTGGTGCCGTCCGATCCCCGCCTGGCCGCAGCCGCGGTGCGTCGCTACAGCAGGTCGCAATCGATGACGGCGCGCCTGGCAGCGAAAGCCCTCTCGCTGGGCCTGGCCAGCGGGCTCGGTGGCAACGTGCTCGGCGGCAAGGTGCGGGTGGAAGCGGTCCCCCGAACCGATACCATCCAGGCTTATCTGAGTGACGCGGTCTCGTGTGACGTCTCGGTAAGCATGTATGTGGGACTCCCGCGGGCCAACCGGAAGCCCGTTCTCCAGCTGCTTACCAGCACGGGACAGACCGTTGGGTTTGCGAAGATCGGGGTCAGCCCGCTTACCCGCGAACTCGTTCGCGCCGAGTACGCCTCGCTTACCGAACTGGGCCAGGCCCGGCTGACGCAGGTGAAAATACCCCAGGTGCTCCACTATGGGCAGTGGCATGGCCTCGATGTCCTGGTGATGAGCGCGCTCCCCGCCTGGCTACCGCGGCTCCCGTTGCCGTCGGCGCGGCTCGCCGGCGCGATGTGCGAGGTGGCCAACCTCAGTGGCCGGCGGTCTGAGCCGCTGGGCGGCAGATACCTGCCGCGGCTCACGGAACGCCTGCAAAGCGCCGACGAGGGCCCGGAGCGTGCCGCGTTGCTCCGGGCTCTCAGCGAGCTTGACGTGCAGGCAGGTAACGCCGTGCTGAAATTTGGCGCATGGCATGGCGACTGGTCACCGTGGAACATGGCCAGTACCGGCGAGGGCCTGCTCGTCTGGGATTGGGAACGGTTCACCACCGGCGTGCCGGTGGGCTTCGATGCCCTGCACTATTGGCTGCAGAACGAGGTCGGGCCCACGCGTCGCGACCCGCTCGCGGCCTCCTTCGCCTGTCTCGAGCAAGCCGCGCAGTTGCTCGCTCCATTCGGGATCAGCCGCCCCCAAGCCCGGGTCACCGCCGTGCTGTACCTGGCCGATTTGGCCACCCGCTACCTCGTGGACCGGCAGGCCAAGGCGGGGGCGCCGCGCGGTGCCCCAGGAACATGGCTGATCCCGCCGATCGAATTGGAAGTTGCGCGGCAGCAAACCCGGGCCTGAATTCCTTCTGCGGGCCGTTGAACCTGCAGGTCGGCATGCCTATAGCGGCACCTACGAAACAGCAATAGGTGCACGGCAAAGCCCGGCTTTACAGGCGTTTTGCCAGGGCGCGACAGGCCAGCTCGGGCAGCGGCAATCTGCACATGGAAGCAGCACACCACAGGTGGGAATCGGTATAGAATCCTCATCTCGTGGGCGGATTGGTCTCAGCTGGGGGATATGGTGGTGGTACCGCTGTGACGGCGCTGCAGCGTCCAGACGTCGCCGAGGGTGAACCGGGAACCCGGCATGCCCAGTCGCCGCCCGACTGCCCAACGATCCTCTACATCGCAGGCTCTGGCCGGTCCGGCAGTACCTTGCTGGAGCGGACTCTGGGTGAGCTGCCTTCCTTTGTCAACGTTGGCGAGCTCATCGACGCACGCCGCCGGACCGTGGCGCGCGGCGAGCGCTGTGGATGTGGGCAGGCCTTTGTCGACTGCCCCTTCTGGGCCCGCGTGGGAGCGCGCTCTTTCGGCGGCTGGGCGGGGGAGGGCTTCGCGGCCGTCCATCAGTTGCAGCTGCGGGTCGCGCGGCAGCGCCACATCCCCTCCCTGCTCGCCATGCCGCTGGCCGACCGTTCCTTCCAGCAGGACGTGGCCAGTTACGGCGCGAGCTACGCGCGCCTCTACCGCACCATCGCCAACGAGGTCGGCGCGGCCTGCGTGGTGGATGCCAGCAAGTGGCCGGTCCAGGCGCTCGCACTGTACCGCGCTGGGCTCGATATCCGGGTGATACATCTCGTCCGGGACGTGCGGGGCGTAGCGCACTCGCTCGGCAAGCGGGACGTGGCCCGGCCGCACGCCCTGCAGGAGAGCGACGTCATGGCGCACACCGCCCCGGCCGCCGCCGCGGCGCGGTGGGTGGCCTGCCAGGGGGAGGCTGAGTTGCTGCGCTGCTGTGGCGTTCCCGTCACCCGGGTTCGCTACGAGGATTTCGTCGGCCGGCCTCGGCCCACGGTGCTGGCCGCGCTCAATGCGCTTGGCCTGTCACCCGATCCTGCTCACCTGGCCCATATCGGCGACGGCCGGATTGTCCTGGGCGTAAGCCACGGTCTGTCCGGGAATCCGTCCCGATTCCGCGATGGGGTGATCACTTTGCAGTCCGACGAGGCGTGGCGCGCCGCAATGCCGCGGCGTGATCGTGCCGTCGTGACGGCAATCGGCCTGCCGCTCTTGCTGCGTTATGGGATGGGCCGCCGGAAGGTTCGCGGCCTAGTAGGCTCGGACAGGTGATCGCTATGCGTAACTCACCGCCATCCAGCGAGGAGCAGCCTGGCCCGGGGATGCGGGAGCGCTGGGGCTGAAGGTGCGGACACTGGGAGATGGGCTGCTGCGGGTGCGAACGGCCGTGCCCGGCCCGCTGATGTGGGCCGGGCAGCATGCGTACAGCCGGGTGACCACGCTGACCGCGCCGCTGCGCCTCAAGCCTGGGTTCGTCATGATCGGAGCACAGCGCTGCGGCACGACGTCGCTGTTCCGCGCGCTGATGGACCACCCGCAGGTAGTGGCGCCAACGTTCCATAAGGGAATCAACTATTTCGACCTGAACTACTATCGGGGTATGCGCTGGTATAAGGGTCACTTTCCAGTCGTTGAGATCGCACGGCTCAGGGCAGCGCGTTATGGCGCCCCACTCGCTTTCGAGGCCAGCGGCTATTACATGTATCACCCCTTTGCCCTGGAGCGTCTTACCCGGGACCTACCAGGGGTGAAACTGATCGTTATGCTGCGTGATCCGGTCGAGCGTGCCTATTCTGCTTATAAGCATGAGTCTGCGCGTGGCTTCGAACATGAGAGTTTCGAAAGGGCGCTCCAACTCGAGGATGACCGGCTGTCCGGCGAGATTGACCGGATGCGGGACGATTTCACCTACGAGAGCATCTCGCACCGTCATCACTCCTACCGTCACCGTGGCCACTACGCCGAACAGCTTGAGCGCGCCTTCGCCCTGGTCCCCCGGTCGCAGGTGCATGTGATCGACAGCGGGGAGTTCTTCAGCCAGCCCGCGAGGGAGTACGCCCGGCTCATCGAGTTCCTCGGCCTGCGGCCCTTCGAGCCTGCGTTCCCGAAGCGTAATGCCCGCCCGGGCGGGCCGATGGTTGAGCAGACCCGGCAGTGGCTTCAGGAGTACTTTGCTCCCCACAACGAGCGGCTGGTGGCCCTGCTCGGCCGACCACCGAGCTGGGCATGCTGAGCAGTCCGATGCTTCTTCACCCCCGCTATGAACATTCCCGCAGCGATGCTGGTGCGCTAGTTCTTCAAAAGCTCACCGGCAGTTTGCAGATTGGCCGCGGATGTCACCGGCGGAGGTGGCACCATGAGGGGTCGGCCCGGCTGGAGTCGCCACACGGGAAGGAGGCATGAGCGTGGAGGACCGCACTGCCGCCCAGCCGCAGCCGGGCGGTGCGGCTATCGCTGCGGCTAGCCGCCTGAGCCGGGGGCGACAGGCAACGCCCGGGCAGTCGGTATCCCTGCAGGGCTCGAAGAGTTTCAGCCATACCGTTAGGCAAAGCGCACGTTCGGCTCTGGTCCTGGGCGGTATGCCGACCTCGTGGGCACGGATGCTGCCGAACTTCCTGATTGTCGGTGCCCAGCGGTGTGGCACCACGTCGATGGGCCGGACGCTCTGCGAACACCCCGCGGTGTCCTGTGCCGTGCTAGATCAGGAAGTTCACTACTTCGACAACGCGTATCACCGAGGGCTCGCCTGGTACCGGAGTCACTTCCCGCTGTCGGCTGTCGCCCGCCGCGCGGCACGTGCCTCGGGTGTCGCTCCGGTGGCGTTTGAATCCAGCCCTTATTACATGTTTCACCCCCTGGCGCCGGAGCGGATCGCTTGCGACCTGCCCGATGTGAAGCTGATCATCATGCTGCGGGATCCCGTCGAGCGCGCCTATTCGGCGCATGCCCACGAAGTCGCACTTGGCTATGAGACCGAGCCGTTCGAGCGGGCGCTGGAACTGGAGGCCGCGCGGCTGAACGGTCAGGAAGAGCGGATCGTCGCCGACCCGAGCCATTACAGCTACAGCCACCAGCACCACGCCTACCGCGCTCGCGGGCAGTACGTGGAGCAAGCCGAGCGCTTGGAGCGGCTCTTCGGGCGAGACCGTATTCTCGTCATCGACAGCGGCCACTTCTTCACAGACCCTGAGTCGGCCTACGACCGGGTACTGGCCTTCCTCGCGCTACCCAACCGTGGCTACCCGGCATTCAAGCGGCGCAATGCCCAACCGCGTTCTCCCATGCAGGACTCGGTCCGGGCAGCGTTGGACGAGCACTTCCGCCCCTATGACGAGCGGCTGGCCGCCTGGCTTGGCTGGGAGCCGAGCTGGCGTTGCGGCCGCTGACCTAAGCTCACTCAGCAACTGCCGCCCCAGGCATACTCGAACAGCTCCCGCATCCCTTGGCGGGCTGCACTAACCCGAAGTTCCCCCAGGCCGCCGAGCCCACCTTGTTTGACCAGGTGAAAGACCCGCGCCGCAGAGATTTACATGTCTACGTGTCAGGAGGGTCGACCGTTTTCCCTGGTCATGGCCCATATCGGTTCATGGCGGGAACTCAGAACTAACGTAGTGCCGGGAAACCCCTCGGCCGCCGGCGCACCTGGTTGCCGGAGGCCGACCGGAAAGGAGGACGCTATGAAGCTCGGTCCTGCGCCCGTGGCTGCTACTGCATTACTGACCTGCTGGCTCATGGCCACAGTGACCGTGGCCCCCGCGGCGTCGGCCACTGCGGGGTACCACGTGGCCGGCGCGGCTGGCGGAACCCAGCTCTGGGTGGCCACACACGCCGTCTCAACCGCAAACAGCCGAGGCTACGCGGCCGCGGTGAGCCCGGACGGGTCGAGGGTGTTCGTCACTGGCGCTGGTGGCCTGTCCGCATCATCCAGCGGCTACGACACGGTGGCCTATGATGCGGCGACCGGCGTCAGGCTGTGGGTGGCCCGCCTGACGCGTCCGGGTGGCCCCACGATCACCGTCGGCACGGCGCCCAGTAAGTACATCGCGGTGAGCCCGGACGGGTCGATGGTGTTCGTCATCGCGAACTTCTCTAGTCCCAGCCTTTCCGGGCATGCGACGGTCGCCTACCGCGCGGCAACCGGCGCGAGGCTGTGGATGACCACGGACACTTCCGGCGGCGCCGGAGCGGCCGCGGTGAGCCCGGACGGGTCGACGGTGTTCGTCACCGGCAACGGCGCTCACGGGGACTGCCAGACGGTGGCGTACCACACCGCGACCGGGGTGAGGGTCTGGGCTCGATCCTTCCGTGGCCCGCATCGCAGCGGCAACATCGACTGCATCCCCACCGACCTTAAGGTGAGCCCGGACGGATCGACGGTGTTCATCACCGGCTACGACTTCGACACCGTCGCCTACGACGCCGCCACCGGGACCACGGTCTGGGTGGCACACTACGGCCCGGGGGCAAAGGCCGCCTGTTATTACAACAACGGCACGTCGGCCGCCGTCACCCCGGATGGGTCGAAGGTGCTCGTCACCGGCGGCTTCTTCATGCCGTGCGGCGGGCCGGGCGGCTCGGTCTATGCGACGGTGGCTTTCAGCGCCGCCACCGGGGCCAAGCTCTGGGTGCGGCGCTACAGCGAGCCAGCCGGGGCGCTTAACGTCTCGACCGCCATCGCGGTCAGCCCGGACGGGTCGACGGTGTTCGTGACCGGCTGGAGCCGTGTGACGAGCAGCGAGTGGGCGGACGCCACCGTGGCCTACCTGACCGCCACCGGGCGGAGGCTCTGGGTACAGCGCTATGACGAGCCCGCCGGGGAGCCCTACCCGGCCGCCATCGCGGTCAGCCCGGACGGGTCGAAGGTGTTCGTGACCGGCGGGAACTACGCAACCGTGGCATACCGCGCCGCCACCGGCGGGCTGTTCTGGACGGCCCGCTATAGCGGCGGGACGAACGCCAACGCGGTCGTCGCGAGCCCCGACGGCTCGAAGGTCCTTGTCACCGGCTATGGGAACGTCGGGGGAGGGCAGGACACGTACACCACCGTGGCGTACAGCTCCTGAGCCGACCGCGGCAGCGCTCAGCCGCCGGGCCCCTGCCATGAACCGATATGGGCCATGACCAGGGGAAACGGTCGACCTCCTGACTACGTAGTCATGTAAATCTCTCCGGCGCGGGTCTTTCACCTGGTCAAACAAGGTGAGCTCGGCGGCCTGGGGGGAACCGCGCGAAATGGACCGGTACGCGGGTTGTAACGATACGCGATCGCGAGCAGGCACAGCCATCCGGAGAAACCGAACTAGAGGCGGGTGCGTGATGTCGGGCACCAGCATCGAGTGGACCGCCGGGGATGACGGTTTCGCCTGGTCGCGTCTGGAATCCCACAAGCGGCTGTGACCGGATTTCCGCCGGGTGTGACCGCTGCTACGCGCTTGAGAGGGCCCGGCGGCTCAAGGCGATGGGGCAGCCGAAGTACCAGAACGACGGGGACCCGCAGACCAGCGGCCGGGTTTCGCGTTGACCGTGCACCCGGACATGCTCACGTTGCCGCTGCGGTGGAGCAAACCGTCCCGCGTGTTCGTCAACTCGATGAGGGACCTTTCTGGCCGGGTAATGATCTTGAATTGCAAGTATCCGCTGTTCAGATCATGTTCACTGGGGCATTTGCGTGTGCGGTGCATGTCGGGCACGAAGTCTGTTCGGTCACGGCATGCGGGAAAGCGGTGCAGGAGCAGTCGTGCGGTTGCCGTGATGGCGTGCAGCCGGAACCGTGTCTCGTCGGCGTCGGACCTGCCTGGATGCGAGCCCTTGGTGTGGCTCATCGCCCAGAGGCCTTCGAGAATGTCGCCGCCATCGGCAGGGGTCAGGGCCGGTGCTCTCTTCAGCTGCTTTATGGCGTTCCCGCCATCACCGGCCTTCGCTGGCCGGATGTAGCTGGTGTGGTCTTCGGCAAGGCGCATAACGGCTCGCCATTGCCCTTGCTCATCCCCGCCGACATGTGAAGACCACCGTGTTGTCGTCGTCGTTGATGACATAGATGGCCCTGGTTCGTAGGTTGACCGCGACCCCGAACGGCAGGCTGCCCGCGAGGGCTGTGGCCACTACGTTGTTGGTCCGACCGCTGATCACCAACATGACGCCGCTTCGAACGTGAACCGGTGCTCCTGCCACATAGATCGTCCTGGTCCGCGGGTTGACCGCGACCCCGCCAGGTTCGATCCTCACGGGGATCGTGGCCACCACCTTGCTGGTCCGCCCGCTGATCACCAAGACCGAGTTGTTGCTGAGGTTGGCGGCGATGTTTACGAACGTGACGTAGATCCTGTTGGTCCGCGGGTTGACCGCGACCCAGGTCGGTGAGAAGCCCACGTGCACCCTGGCCACCACCTTGCTGGCCCGCCCGCTGATGACCTGCACTGTGTTGCCGGTTTGGCTGATGACGTAGATCTTGTTGGTCCGCGGGTTCACCGCGATCGCGATCGGCGAGAGGCTCACCGGGATGGCGGCGATCACCTTGTTCGTCCGCCCGCTGATCACCGACACCGTGGACTGGACGTGGTGGAAGACCTGGTTGGTGTTGGCGACGTAGATCTTGTTGGTGCGCGGGTTCACCGCGACCCCGGACGGGCCGAAGCTCACGTGCACCCTGGCTACCACCTTGCTGGTCCGCCCGCTGATCACCGCGACCGCGCCGGCGCCGGTGTTGGTGTTAGCGACGTAGGTGACGTAGATCTTGTTGGTGCGCGGGTTGACCGCGACCCCGGCTGCACTGCTGCCAACCGGCACCGTGGCCACCACCGTGTTGGTCTTGCCGCTGATCACCGTCACCTGGCCCAAGCCGGTGCTGGAGTTGATGGTGACGACGTAGATCTTGTTGGTGCGCGGGTTCACCGCGACCCCGGTCGGGACGTTGCCCACCGGCTCCACGGGGATGGTCGCGACAGTGCTGCAACTGGTGGCAGCCTGGCCAGCGGCCCGCGCGGAAGACGCAACCAACGGAGCGGCCGCGCCTGTGGCTGCCGGTATGAGCCCGGCGATGAGTGTGGCGGCTACCGTCACGCTTCGCTGAATCGATCTCACCATGGCCCCCTTCTCGCCCATCGTCGCCGACAACTAAGCAGCTGCCAACGGATGGCAAGCGGGGCACATCCTGCCTACGATTAGCTGCCTCACCTGCCAAGAGCTGAAACGATCCTTGTTGCTTACGCCCTCGCCACACTCTGATCGCCGCCTGGGCACAGCCGCCGCGTGGGCGCCGGTCCAGCGGCGCCCACGCGGCCCTCGACGACCTGCGCACCGGCAACAGATCACGCTGGGCTTTCAGCCTAGGCCCGGCCGGTCAGAGCCCGGTTTCCCCTCTGCGAGAACCGGGCTCTGAGCGTTCTCCGCCAAGCGGTGGAGCCGCGACACGCCGATGGCCCGTGACACGCTTCTCATAGGCATCCTGCATCCACTAGGCATCCTGCGTCCACGGTGAGATGGCTCAGATTATGGTGCCCCGGGACTGTCGGTGGCCGGGCATACCGTGAGCGTATGGCGGAGCAGAACCGGTCCGCAGAAGGCCGAAGCCAGGCAACGAGCCGCTGGCATCTGTGGCTTGGGTCTGGGATCAAGCGGCCCCGGTGTGAGGTGTGCGGCACGCGCTGGTTAGTGCTCCGGTACACCGACGGCGACCTCGATGTCTTGGTCTGCTGGCGCCACCGCGGCGCGGTTCCCGGCCAGCCGCTTCGGTGAGCGCGGCGGCTCGGGCCCAGTCTCACTGATGCGATAACGCGTGACAGGCGGTTGGTCAGCCTTTGTAACCCGTGGCCAGCCGGGCCTCGCGCAGGGCCATGACCATGGCGCCAAGGTCGGTCGTCAGGTTATCGGTGACGCCGTCCGCGTCCAGGCCGCGCGGCCCCGGCTTCTCCGGGGCCTGCTGGTGCGCGTAGGTGGCCATGAGGTGCTGCATCATGCCGTACAGGCGCTGATCGGCGGCGGCGGCGGGCTGGTCCACGTTGATCACCCTAGCCACGTCGGGCGACAGACCGTCGAGCTGCGGACGGCCCCAGGCGGAGCATCGTGCCGTAGACGACCAGGGCTCTGGGGCGTCACATTGACGATCGTTCGCCTTACCTTGTCTCACTTGCGGTGTCCGCATGGGCGCTGAGGTTATGAGACGTTGTAACGCTTGACACGAGTCCTGATACACCAGGATTCTCTGCGGCACTTCGCCCGCTGCCAGCGCTGAGGCGGCATTGTGGGCGGTCATTGCAGTCTGCCGGGCGGCGGCTATCAAGCCGGGGCCGCGGCCGTCACCGACGGTGAGTGATCGCCGGCCCTACCGGCTTGCGATGCGCGGCGGGCAGGCGCGGATGGTGATTGCGGTGGCCTTGTGGGCGGTGGGGGGCAGACCGGCTTGTTCGGCGTGGGATTCCATGATCGGGTTATCTGGGGTTGATGGCGGCCGCGCCCTCGTTGGTACCCCGTGCGAAGATCGGCCAGATGTCGCGGGTGCCGGTGGCCCGGGTGGGGATCTTCGGTCATGTGCCTCTCATCCCCGCCTGGGCCGCTGGCACGGGCGTTTGTTCGGTCTCGCTAACGATGAACGCCTCACGGCGGTCGGAGCGGTCGGTGTAGAGCCCGCCGGCGCTGCAGTGGGCCACCGAACCACACGACACCGAGGTGATCACGGCGAAGCCCTTGTTGAGGGTGTTGATGCCGGGGACCTCTATGGCGGTGCCCCAGGTGCCGTTCGTCTGGCCGGCCACGAACACCGGCTGAAGATCGTTGTTGGTTGTGTAGAACCCGGCGGCGCCGCAGTTGCCCGCCGACGCGCACGACACCGACTTGAGCTGGGCGCCCCGCCTTGATTGAGGGCCGCGGTGCCGGGCACCTGTTTCGCCGCGTGCCAGGTGCCGCTGGTCTCACCGACCGCGAACGCCTGTGTGTGGCCGGCGGCGTCGGCGTAGGACCCGCCGGCGCTGCAGTTGCCCGCTGACGCGCACGACACCGAAGTGACCTCGGCTATCCCGCCCAGGTTGAGGGCCGCGGCGACCTGTTTCGCGGCGTGCCAGGTGCCGTTGCTCTCGCTCACGACGAACGCCTGGTCATTGTGGGTGGCGGCGTCAAAGTAGGACCCGGCGGCGCTGCAGTTGCCCGCCGAGCCACACGACAGCGAGTGGATCACGGCGCTGCCGCCCTGGGTGAGGGCCGCGATGCCGGGCACCTGTTTGGCGGTGCCCCACCGGCCGTTGATCTCGCGTGCGACGAACGGCTGGTGGCCAAAGCTGTCGCTGTAGTACCGGCCGGCGGTGCAGTTGCCCGTCGACGCGCACGACACCGCCTCGACGGCAGCATCCCCGCCCTGGTTGAGGGCCGCGGTGCCGGGGACCTCTATGGCGGTGCCCCAGGTGCCGGGCGAGGCGGCGGCACCGGCAGCGGCGGCCGCCTGTGTTGCAGCGCCCGCGGGCGCGAGCCCGGCGATCACCGCGGTGATCAAGACGATGGTGTGCCTGCTGAATCCGGTGCGATCACGCTCCCTGCTATGGGAGCCAGAGCGTTTGGCCTCCGGCTGGAGCGGGGCTGCCACGTAGATGGTGTTGGTCTTCCGGTTCACGGCGACCGCATTCGGGGCGCTCCACCGGGATCGTGGCTGTGACATGGATGCAACTGCTGGCCGCGCGAGCCGTGCTTCTTGCGGTAGTTGCCGATGCGGCTGCCGTTGCGGTTGTTGCAGCGACACCCGCCAGGGCCACGAGGACAGGCGTGATTGTACGCTGGGTGCTTCTCATTAAGTCCTGCCTCCTCGCCAAGCGCCGCTACGTCAGCGTGCCGGTGGGTGGGCGGCGGTGGTGTTTGCCGTTTTGACTGGGATCGGGTGATGGGCGCGCAGCTCCCGGGCGGGAGCAGCCACCTCAGCCCGCACCGGCCGGGCAGGGCCCGGCTCAGGACCCCGGCAGCCCGTAGAGGTCCAGGATTCTGGGGTCGGTGACCACCGCGATCCGCCCCTGGCCGACTGCCAGCCAGGTGGCCGGGCCCTGCCAGAGGGTCGCGAGGGTTTGGCCGTTGCCGGTGTCCAGGGCGAATCCCGCGTCCGTGTAGAGCACCCCGCCCGCGGCCGCCAGCGCTACGGTAAGCCCTGGCCGCACCTGCCAGCGCAGGCTTCCGGTGGCCGTGCTATAGGCGCACACGCCAAAGCCGCACGACGCGTACGACTGCGGGCCGCCTACGGCAAGGACGTCCGTTGCCTGCGCCAGCGAGTACTGGGTCTGCCCGGTGAGCGGGTTCAGGCTGACGACGGTGCCACCGGGGTTGGTGGCGAAGACGTGGCGGCCAGCGATGGTGTCGGTGTCGCCGCGCTGGAGCTGCCAGTTGCCGCTCCGGCTCCACACGCGCGCGCCAGTGGCCAGCTTGCTGCCGACCAGCCTCTCGCCGCCGGTCGCGGGGCAGGAGTAGGCGACGACGACCT
>Ga0126379_10000371_pt1 | contig 24366 bp, 23 predicted proteins | sample PanSoiMetPlot_24_FD_92640 | JGI IMG/M metagenome (GOLD analysis project Ga0126379, IMG submission 92640) | Tropical forest soil microbial communities from Panama - MetaG Plot_24 | ecosystem: Environmental > Terrestrial > Soil > Tropical forest > Bulk soil | place: Panama | collected 2016-02-17
AGTGAGTTCCTCATATTCCGAATACAGTTCCTGCAACGCAGAGGCGCGCAGCGGTTCCATCTGGGCGACCAGGACTACCTTGGAGGAAGACCTTCAGCATGAAGCAAAGCGGAAATTAGAACGTTGGTGTCTGTGACGACTCGGATCATTGATCCGAGGTCCGGTGCTCATGGGCTTTTCTCGCAGTGGTAATTTCCGCTTCAATCTCTTTCATGGATAGCTTGTCGACCCCTTGCTGTTTCGCGCTCTTCCAGGATTCCCTGAGCCAATTCGGCCCTGGTATCGCGATTGCGCGAATACTGATCTCTTCGTCTTCAGCAGCGGACCGCTCGGGCAGCCGTTCGATCGCGCTTTTTCGTCAGGGGAGAGATTTTTGGCCTTGCGTATCATTGGGGTCGACACTCTGCGACGATGGCCAGTTTAAAGGCTACGCATGTACTCGTCACGTCGAGTCGCCGCAGCAACTACGACTCGAACCCTCACCCCAGCGCGCGGAATAAGTCGTTGCCGCCCGAGTCGCGAGAGAAAAGAAAAAGCGTTTGATACTGAGAGCATAGAGGAAGAGGCCCGGAGAACACGGAAAAGGCCGGCCCTTCCGGGCTCAGGGTAAACTGAAGCCAGGCCTCTAAAGTGATTCGCGCCGCCGGGGCTCTAATTCTGTAAAATAGGACGGAATCCGGCAGCGCTCGCGCCGAAACGGAGTAGCGGCGGGTCTTTTCAGGTGGGCTTCTAGCCGAAGAGTTAGGCTGAGGCTTCTGGCCGAACCGCAGACCCGTGCTTTTCTCCAGACGTAGGGACCATGATGCGGCTACGGCTGCGTACGAAATTCACTTTAGTGATGACCAGCCTCGTGCTGTTCGTCGTCGCGGTGTTGTCCGTCGTTTTTGCCGCGCAGCTTCTCGACCAGTTGATTCAGGAAACGGACAAGCGCGCGAGCGACCTCGCAAAACAGGTCTTTAACCAGGCCAAGAATGCGCTGACGGAAGCCAAGCAGCGCGGCTTGCGACCGGATTCGGACACCCCCCAGGAAATCCACGACTATGTCCGGCATGCCTTCGAAATCAGCGAGGGTTTGCAAACGCAACTGCAAGCCGCTAAGGATAATCTGCTGATTTATGAAGTCTCCATCACCGACACCAACGGGTTGGTGCTGGCTTCCAGCGATCAAAGTCTCCCAGGAGCTTTTCTGGCGCGCAGAACGCCCATCTCCCAGCTTGAGGCTCGAAACTTTGTCCACAAGGCAGGAGTTCTCCTGCGCACGTTAAGAGGGGCCAGCAAGGGGCCTCAATTGTTCGAAGTCGACTACCCATTCAACAATGGGGATACACCCTTCGGCGAAGTGCGCGTAGTGGTGGACTCGGCCCTTCTCCTGAAGGAGATCCAATCGAGCCTTCGGACCGGCGAGGTGATTGTGCTGGTGGCCCTGGTGCTCTCCGCGTTGCTCGCTGCCATCGTCAGCGGCATCACGCTGGCTCCTTTGCGCGACATCACAGCGCAACTCGACCGCATCTCCTCCGGCCAATTCGACTTGCCTTCCCTTATAGCAAAGACTGCCGAAACCAGCAGCGATGAACTTGGCCTCATGAGCCGCAAAATCTCCCAGGTCGGCCAGCAACTCCGCGGCGTGCACGAAATTTTCAGCACCATGCGCGAAAACATGAACTCCGTCATGGCCGGCCTCGAAGACGGCCTGCTTCTCTTCACACGCGATGCGCGCGCGGTGATGGTCTCCCCCGCCGCGGAAAAATTTCTCGGCGCCCCCGCCAGCGAGTTCCTCGGGCGCCGCGTCACGGACATTTTTCCTCCCGGCCATCCGCTGCGCGCGGCGCTGCACATAGAGGGTGACGAACTCAGCGAAATCACCGCGGACGCCGACCTCGAAACCAGCGAAGGTCCCAAGCGCGTCAACGTCAGCGTGCAAGCAATTCAGGAAGACGGCGAACGCATGGGCGCGCTCGTCACGCTGCGCGATCTGGATTCGCTCGAAAGCATTGACACGCAGCTCAAAGTCAGCGAACGCCTGGCCGCGCTCGGCCGCATCACCGCCGGCGTGGCGCACGAAGTGAAAAATCCGCTCAACTCCATGCGCCTGTGGCTCGAAAACTTGAAGGAGTCCTTGTCCTACGAGGGCGACAGCTCTTCCCACCAGGCCACGCGCGTCCTCGACAAAGAAATGGACCTCCGCGCCGCTCTCAAAACGTGGCACGCCGCCGATAAAGAAGTCGATCGCCAAGCCAATTCGCAGGCCCTTCGAATGCCCCACGAAGAAATCGACCGTAGTGCGGCGTGGCAAGCGGTCCAAGTTCTGGATAAAGAAATTGATAGATTGGACCAAGTCGTTAAGCGCTTCCTCGATTTCACGCGCCCGATGGACGTTCGCCTCGAAGCCACTTAGCTTGCCGACCTGCTGAAAGAAGTCCTGGAAATCGCAAGACCCCAGTTGCTGAAGTCGAACATCGCACTCGCTACGCTCTTGCCGATTGATGTCCCGGAAGTTTATGTTGATCGAGCCCTGCTCAAACAAGCGGTTCTGAATCTGGTCTTAAACGCGGCGGAAGCGATGCCAAACGGAGGGCAATTGCGTCTGGTGCTGAGCCGGCGTGGGGAAATGGCGGAAATTACGGTGGGCGACACCGGGAAAGGCATTCCGCCAGAAAATCAGCAAAAGATTTTTCAGTTGTTTTTCACGACGAGGCCGGGAGGCAGCGGGATCGGACTGGCCAGCACGTTTCGAATTGTTCAGTTGCATAACGGATCGATAGACTTTACATCGGAGGTTGGCCGGGGAACCACGTTTCGGATCGAATTGCCCCTCGCAGCCTAAAGTTGCCGTCAAACCATGCTTAACCCAGCTCAGCTCCGTGCTCGTCCCCGGCACTCGCTGCTCCATCGCAGCGCTCCGCTCGTTGTATCCATGACCTGCTTTTCGCTGGCATTTTTGTCGGCCGGGTGCGCTTCCTTTCACCGGCGTCCGCACATTCCTTGGGCCACTGCTGTCCAGGTTCGACCACTGCCTCGGTCGCATACCCTCCCACCCGACGACGTCGAGTTCGACGCTCCGGTGATCAATCTTGACCTCGCTCCACTTGTGGCCACGATGGCTCCCCTTCGAACCGCGCCGCCCCGCCCGCGCGTGGCCCCCACTCCCCCCGCCACTTCCACTCCGGTGGCTGATGCCGAGAGGCCCAAAGCTCCCACCATCGCTGAGCAACTCTCCAAAGAAGAATTTGCCGCCGCGCAACAGGAGACCACTCAAAGCCTGGACATCGCGGAGAAAAATCTAGCTTCCACTCGCAACAAGCGGTTGAACGCCGCGCAATCCGACCTGGTCTCCAAGATCAAAGGCTTCCTGAAAGACGCGCGCGAAGCCGCGCAAGCCGGCGACTGGGCCCGCGCGCGCAACCTGGCAAAGAAAGCGCAAGTCCTCTCCGAAGAACTCGTCCACTCGGTGTAGCGTGGAAATTCGAAAAGAGAAATCGGAAAATGGGGGCTCCGACGGTGAAAGCAGCGGCGAGTCGGTTCTCTCCAAGAATGTTGGGCTAAAACCCTGTTTCTACAAGACCGACGGCGTGATGCGTGGCTACCCGATGGGGTAAGATGGCGGCAGGAGTACGGTGAGCACGAACGCCAAAACCAGCGAAGAGAAAGAATTGACGGCATGAAGCAATGCGACGTGGCAGTTGCGGGCGGGGGCGTAGTTGGCAACGCGATCGCGCTGGAGCTGGCGCGCGTGGGTCTGCGCGTCTGCGTGTTCGACCGGCAAAAGCCGGGGCAGGAAGCGTCGTGGGCCAGCGCGGGAATCATTTCACCGGCGCCGGAAAATCCCGGAATGATCGCGACGGTGGAGCTGGCGAAGTGCAGCGCGGCGCTGTATCCGGAGTTTGTCGCGCAGGTGGAGGAAATTTCTGGGCTGAGCACAGGCTACCGGCGCAAGGGAACGCTCGAAGCGATTTTTTCGCGCGACGCGAAAGAAGAACTCAGCACGATCATTGCACTGCATCATGGCCTGGGGCTGAAGGCGGAGCCGCTGCGCGCGGAAGACGCGCGCGAACTCGAGCCGGCACTGAGCGACGAGGTGGAAGCGGCGGTGCTCCGGCCGGAGGAGGCGTCAGTTGACAACCGCTTGCTGACAGCGGCGGTTTTCGAGGCTGCGCAGCGCAGCGGAGCGGAGATTTTTCCGGCCAGCAGGGTGAAAGGTATTTGGCGCGAAGGCGCGCACTGCCGCGGCTTGCTGTTCGAAAACGAAAAAGTAGAAGCGAAATGGACGGTCATCGCTGCGGGCTGCTTCTCAGCAGCAATTGAAGGCATCTCGCAGTACGCGCCGGTGAAGCCCGCGAAAGGGCAAATGATCGCGTTGCGCGCCGACGATCTGGAAATCGAGCGCGTGCTGTGGTCAGAGAAAATCTACGTGGTGCCGAGAAATGATGGACGGATTCTCGCCGGGGCGACCGTCGAGTACGTGGGCTTCGACAAGCGCGTCACTGCGGGCGGCCTCGAAAAAGTTCTGGCTGGAGCGCTCGAGCTGGCTCCCAGGCTAAAGGATGCGCGCATCGAAGAAAACTGGGCGGGCTTGCGGCCGGATTCGGCGGACCATCTTCCGATTCTTGGGCAGACGGATTTGGAAGGTTTGCTGATGGCCACCGGACATTTTCGCAGCGGCATTCTGCTCACGCCGGTGACGGCGCGGCTCGTTCGCGAGTGGATTACCGAGCAAAAAGTCAGCGTGGATTGGGAGCGGTTCAGCCCGCTTCGCTTTCAGTCTGCCGCGGCCGGCGTAACGCGGCACGCCCCTGCGTGACAAGCTTCGTTTGAACCAATTCACTGACGTGACGGCTTCAGACCAAGGCGCACAAGAAAGAAAAAGCTAAGCAACCTCAGGGCTTCGCCTGTGAAATCTTGAGGCCATCGGGCTTGGCAAAAAGCTTGGAATAACCTTTGGTTTGGCAATAAAGCTGGCCGCCATGACCTGTGGACCCTCGAGATGAACCTCAATCCTAGTCCTGGTCTTGGACTGTCTTAGGTGGTCAGAGTGGTGGTAGCAAGAAGCAACAAGAGAAGGCGTCGGCGCCTAGTGCCGGGAGTGTAGCAGTTCGGCAGTCGCAAGCGGAATCAGTATAGGCGGTCGCGGTCGTCGGGGCGGCGGACGGGCGGCTGCACGACGGGCTGAAACTGGCCGAGGTTCGTGAATTGGATTTGGCTGCCGTCGAGGACGAGCTGGCGCTCCAAGACGATGTCCATCGTAGAGCCGCGCGGCATTTCGGCTTCGGGACCGCGTGTGAGCAAAACGGCGGCGAGGCCGACGGCGGCCCCAATGCCTGCACCGATGCCAGCACCCTTCCCAGTCCGGCTGGCGATAGCGCCGATGCCCGCACCCTCCGCAGTCGTGGTGGCGATTGTGCCGGCATCTTTGGCTTTGTCGGCTGGGCCGGTGACTTTGCCTTCCTCATCCATCGTTTCCCTGCCGCCGGAGTCGGCGCTACGCGGCGCGGCGTTCAGGTCCACGGTGTAGCCGGTGGGGAAAATCAGCGTGTTCAGGCGCATGCGAAATTCGCCGCGGCCCTTGACGCGACCGGGGCGTTTGGAGTCGATCAGCTCTCCGCGAAGATACGAGCCGACGGGGATGACGATGCGGTTGTTGATGGTGATGGGAAACGAAGTTTGCAAATAGACAGAATCGCCTGGCTTGGCGCCGCGCGTGGAGATGCCGTTTTGCAGCACGACGCCAACGCGCGTGCCGGCGGGAACGATGACTTTCTCAGCCGAGCCCGGCTGCGGGGCGGGAGCCGGCTTTGGCGCGACGGGCGGCGGGGCGGCAGTTTGCGGGCCTTGCTGTTGCTGCGCAGACAGCGACAAGGCGCAGAACAGACTTGCGGCTAGGACGACCGTGAGTCTGGCGCCGGATTCGCAGGTGTGCTTCATAACCGCCTCCGTGCTGGCTACTCCGATGCGCAGAATAACCGCAACGGATGCCTGAGAACAACGGGAAGAATCTTCAATCCTGCATGATGCCAGTCACTCCTAAAACCAGGAATAAGGGAAAGAGAGCGATGGCGACCGCAACGAATCCGGTCCACTCCACGCCATTCTTCAGATGTGTCCCGGCGGCGGTTACAGGCCGCGGCGCGGCACTCAACTGTCCATAAGAGATGTCGCTCCCATTTCCTAAGATTCCGGTCTTCACAAAAAAGTGCTCGTCACCGATCGACGTAATCGCGCCCGTAACGGAGGAATGGTCCTTCAGGTCACAGCGAACGAAGCGATGTGCGTCCGTTCCGAGGGAACGAACGGCCTCCCGCAAGGCAACGTCTCTCGGTGTGAGTGGGTGGTGAAGATTCTGGAAAAAGTAACGGGGAGGCCGGCGATGCGGAGTGATTTGCCTCGGTGCGAGACTAGGGGAAAGCGACGCGAACGCCGCCACTGTTTCTTGAGAGAGCTGTGTAGGCAGAGGAGCAATCTGGTCGGGGGGAGATTGCGCGTTGGCCACGGCCGAAATAAATAGCTCGGAGAGCAGAGCAACGATGGACCACGTGCGCGAATGCATGAAGCCCTTCCTTTCGTGTTGAACTAAATCCGGCTTGACTGATCGAATGCGTTCCGTCTACCAACCTCGCGGATCGCAAGCGGGATAAGAACGCCTGCTTAAGTGCTTGAAAGAAAGGCACGTAAAGCCCTGACGTTACTAGGGCAGGTAACCGAGGCGGCGGGTTCGTTTCAAGCAGCTGCTGGAGAAATGCGTCAAGTGACGGCAACGGCAGTTTGACCGGGAAACGGCAGGGGAGCTAGGCTCTGTTTGGATTGGAGCTTGAGGAGAACGAAAATGGCGAAGCTCGCGTTGATTTACGGGATGAGGCTACTGCCGGAGGAAGATTTGGGCGAAGTGAAGGACGCAACCGTGGTGCTGAGAGACGGCCGGAGCGCGCGTGTGACGATGCACTTGATCGAGGGCAGCAAGGAAGAGATTGAGAGCACATTTCGGCAGTCGGTCGAGGCGTTTTTTGAGATGTATCCGGAGATTTGATGTGTAGGCGCAAAAAAGTTCCGCGTGTTTCTCATCGGGTTCGGTGAGGTTGAAATGGCTCCAGGATTCCTCGTCGCTTCGCTCCTCGGAATGACCAGGGGAGGCTACCTCAGCGGTTGCCGAAATTTTCGGGGTCGGCGGCGGGATCGCCGAGATTGTCGTTGATGAGCACCGTCGACTGGCCGGTGAGCTCGAAACGCTTGCGGCATTTGTAGCACACGACCAGGTCGTCAAGCCGCACCATGTAGGAGGTGGCGCGGTCGAATTTCTTGCGGTCTTCGGGGCTGGCGCCGCGCGGAAGCTCCTTTTTCTTGCGGCAGACTTTCCAGCGCACCGGAAATTCGAAATCCTTGTGACAGCTCGGGCAAACAAGCTTCGCTTTCCTGACTTCTTCTTTCTCGGTGTAAAAGGCGCGCTCGTCCATGGCTATGCTGCGGGTGCACCCACCGCTTCATCCATTGTAACAAACTGGAGGCCGAGGTCGCGCCAGCGGGGGAGCCAGTGCTCGAGGGCAGCCAGCGTGCGGGTGCGGTCGTAGTTAAATTCGCGGTGGTAGCCGTCGTGGAGACAGAGAATGTCGCCGCACCCGCCTGCGCTCGTGTTGGGGCTTTGCGCCGCGTGCTCTTTCGCGTGATTAGCGATGGGTTGCATGCGGCGAATGAGCCATTCGGCGGGCCGCTTGAGCCAATCGCCGGGGATGAGCGTCCACATGGCGGTTTTGCAGCCGAGCTCGGCGGCGGCGGGGATGACCCAGGGATTGCGGCAGCCATACGGCGGACGGAACCACTTTGCAGAGGCGCCGATCGCGTTCGCAATCGCATGATGGCAAAGGCGAAGCTCCACGGTGACTTGCGCCGGGCCAAGCCAAGCGAGATTCCGGTGCGTGTCCGTGTGATTGCCGATAACGTGGCCGCGGGCGGCGGTCTCTTTGACGAGATCTGGGCATTCCCGGACGAATCGACCAATCACGAAGAAGGTAGCTTTGGCTTGATAGCGGTCGAGCAAGTCCAGCAGCCGCGGGGTGATCGCAGGATTCGGGCCGTCGTCAAACGTGATGGCCAGCTTGCGAGCAGCATTGGTGCGGTAGATGGTTGGGCCGAAAAGTTGCGCGCGCGGATACACCGCGCCGTACGCAGCAACGCCTCCCGTCACAATCACGGCGGCCGGCACGGAAACGAGAAACGGATTCACGCAGCTATTCTCGCATGCGGGGGAACGTGGTTGTAAGGCGGAGCAACGCGATTTTGAGCGAAGCTAGCCTCTCAATTGATTGCGGCGCCGGAGCAAATACCCTGTAATGCCCCCCACCAATACCGTGGCTCCAAGAAACCAGCGCGATTCAGGAATGCCGATTAAGGCAATGAGCAACATCCCCAGGACCACCACCAATTCAATGGGATGACCGGTCCACACGCCTGCTCCAAACCTGCCGAAGGGAACCACTTGCAGAGGATGGCGGTCTTCATTCGAACGAGCAACGACCACTCCCAAGGGGTGGCGGCGAAAGGTGGCATACGATTTCATGAAATTGTTCTCCTTTCAGTGCCAGGAAAGTGTCTTGAAACACGTCGCTCTTTTTTTGACCAAACTATTAGACGAAGTCGTGGGCCTTTTGTCTTGTGCCATCGCACAAGGCGCCGACCTTAGCTGGTGGTCTCGGGCAGGCCGCGGCGGGCCTTTAGCTCCGCCAGGAGGCGATCCACTTCGGCGTCGCGGTCGAGGCGCGTAAGGCGCTCGCCCACGTCGTCGGTGAGCAGATCGACTTCGGCGGTGGCCACGGCTTCGCTGTGATGCACGCGGTCCTTCAGCCGTTCGAAAGTGGCGCTTTTCGAATTGTCGCCCAGCATGGTTTGCGCATGGGCCGCTTTGCCAAGCGACAAGCTGCGGCGATGGCGCGCGAGCAGCACGTCGCGCTTGGACTTTGCCTCATCGAGTTTCTGTTCGAGTTTCATGAGCGCTCCTTTTAGCGTTTCCACTTGAGCCTTCTGGTCGTCGACCTGCTCGCGGTAGCTTTGCGCGAGGCGTTGCGAGGTTTGGAAGCGGTCCAGCGCCGCCCGTGCCAAGTCGTCATGCAATTTGTCCACGGCGATTTCCGCTTTGCGCATCCAGTCGCGGGCGGTGTCTTCATTCTCGCGCAGTTTTTTCTCAAGCATGTGCTGGTCCGCGATGGAAACCGCCACCTGCGTTTTCACCTGGATAAATTGGTTTTCCATGTCGAGGATGACCTGTTTGATGAGTTTTTCCGGATCCTCCGCGCGGTCCACCAGATCGTTGAGGTTCGCGCGAATCAAAGTGCTTACTCGCTCCAAAAGTCCCATGATGAATCTCCTTTCGAATGAATTCCACTTACCAACCACTCGAATGCCGGTGAAAATTCTTTTGGCTGTTTCTCACGAAGTGAGGAACCTGCCTCTGATAAAGCGAAGAGGGATTGCTCGTCGCTACGACCGCCTTCGGCGGGCCTCGCCCCTCGGAATGACAGGGACGAGAGGTTCTGCATCACATGTGAGAAGTTCTCCATGACCACTCCTAAAGCAAAAAATGAATGCCCGTGATCCCCGCCAGAAACTTTGAAAATACGACCAAGACAAGGACTCCATCTGCGACTGTTTTCCCTAGCGCACAAGCCGTGAAGCTCCAGAAGTGAGCCAGGGAAAAACTCAGAGCGGCCACAAGCAAGAGTCCGGTGATCAGGAACTTCGATTTGCCGTTCATGTCCATCCCCCGAAACATCTGCGTCGCTGGTGGACCCTCACGGGTCCGCCGGGACGGAAGCTGCAACCAGTTAGGACTTCTTTGGCGCGGGCAGCGGAGGCTGCTCCGGCTTAGGAGCTTTGTCGCCAATCATCCGGACCTTGTTGAGGAGGTCGGACACTCGCATGCCCGAAAGCGCTTCAAAAAGCGCCGGCACCTGCGCGGCAATTTTGGTGACGTCGCCGGTGAGCTTGTAGGCGCCGGCCGCGCCGTCGCCGCCCGTAGAAACGATGGTCACTTTGTCCACTTTGCTGAGCGGCTCGCTGAGAGCGCGCACCACATCCGGCAAGCCGGTGATCAGTTTGTCGACCACGGCAGCCTGGTTGTATTCCTGGAACGCTTCGGCCTTGATGTTCATGGCCTTGGCTTCCGCTTCGCCCTTCTTGAAGATGATTTCGGCTTCGGCTTCGCCTTGCGCGCGGATGGAGGCGGCGCGGCCTTCGGCTTCGGTCATCAGGCGCTGGCGTTCGGCGTTGGCCAACGTTTCGATGCGCTGGCGCTCGATCTCCGCCTGCTTGAGGACGGTGGCGATGAGTTCGCGTTCGCGGCGCGCGATTTCCGCTTCCTGGACTTTCACCTGAGCTTCGCGCTCGATTTGCTGGACCTTCACGGCTTCAGCGATGACATGTTGCTGTTGCACGTTAGTTTCGATTTCGTAGGACTTGTCGGCTTGCGCCTGAGCCTTCTTGGTGGCGTCGACGTAGGAGGCCTTTTTGATGTCGAGGTCGCGCTGCGCTTCAGCTTGCTTGGCAAGAGAAGCTGTTTCCGCGGCGACGCGCTCCTGGTCGGCTTGCGCTTTGGCGACGGCGGCGGCGCGCTGCGCTTCGGCGCGTTTGATGGCGATGTCGCGCTCAGCTTCTGCGGTGGCTACTTCCGCATCGCGCTTGATGCGCGCGACGTCGGGCCGGCCCATGTTGGTGATATATTCGTTTTTGTCGCGGACTTCTTTAAGCGTGAAGCTGACGACTTCCAGACCCATCTTGCTCATGTCGTCAGCGCAGGTCGCGCGCATACGGTCGCCCACCATTTCTGGTTCCTTGACGATTTGCTCAACGGTGAGCTGGCCGATGATTCCGCGGAGATGGCCTTCCATGACCAGGCGAATCAGGCCTTCGCGCTGGTTCTGCTCCTTGCTGAGGAACTGTTCCGCGGCGGTGAGGATCGACTCCTTGTCGGACTTCACTTTGATTTGCGCCACCGCTTCGACCGTGACGGCGACGCCTTGCTTCGTATAAAGGTTTTGCTGCGGCGCGACGTCGAACGACATGAGCTCGAGCGACAGTTCGCGGCAAGTCTGCACCATCGGAAAAATGATGGCGCCTCTCCCGCAATAAACGTGCGTGCCACCCATGCCGTATCGAATTAACGCTTCGTTGGGACCCACTTTCCGGTACATTCGGGCGATGACGATCATGAGCATCAAGAGCCCGAGGACCAGTGAGCCTGCGATGACCACCACTTCTGTAGGCAACCCAAACATAACCGCCTCCCTTTATTCCACTGTCCGGACTGATCGCGTCGTACCTCAGTCCGACAAACGCTCCCCTCGCCTACTTCGAGAACTCATCCCATTTCTTCACGTAGGCAATTCCCTTTTCGTACCGCTCGATGACGACTTCGGTGCCTTTTTCGATGGGCTTCCCGTCGCCGCTGCGCGCGCCAGCACAGCGTCGTGTTCCGCCAAGCGCGAAGATGATTTCGCCCGTGCCGTTTTCGCGAATGGGCATGCTAATCGTCGCGAGCGCGCCTTCCACGCGGCGGTCTTCGCTGGTCATGGGAGCGTCGTCGACTTGCACGAGCTTCACCATGAACCGGAAAACCACCCAACCGGCGAATAGGCCCGCCACCATCGCGATGGACAGGGAAAGCAGAGTCCAGAGATGCGAATGGCGGGTGAGCAAGTAGCCGGTTCCACCGAACCAGGCGAGAAAGGCCATGATGGTGGAAGCGTTGAACCAAGAGATGTGCGCACCACCTTTGAAGCTTCCCCGTATGGCGCCGTGGCCGCCCCAATGATGGCCGAGATGAAACGGCAGATGCCATTTGAACGGCAGATGGATGTGGACCGCACCAGCGAGAAACGAAATCACGCTGAGTGAAAAGCCCACGAGAAAACAGAGGAGATAGAAATCAGACCAGGTCATAAGTCACCTCGACCGCAACCCGTCCACCCCGTGTCCGGCTCAATTTCGCAGCGGTAGCGACTGCGACAAACGCTTGTTCACCGGCTCGCTGTCCGCACCCTTGCCTGGACGCAGCACCTCCGTCAGGCGCTCGAACAATCCAGGCGTGCGGAGAATTTCTCCCAGCAGCAACAGGGGCGTCCGTGAATCGGGCGTCTCCGCGATGGTGATCAGCGAGCGCTGCAGTTCCGGGTCGCTGCTGAACTGCTCTGCGCCCGCAAAGAGCCACGAATCGATCTTCGCATCGATAGCCCGCAACTCCGACTGCAGGCCCGGCGTGTAGCCTTCCGGGTCGTCTACCAGAAACCCCGGATAGACGCGGAAGAACCGTGCCAGTAAGTCGCGGGTTTTATGCGTCAGGTGTGGACGCGCGCCGCTCTCGATCTGCGAAAGGTAGGCCTGGCTCAAGCCGCGGCCAATCTCGCGCTTCATGGCTGCCGCGAGTTCCTGCTGCGTGAGCGGACGACCGAGTCCGCGAAGCGAACCTTCCACCGATCGGAGCGAGCGAAGCTTGTCACCGAGTTTCATGGGAGGCTCCGTGATATTGCAATATGCAAAATCTATATTGCAATATGTAATTTGTCAAGCGAAATCGCAGGCCCGGCTTTCGATTCCCGTAACTATCTGTTTTTGAGCAGCTTATGAAAAAGCTCAAAGAGTTATTTCTCTTCCACAGGTCGGGAACTAAGGTAAGTGTTACTCGGGTTTGCGGAGGGATTGCAGGTCGATTCCCAGTTGCTGGCACTTCTTGTAGAGATGGCTGCGTTCGAGCCCGAGTACGCGGGCGACGTTGGTCATGTGGAAATTGTGACGGCGGATTTCCGCGAGGAGCACTTCCTTTTCGAACGCTTCGGTGCGTTCCACGAGCGTTCCCGAACCCGTACCGCCTGACTGAGAACCGCCAACGGAATCGGAAGCTGGCAGGGCGAGGCGTACGTCGGCGGCGCCCACGGCGGCATCCGAGGCGAGCAGGACAAGCCGCTCGACGACGTTGCGCAGTTCGCGGACGTTTCCCGGCCAACTGTACTTTCGCAATTCTGCAATCGCGTCGGCGGCGAACACTTTTTCTTTCCAGCCGTTTTGCGCGGCCACCTGGCGCGCGAAATGCGCCACAAGCTCGGGAAAATCTTCGAGGCGCTCGCGCAGGGGCGGAAGCATCAGCGGAAAGACATAGATGCGATGAAAGAGGTCGCCGCGGAATTCGTTGCGCTTGACGAGCTCGTCGAGATTGCGGTGCGTGGCCACGACCACGCGCACGTTCACTTTGATGGGTTTGTCGCCGCCGACGCGCTCGACTTCGCCTTCTTCGAGGACACGAAGCAGCTTCGCCTGCATGGCCACAGGCATATCGCCAATTTCATCGAGGAAAAGCGTACCGGCTTCGGCTTGTTCGAATTTGCCGAGATGGCGCGAAGCAGCTCCGGTGAAAGAGCCTTTTTCGTGGCCGAAGAGTTCGGACTCGATGAGTTCCGCGGGAACAGCAGCACAATTCAGGGTGACGAAGGGATGGTCGTGGCGCGGCGATTTTTCGTGGATGCCGCGCGCCACCAGTTCTTTTCCGGTCCCCGTCTCGCCCAGAATGCAAACGCGCGTTTCGCTGGGGGCGACGCGGTCGATTTGCGCGAGCAGCTTTTTCATGGCCGCACCCGAGCCGACCAGCTCGTGTTTGCCCAGACGCTGGCGCAGCTCGCGGTTTTCGTCTTCGAGACGCGTCAAGCGCAGAGCATTCTCGACGGTGACCAGCAGCTTGTCCGTCGAGAGCGGCTTTTCCAGAAAATCGAGCGCGCCGAGCCGCGTGGCCTTTACGGCCATTTCGATGTTGGCCTGGCCCGAAATGAGAACGATCGGCGTCTTGACGCCGTTTTTCTTCAAGTCTTCGAGCAATTCCATACCGGATTTGCCGGGCATGACCACGTCGGACAGAATTAGATCGAAATTCTCGTTGCGAAGGAGCTCGACGGCGCGGTTCGCGTTGTCGCAAACGGTAGCCTCATGACCGGCGAGGCGGAAGGCGCGAGAGAGCGACGCAAGGGTGTTGGGATCGTCGTCAACCAGCAGCAGATGGGCTTTCCGGGGCAAGTCGGTCCTTTTGCGAATCGTTCGATGAATCCCGATTAGAGCTTATCGCATAATTCGGCGTGGCCGGAATAGAACGTCTTCCTCAGGGGCTAAAGCCCCACGCATATTGCTGATTTAAAGGTCGGACCTAATGTCCTAGGTAAGGCCAGCCTAGGGCAGGCAGGCTCCGAGCCCCTAACCATCATTCGTGAGGTAGCCTCTAGTCGGAAGCCGCAGCCATGGTGGAGGTGGAAGAGGTGTCTTTCTTGGATTCGGAAGCCGGTCCGCGTGGAACCGCTTTCGGGCCCGCCTGGCGTTGCGGCAAATCGATGCGGAACGTGGTGCCGTGGCCTTCCTCGCTGGTTACGGAAATGTTGCCGTGATGGTCGCTGACCACCGACTGCACAATCGCCAGCCCCAGCCCGGTTCCCATTTGCTTGGTCGTGTAGTACGGAGTGAACAGGCGCTTGCACTCTTCCGGAGTGAGGCCCTTTCCTGTGTCGGCGACTTCGATGCGCACGTACCCCTCGTGCTCCGACGTGCGGAGGGTGAGCGTCCCGCCGGCGGGCATGGCGTCCATCGCGTTCAACACTAAATTCTGGAAGGCGCGATGGAGAAGGTCGGGATCGGCGTCAATCTCAGGAAGAGGATCGGTGAGGAACGGCTCCTGTGTGATGGTGGGCTTGCCGACGGCGGTAAATTGCGGCTCGAACAATCGAACCGCGTTGCGCAAGACTTCATTGACGTTCACGCGCACGAATCGCGGAGCGGGCATTTTAGAAAAATCGCTGAAGCGGCCGACGATGGTGTTCAGGTTGGCAAGTTCCGCTTTCAAGGTCGCGGTGGACTCGTTGAAAACCTCGAGGAATTGCTTGGCGTCGAGCCGCCGGGCTTTTTGCAGATTTTCGACGGTTATTTGCATGGGGAACAGCGGATTGCGGAGTTCGTGGGCGAGGCGGCGAGCGAGTTCGCGCCAGGCGGCCACGCGCTCGGTTTGCAGGAGCCGCTCTTTTTGCGAGGCGAGCGTTCGGGTCATGTCGTTGAAGGCGACGGCAAGCTGGCCGACTTCATCGCTTCCGCGGACCTCGATGCGCGTGTCCCATCTTCCTGTAGCGACCTCGCGGGCGCCTTCGGTAAGCTCCTCAACGGGCTTGGTGATGCGCGCGGAAATCCAGAAGCTGACGAGCAGTCCGACAAAAAGCGCGGCTGCGGCGACTGCGGCAGCAGTTTTGCGAATTTCCTTGGTGAGTTGAACGAGCTCTCTGCGCGAGCTGCCGACAAAGAAGATGCCAAGGAGTTCGTTGTTGCGCCCCGGTAGGGGAATGGCATGAAAGGTTTCCGCGTCCACCGGATCGCGGGTCCATTCAATCGTGCGAACGAGAGGCTGCGGCTGCTTTTGCAATTGCCCGACCAGGGGAGCGAAGCGATCGGCCTGGTCCGAGTCAACATTCTCTCCGAGAAGTGAACTGGCAGCGAAAGATTGATCGAGATTGGTATAGATGAGTGCGCGCATCCCCGTTGGCAAAACCAGCGATGCGAGAAAACTTTTGTCTATGCGACGCCCCGCAATGATGTATAAGGTCCGGTCCGCCACTGTGTTGTTTGTGCGTATAACGCTGAGGGAAAGCGCCACACCATCAGGCAGCTCTTCCTTTCGTAAGAAGGCCGGAGATTGATTCCAATCTTTGGCCGAAGTGACCCATTCCTCTTTGTGGCCGGCACGATCGGGGTATTGGTGCGACGAAATCAGTACGCCATCATATTTGACGAACTCCACGTAGTCCAACCCGTGATCCTGAGCGGCGCCATGAGCGTCGTTAAAGTAAATAGACAAGTCTGCATTGCGATAAACGTCGATCGCCATGTGGTCGGTGGTATTGGCATTCACGATGTCCTTGGCTCGACTAGCCGTTTCCTCGCCACTTTGACTGAATTCCTTCTTGAATTGCTCCACCAGCGCGTCTGTGCGCTGCTGGTCCATGGCCTCGAAAGACGAACGCGTGTAATAGGTCACGGCGTAAGCCACGATGGAGACCGACGCAAAAATGGTCAGCAAGACGACGAGCAGAAGCTTTGTCCGGAAGCTCATGGCTTGGCTTCCATTCTAAATGAAATGGCAAACAGATGGACGCAAAAGCGCGGGAAACGCCGCTTTTCAGTAGCGGACACGGCAATCTGGGTGAGATGATACCACGGCTATAATGGATGGATTGAGCACTAGCGCGAGTCGCCATGCCGCCCGAGAATGGATTCGCTTTTCGAAAGGCGGTCGGCGCTAAAAGGAAACTTTTTGGCAACTGACACGTCCATTTAAGAGGCCGGGTGTCCCAAATCAACAACTAATCTTCAGGAGAGTCCCGATGAAGCCCATGTCCCATCGAAGGAATGCCCTGTTGTGGCTGAGTGCAGCCGCAGCGCTGTGGCTGACAGCGTTGCCGGCGAAGGCACCAGCGCAACCCTTCGAGGAGGTTCCTTCGGGGCCAACCAAGCTTCTGCGGTACGGCGATATTTCGAAGGACAAAGTGGTTTTTGCCTATGCCGGCGACCTGTGGATTGCGGCGCGCGAAGGAGGAGCGGCGCGGCGACTGACTTCGCACGTGGGCGACGAGCTGTATCCCAAGTTTTCGCCCGACGGAAAATGGATCGCTTTCACAGGCGAGTACGACGGCAATCCGGATGTTTACCTGATTTCGGCGGAAGGCGGCGAGCCCAAGCGGCTGACGTTTCATCCTTCGAATGACATCGTGCTCGGGTGGACTCCCGACGGGAAAAATATTTTGTTTCGCTCCGACCGGTTCAGCGCGCCGCCAGGCCGGTTTACAAAACTTTTCCTGGTGTCGCCGCAGGGAGGGACGGCCACCGCACTGCCTGTGCCGCGAGGCGATTTGACCTCATTCTCGCCTGACGGAACGAAGATCGCGTATATCGAAACCGCACAGGAATTCCGCACCTGGAAGCGCTACCATGGCGGCTGGAATCTGCCCATCGCCATCTTCAACCTGAAGAACAATACCTATGAAGAGTTGCCGAAGTCCAAGGGCATGGACATGTTTCCCATGTGGCACGGGAACGCGATTTATTTTATCAGCGACCGCGATGGGGTAATGAATCTTTACAGCTATGACCTTGGCTCGAAGCAAACCAAGAAGCTCACCGATTACCAGGAGTACGACATCAAGTGGCCGAGCCTGGGGCCGGACGCGATCGTCTATGAAAACGGGGGGCTGCTTTACGAATACGACCTGGCGAGCAACAAGGGGCGAGAAATTCCCATCCTGGTTCACGCGGAAGATATTGAGGCGCGGGCGGAATTCAAGAACGTTTCGCAGAACATCGGCAGCTTCGCGCTCTCGCCTTCCGGCGCGCGCGCGGTGATGGGAGCACGCGGCAACATTTTCACCGTTCCCGCGGAACACGGCAGCATCCGCACGCTCACCACGGAGCATTCGAGCATTCATGAGCAGAATCCGACGTGGTCACCGGACGGCAGGTGGATCGCGTATTTGTCGGACAAGACCGGGGAGTATGAGGTGTACACGCGGCCGCAGATGGGCGGCGAGGAGACGCGGATCACGAGCGATGGGGGCGTTTATCGTTACGGGCCGACGTGGTCGCCGGACAGCAAGAAACTTCTGTATTGGGACAAATTGCATCAGCTCTGGTGCGTCGGTGTGGAAGAAAAGAAGCCCGTTTTGGTGGACAAGTCTGAGTATGGGGACATTAGCGACGCGACCTGGTCACCCGACAGTTTGTGGCTCACCTATTCGAAGCCGCACCGGCGCGGGTCGAGCGATGTGTTCCTCTATTCACTAAACACGAAGAAAGTCACGAAAGTTTCTGGCGCGTTCTATAACGATAACAACCCGGTATTCGATCCCAGCGGGAAATACTTGTTTTTTATTTCGACTAGATATTTTTATCCAAGCGCCGGGCAGCTCGACCAACGATACAACTACTACACGACCGATGGAATTTTTGTCGTCACGCTGAAGGCGGACGAAGCTTCACCTTTCAAACCCGAGAGCGACGAGGAAAAGGCAGGCGAAGAAAAGAAGGATGAAAAGATAGACGAGAAGAAGCCCGCCGAAGCGAAGAGCGGCGAGCAAAAAGCAGAAGAAAAGAAAGAGGAGAAAAAAGAAGAGGCGGTCAAGCCGATTCAGATTGATCTCGATGGTATCGGCAATCGCATCGTCCCCGTGCCCATCAAGCCGGGAATTCTGGGAGGCCTTGCTGTGCGCAAGGATAAGCTCTTCTACATTGATGTTCCGCAAGAGTCGCGGCAGTTTGTCCCCGGAGTTCCGCGGCCACCCAGAAACGTTCTGCACCTGTATGACATGGCCAAGCGCGAAGATAAAGTTTTGCTGGATGGGATCGACGGCTACGACCTGGACAAGGAAGGCAAGAAAGTCGTTTACAAAGCGGGTCCGGTTTACGGCATCGTGGAGGCGACCCCGGGTAAAGCAAAGGTCGGCGACGGCAAATTGAACCTCAGCGAAATGCAAGTGAAGGTGGACCCGCGCGAAGAATGGCGGCAGGTTTTCCATGAAGCATGGCGTATCGAGCGCGACTTCTACTGGGACCCCGGGATGACCGGCCACGACTGGAAGAAAATCGGCGCGCGTTATGAGGCGCTGCTGCCCTGGGTGGCTCACCGCAGCGATTTGAATTACTTGATTGGCGAAATGATTTCGGAATTGAGCACCTCGCACACTTACGTCGGCGGCGGCGACCAGCCGGACCGGCCGCGCGTTAACGTTGGGATGCTGGGAGCGGACTTTGAGCCGGACGGTGGCCGCTTCCGCATCAGCAGGATTTATCCTGGGGAAAATTGGAGCGAAGCGACGCGCTCGCCGCTCACCGAGCCTGGGCTGAAAGTGAAGGCTGGCGATTATCTGATTGCCGTGAACGGGCAAGAAACCCGTTCCGACCGAGACGTTTATTCCTATTTTCAGGACCTCGCAGGGAAGCTGGTCACGCTGAAAATCAACAGCAAGTCCGCTCCGCAAGGCGCGTGGGAAATCACGGTTCGACCGGCGAACAGCGACGCGGGGGTGCGTTATCTCGACTGGATCGATGCGAATCGCCGCAAAGTCGAGGAGGCCACGGGCGGGCGCATCGGCTACATGCACGTGCCGGACACCAGTTTCCAGGGCATCATCGCCTTCGATAAACAGTTCGCCGCACAGCTCGACAAGGACGGCATCATCGTCGACGAACGGGACAATTCGGGAGGGCAGATCCCCGATTTTTACACGGAAAAACTGAAACGGCAGCTCTTGGCGGTGGTCGCGCCGCGCGATACAGCGGATGTTCCCTGGCCGCCAGTGGCGATCTACGGGCCCAAGGTGATGATCGTCAATGAGCTGGCGGGATCAGGCGGCGACGCGTTTCCTTGGTTCTTTCGCCGCGAAAAAATCGGAGCGATCGTGGGCACGCGCACGTGGGGTGGACTCGTGGGCATCGGGAACAATCAGCCGCTGCGCGACGGCGGATTTGTCACCGCGCCAGGATTCGGCTTCTGGAGCACCAGTGGCGGCGAGTGGATTGTTGAGCAGCACGGCGTGGATCCGGATTACCTGGTGCCGCAGCGGCCGGATCTGGTCGTGGGCGGACACGACCCGCAACTGGAAAAAGCCATCGAACTGGCGAAAGAGGGTCTGAAGAGTTATGCAGGGATTCCGCCGCGGCCCAGGTATCCTTCGGTCAAAGAATAGACCTTCCCCAAGTCACGAAGCTGCAGCTCGTGGGACTTCCCGCTCACTTTCTGCTTTCTGGCCGCCAGCCGGGTGGCACGGTGCGCGTTTGCCGGAGGGGGAACAACGATGACGAATAGCGAAGCGCGGCGGTGCTTGCTCTTCGGATCATGGTCTGCTCTCCTCTGACATAGCGTCCCGGGCCACCCACAGGGTTTTGGCTAGCGGAGCCCTTGCCCGGTGCCGGGGCCAGGGAATCCAATTTTGTAAGTGACCCTCCATGCGTGCGCGCGCGGCACCGTGCTGCGGTGTAGCAATCGGCGAAGCTGCGTGGCGAGAAAGATGTCGTAGGCCGCCAAGGCGCTGGCGCTGCCAAAAAGACCTAATCCTAGAATCATCAGCAGGTACTTCATCATGACGTCCCCCTCCCCGCGGTTTCAGGCACCCTCAGCGATTCGCCGCATAGGCGCGGGCCAGTTGCGCGGTTCCGCGGACCAACTCGGTGCGCGGAGGAATCCTGCGGGCGGCGGCCGGAGGCATCAACGCGAACGCAACGCGGAGAAAGATCCAAGAGGTGGCAGCGGCAGCGGCGACGGCCAACATCGTCGCGATGGCGAGTGTGGCGAAATCGAGCATGGTGATCATGGCATGCCTCCTGAACCGCAAACTTCCGAATGGCAGTTGGCAAGCCAATCTCAATGCTGTGAAAACAAAGGCCTTATTTAGCTGGAGGGGACACCAGCCTGTGGGCTTGCGAATACAGTGTGTCGGGAGGGACTCAAAAGGCTCCCGCTCACCGTTTTACGCTTGGAAGAATTCGCGCTAGTGTAGATTGAGAGGTCGCGGGCCAATACTGAGCTTGGTGCCCGGCTTCCTCGGGAAAACGCTGGCCAATGCCCATTCGAACCACCGGCTTTCGAATCGCCAAGATCCTGGGCATCCCCATTTATCTCGATGCCAGTTGGCTGCTGATTTTTGCGTGGATCACCTATCAGCTTTCTAAAATCGTCTTACCGCAAATGTATTCCAAGTGGACACCGACCCAATACTGGTCGGTAGGCGTTCTGACCAGCCTGCTGTTCTTTGGGTCGGTGCTTTTTCACGAACTGGCCCACAGCATGGTCGCCCTCTATTACAAAATCCCCGTACACTCCATCACATTGTTCATTTTTGGCGGCATCGCGCGCATCGGAAGAGAGCCTTCCAAACCCATTCAGGAATTCAACATCGCGGTAGCGGGACCACTTGCCAGTTTTTTCCTTGCCGGCCTGTTCGGGGCCATGCTGTTGTTCTTCCCATCGGATCAAAGAGTAGGCGCTCTTGGTAAAATCCTCGGCGGAAGCAACTTCATCCTCGCGCTCTTCAATCTGGCGCCGGGATTTCCTTTAGACGGGGGAAGAATCTTTCGCGCCATCGTTTGGGGAATCACGAAAGACCTTTCCCGCGCCACGCTGATTGCCGGGTCGAGCGGCAGGGTGGTTGCGTTTGCCCTGATGGGCATCGGCGGTTACGAGGTTTTTTACAAAAATGACTGGTTTTCGGGCCTGTGGCTGGGAGTGATCGGGCTCTACCTGCTGAACGCTGCACAGCAGAGCATCGCGCAAATGACCATCCGCGATGCACTGGCGGGTTTGCATGCTTCTGACGTTATGAGCCACGAGGTCCCGACCATTGATGGGCACATCACGCTCGAAGAATACGGCGCGGAAGTGCTGCGGACCGGGCGGCGCTGCCATCTGGTTCTTTCCGGCGACCGGCTGGTCGGAATGATGAACGTGCATACGCTGAATGCGGTGCCGCGCGGCGAATGGGCCAACAACTCGGTCCAGGCGGCCATGATTCCGCGGGACAGAATTCAATGGACTTCGCCGGACGAGCCCCTGTTACGCCTCCTCGAGCGGTTGTTGAGCGCGGACATCAACCAGATGCCGGTGGTTATCGGCGCAGCGGAGGAAGCACCGCAAATCGTGGGAATGGTCACACGGGATTCGATTCTGCGCGTGATGCAGACGCATTCCGAACTGGCTTCGCAGTTTTCCAGCAAGTAGCGTCGTCGCCCGCAGGGCGACAGGAGTCGCCAATCACATTCATGTGTCATGCTGAGCGCAGCGAAGAATCTCCGCCGATCGGATGAGTGGCGGATGCTAGTCGCCACTCATGGTTTCCGTTGTAGCTCGGCTTGCCTGGGGAAACATGTCTGCGCCGCTGCGCTGTCGCTCTTCCAGCAGCACACGAACTCCATAACGAGGCCGCAGCGTAATGGACGCCAACGGGACAACCGGGTGATCCGCCACCAAGCGCAGCCGAAATTTTTGCGCGACGGTCGCGAGTATCAGCGTCGCTTCCATTAATGCGAACGAATTTCCAATGCACTGGCGTGGACCGCCCCCGAACGGGAAATAGGCAAAGCGCGGGATGCGCTTCGCGAGGTCCCCTTCCCAGCGTTCGGGCCGAAACTCTTCAGGCGCGTCGTACCAGCGGGTATCTCGATGGACGACCCACTGCGCCATCGCCACGCCCATCCCTTTTCTTACGGTATACCCGCCAAGTTCGTGGTCTTCCACAGCAATGCGCGCCAAGCCCCAAGCGGGAGGGTAAAGGCGCATCGATTCCGTGATCACATTTGCGGTATACGGAAGCCGCCCCAGGTCGTCCATGGAAGGTGCCCGCCCGCCGAGAACTTCGTCAAGCTCCGCGTGCAATTTCGCTTCCGCCGCGGGGTTTTGCGCCAGTAGCCACCACGTCCAGGAAAGCGAGGCGGCTGTGGTTTCATGCCCCGCAAGAAAAAGCGTGATGGTTTCGTCACGGAGCTGCTTGTCGGTCATTCGCGAACCGTCTTCGTCCTGCACATGAAGGAGCATGGAGAGCAAGTCGCCGGCATCCCGTCCGGAAGCGCGCCGCTCGTTGATGATGCGGTAGAGGATGTTCTCGATGAAGGCAATTTCTCGTTTGATTCGAAGATTGGTGGGCGTGGGCACCCAATGCGGAACAAATAAAGTGCGCCGAAAATCGGCGCCGAGCTCCAAAAGCAGCTCGAGCGATTTGCCGACTTCTTGCGCGTTCCGTGTGACATCGGCATTAAACAGCGTTTTCGCCACAATCTGCAGAGTGAGGTTCATCATCTCCTGATGCATGTCGCGCTCTTCTCCGGCGCGCCAGTTTTCCATCAGGCGTTGCGCATCTTCGACCATGGTCTCTGCGTACGCGGCGATGCGCGCGCGGTGGAAGGCCGGCTGCACCAGCCGCCGCTGCCGCAGCCAGAAATCCCCTTCGCTCGTGAGCAGGCCGTCTCCAAAAACGTGCCGGTTCGCGCGCAAAACGCGGCCCTTGAAGTAGCGGCGCGGGTGGCCGACGAGGACTTCCTCGATGAGGTCAGGATGATTCACGAAAATGTTTCGAAAATTGACGACGCGGATGCCGACGATGTCTCCGTAGCATGCCAATTCTGTAAACATTTCGAGCGGACTTTGGTTCAAGGCGCGGAGGGACCAGCCTTTGAGTCCGGTGTAGGGACCGGAAGGAAACTTGTCGCGGAACCACATTGTCCCATGCTAAGCCGTAGGCTTGCCGAGGGTCAACGCAGGCGAATTCTTCAAGGGCCAAGACTACTTTTTGGGCATTGCCCGGATGCGGAAACCTCCCCCGCGGGAATCCAGGGTGACCTGCGCAAGTCCTGCGGCCATCAGACGTTCGATGGTAGTCGCAGGCTCCAGGGGAACGAACGTGCTCCTGATGTGAGCGAGTCGATGAATCCAGCCGTTCGGAATGTCGAACGCGAGAAAAACCCCGCCGGGCCGTACGACGCGGCGAATCTCTGAAAAAGTGCGGTCTTGCAACTCAGGGGATTTTAAATGGTGCAGCATGAGGATAGCAATTACAGATGAAAATGTCGCGTCCGGGAAAGGCAGTGCCGTAGCGTCACCTTGAATTACGCTTACATTCCAATGGATGACCCGCGTGCGAAGCCTCAGCGCACTCGAATGATCGTATTCGAGGCTCGTGACGCGAGCTGCGCGACGGGCAAGCTCAATCGTTGCGGGCCCTGCCCCTGCGCCTAGCTCTAAAACATGTTCACCCAACACCGAGCCTTGTAACATCCAAGGCAGCAATTCCCGCCGCGTGAGATAACGCCAAACGGCTGACCCGCAATACCACGTTTCGAAAGCGTTCATCAGTCTCTCGAGAACCTTTCCAGAGCCAACCACTTTATCGTAGGGGGCAGGCTATTGCAGTAAAGGGCGGATACGCCGAAGAGCCGATGCGAATTGATCGGCGTTATAGGCGGAAGGATTCTCGAGCTGCTGGAAGAGCCCGTTAATAGCCGCGCGAACTTCGGCTGCATTCGCCGGCTTGGTTTCGCGGCTGTAGGCAATGTAGAGAGAATCCAGCGCCATGGTGGCCTGCTCCGCGGCGCGCTCGTCGGCTAGGGCGATGTTCTCCGCATTGTCGGGAATGCGCTGCAGCATTCGTAGGACGATGGCCTGATCGAATTCCATCGTGGCGAGGCGCTCTGCAATGCGCTGGGCGAACGGCGCTGCCGCGGAAGCCGCAACGGACGCTGCATTTCGGTCAGGATTGAGTTTGCTCATCTCGTCAGAGACGACCAGCAGTTCACGGTCCAGCTCCTGGGGGTTCGCCGAATCGATCTGCTTTGCCAGCA
>Ga0126379_10000372_pt1 | contig 24359 bp, 22 predicted proteins | sample PanSoiMetPlot_24_FD_92640 | JGI IMG/M metagenome (GOLD analysis project Ga0126379, IMG submission 92640) | Tropical forest soil microbial communities from Panama - MetaG Plot_24 | ecosystem: Environmental > Terrestrial > Soil > Tropical forest > Bulk soil | place: Panama | collected 2016-02-17
GACTTCGATCCCGGCGAAGACCGTAATTCCCTCCATCTTGCGGTCCACAGCACGGATCTTTTTGATGTGCTCTTCCGCGCGCTTATCGTCGAGCCCGTTGGCGAAGGCCAGGTTCTTTGAGTGGTCGGTGATGGCCATGTACTGGTAGCCGCGAGCGCGCGCCGCCTCGGCCATCTCTTCAATCGTGCACTTGCCGTCAGTCTCCACGGTGTGCATGTGAACATCACCCTGAATATCTTTGAGGCCAACCAAGTCGGGCAGTGTGCCTCGCTCGGCGGCTTCAATTTCCCCGGAATTCTCGCGCAGCTCGGGCGGGATGGACGCCAGGCCCAGCTTCTTGTAAATCTCCCCTTCGGTTTTCCCGGCCACACGCTTTTCGTCTTCGAGCCGGGCCAGCCCATACTCATTCAAGGTGTAGCCGAGCTTGAGCGAGCGCTGGCGCAGCGAGATGTTATGACTCTTGGAGCCAGTGAAGTACAGCATGGCCGCGCCGAAGGATTCCGGGGGAAGCAGGCGCACGTCGACCTGCATGCCGCTGCGCAGTTTGAAACTGACTTTATTTTCGCCCCGCGCCAATACCTCTTGAATGCTGGGAAACGTCAGGATGGCCTCAATGACCTTGTCGCGCTGAACTGCGCTGGTGCCGCACTTGCCCGTAATCAGTATGTCAAGATCGCCTACGGTTTCGCGACCACGCCGCAGTGATCCGGCAGGCGTCACCGTGTCCACGCCTGGCAAGCCGTGAAGCAGGTTGCCTAACTGCTGGGCGACGTCCCACGCCGCATCCAGATGAAACCGGCCCGTGATCTGCCGGTAGCTTTCAATGGCCTTCAAGATTTTCTGTTCGGATTTTTCGCTCAACCGGGGCAGGTCGCGCAGTTTGCCTTCGCTAGCCAGTTTGGCCACGCCGTCAATATCGCAGATATGAAATGCGCTCCAGATCAAAGAAATGGTCTTGGGACCCAGCCCCTGGATCTTCAGCAGCTGCAGAATGGAGGGATGATACTTCTTCAGCAGCTCTTCATGTTGCGCCAGCTTGCCTTTGGAGAAGATGTCGCGGATATGGCTGGCCATACTCTTGCCGATCCCAGGAATGGCCAGCAAGGCTTTTTCATCCTGGTAGATCTCCGCGAGCGGACGCTCCAGCGCAGTGACGGCTTCTGCGGCGCGCCGGTAGGAGCGGATACGAAAGGAATCTTCCGCCGCGATCTCCATCAGGTCGGCGGTTTCATCGAGAATTGTGGCAACGGTTTTGTTGTCGACAAGCACCAGCACAATTCTAAACGGCGGCCCTCATTAGAGACACCAATCCCGCTGCTTCCGATTCGAGAGTCAGTTTGGCAGCTGTCTCGAGGCGTAGGGAAGCTACGCCCTCTGGCTCAGGCCCCCGCCGACCGGGACCTTGGGGAAAGATTTCTTTCTACGTCGCCGCAACCCGCTTACGCGGATTGCGTGGCTTCCGCCTTGGTGACGTTCTCGGCTTGCGGGCCTTTCTGGCCTTGTACGATTTCGAACTCAACGTCATCGCCCTCTTGCAGGCTCTTGTAACCTTCAGACTTGATGGCGCTGTAATGGACGAACACGTCAGGGCCGTCTTCCCGGCCAATAAAACCGAAGCCCTTCGCGTTATTAAACCACTTCACTTTACCTTTGATTCTAGACACGTTCCTTACTCCGAGCCGTCCCTGGGAGACGCAGTACCTCTTCCTCCCCACGGACCGTATTTTTAATAGGATTTGTAATCTGCCTCAGGGGGAACGACGAAACACGGTTACCTGGACCGGTTGTCGCGTCTTTCTACCACGACTTTGGCTTTGCAGGTATTTTCTCGCTCTTAACCCGGAATGTCAACCAATAATGCAAAACAAATGCATCATTAGAAAATCCTTTGGACTATTAACTTTACGAGGAATCTGTCGGGCTTCAGGAGTGGTTGCAGAACTAAGGCCTCTGGTCAACTCGCCAGAAAATAACCGGGTTCCAAATCGGGGCCTTTTAGCGAGCGACCAGCCGCCGCTCGAGCCACAGGAGAGAGGCCAACGTTTTGGCGTCCTTAATCTTCCCGGTCATCGCCATGCGTACGGCCTGGGGCAAAGGGAAAAAGCGGGTAGCAATGCGTTCGTCCTCCTCAGGTTGCGCTTGACCCTTTTTTAGGCCGCGGGCTAGAAAAACTTCCATGCTTTCGTCGAGAAAACCCGGGCTCACATAGAAGAAAAGAGCTCTCTGCCATCGGGCCGCTGTATAGCCGGTCTCTTCAGCCAGCTCGCGTTTGGCGGCCGCCAGCTTGTTTTCACCCGGCTCAAGACTGCCGGCCGGTAGCTCCCACATACGTGCCCCTGCCGCGTGGCGGTATTGCCGCTCCAACAACACCCGCGGTGGCCGCCGGGAACCGTCTTCGTCGAGCGCAAGGATCACGATCGAGCCGTGGTGACGAACAATATCGCGGCGCACGCGTACTCCGTCCGGTTCCTCGACCTGCTCAGAGAAAACCTGGAAGACGGGGCCCTCAAAGACTCTTTTGGAAGAGAGGACGCGAGCGCGGCTGGACTTCGGTCGTCGAGACATAAGGACAATATAGCGGATTTGGTAATTGAGTAAGTTGGTAATTGGGTAATTGCAGCAGGCGTGCGCTTTTTCAATTACGCAATTACCAAATTACCCAATTACCAAATTCTCAATTCCCTTTCTGCTATCCTCGCCGTGAATGGCCTTGCATACCAACGTGCAGCCGAAGACTGTGACTTTGATCGGCGCCGGTAACCTGGCGTCTGTGTTGGGGCCGGCGCTGCACTCAGCCGGCTACCGCATTGAGTTCGTAGCTTTCCGCAATACAGCGTCTTCGCAAAAGCGCGCCATGGCGTTGGCCAAACGGCTGGTGAGCAAAGCCGTGCGCCTGGAGCAAGCGGGGCCGGCCTCCGACATCATTTGGTTGTGCCACACCGACGATGCCCTGCCCGAAACTGCGCGGCAACTGGCGCGCCGCCCCGGATGGAGAGGCAAGATCGTTTTTCACTCCAGCGGCGCGCTCTCGAGCGACGTCTTGGCCCCGCTCAAACGCGGGGGGGCGCATACCGCGTCGCTCCACCCCATGATGACCTTCGTTCCCGGCACTTCGCCGCGCATGAAGGGCGTGCCCTTGGCCGTGGAAGGGGATCGCCAGGCTGTAGTTGAAGCGCGCCGGATTGCGCAAGCCCTGGGCGCGGAAATCTTTCCGATTCACAAAGACTCGAAGGTCTTGTATCACGCGCTCGGATCGTTCTCCTCGCCCCTTGTCGTGGCGACGCTGGTGACGGCAGAGCGCGTCGGCCGCGCCGCCGGCCTCAGCCGCGCACAAACCAGGAAGGTCATGGGGCCGATTTTGCAGCAGACCCTCAGGAATTATCTGGAGCGCGGCGCAGCCGCTGCTTTCAGCGGACCCATCAAGCGCGGCGACCTGGAGACGGTTCGGCGACACCTGCGGGCGTTGAAGAGTGTGCCCGCGGTTCGGGACGTCTATCGCGCACTGGTGAAGTCGGCATTGCTGGACTTGCCGGGGGGAAGAAAGAACGAGTTGCTGAAACTGCTGCGCTAAGCATTCAGCAGTCAGCACTCAGCATTCAGCCCCCATCCTGTGTCTATGCCCAGAGTGGGACCTTGGGCCCGCGACAAAACTGGGCGGGCTGAATGCTGAGTGCTGATTGCTTTTACCGCTTTGAGAGCAGGTGCCCGAGTTTCTCTTTTTTTGTCTTGAGATATTTCTTTGAAGCCGCGTGGGCTTCGACCTCGCAGGGGACGCGCTCGGTTACTTTGATCCCGGCAGCTTCGAGAGCGGAAACTTTTTGGGGGTTGTTAGAGAGCAGCCGCACAGCCTTCAGCCCGAGCGCTTTCAGGATTTCCCCGGGAAGCTGAAACTCACGATGGTCAGCCTTGAAGCCCAGCTCTTCGTTGGCCTCGACCGTATCCAAACCTTTGTCTTGAAGTTCGTAGGCTTGAAGCTTGGCCATCAGGCCGATGCCCCTGCCTTCCTGCATCTCGTAAATCAGCACGCCTGCGCCGGCCTGTGCGATGAGTGAAAGCGCCATCTCCAGTTGCTGGCGGCAATCGCAGCGCAAGGAGCCGAAGACATCGCCGGTGAGGCATTGCGAATGGATGCGCACCAGAGGCGGCTTGGCGTGAATGTCTCCCATCACCAGGGCAACGGCCTCTTCTACGCGACGGTCGCCGCGAAACAGGCCCTCAAAACCCATAATGCGGAAGTGCCCCCAACGCGTGGGAAAATCGGCTTCAGCCATTTTGCGAATGGTAGGTTCTGAACTCACGTCTTTCATTATAGGAGATTGCGCGTCTCAGCCCGTAGTGAGCTTAGGGCATGCTCGTTAAAGTCAGAGATTATAATGACTGCGGTCTGATCCCGTTTCCCGCAAGCCGGCCCCTCGGGCGCCACGGGGATTGGTGAAAGAAAGAGAACGTCACTGAATGGCTAAGGCTCGTAAGGCCGAGGATCCCGACAAGTCAAAAGGATTCTGGCAGACTTTGCCGGGAATACTCACGGGCGTCGCAGCCTTGATCACTGCCGTCACGGGCCTGATTGTAGGAGTACTGCACACAACGCCGCCAAATCCCAACGACAACACAACGAAGCACGACCATGTGGCGACGCCCAGTCCCCAGCCTTCCCCTTCAGCGAGCCCGAACAACCACGCGTCCGGCGGGTCGTTGGTACGGCAGTCCGGGGAAGGTACCAACCTTCTCGCTTCCGACAATGGAGGCCGGCTGGTTTCTGCCACCAGTCCCGACTGGCGGCAGACAACCGTAGGAAGTCAGGGCTACGGTGTAGTGGGCGGACATGATCCCGAAGAAGCTGTTTACTCATTTCGCGATGGCGCGGCTGCAACCTTCACTTCCTTCAAGATGCTGGTGTCACAAGTGAATCCCAGCAACGTGAAGAGATTCGAGCTTTTGGCAAGCGACGATTCTCCCACCAGCGGGTTCCGCTCGATCGGGAAGTTCGAAGTCCAAAACTCCATCGCACCGGACGACCCATACCAAGAGTTCAAGTTCGCGCCTACCAAGGCGCGATACTTCAAAGTTCGTCTGTTGCAGAATCAAAACGGCTACAAGAATCCGTTTGAGATTCGCGAGTTCCAGCTGATCGGAGAGTTAGACACGGCAAACTGACAACAGGGGGGGCCGTTTCAGTACGCCGCGGCTCGGGGTGCTAATATCTACCCGTGATCCCCTTCGATACAAAACCCGAGATCGCAGCGATGCAGGCACGAATCCTGGATGCAATGTCCGGAGAGCAGCGCGTGCTTCTTGCCTTCGAGATGAGTCACCACACTCACGAACTCGCGAAACAAGGCATTCGTGATCGCCATCCCGACTGGCCGGAAGAGCGAGTTACGAAGGAGTTCTTGCGTTCACTGTTCCCCCCGGGCGAGGCGCCACAGGGGTTCTGAATGAGCTTCGTAGAAGTGCTCCGGCGTGTCGCCCCGAAGCTGGAACAGAGCAAAATGCCCTACATGATTACGGGCTCGATTGCGGCCTCCTATTACGGCCTGACAAGAGCGACTCAAGACCTTGATATTGTTATTGCTGCCAGTCCTACAACACTGAAAACTCTCATTCAATTGCTTCCGAAAGACGACTACTACGCGGAGTTGGCTGACGCTCTTAACGCTCATCGTCAACAGTCCATGTTCAATGTCCTTGATATGACCACCGGCTGGAAGATCGATTTAATTTTCCAGAAATCAGCTCCTTTCCATCAAGAAGCTTTTCGACGCCGAAAGGCTGTCACACTTGAGGGAGTGCCCACTTTTATAATCAGCGGCGAGGACCTGATTCTTTCCAAGCTGGAATGGTCCAAGATGGGAGAATCCGAGCGTCAGGTTAAAGATGCAGCAATCATCCTACAAAAGCGATTGAGTGAACTAGATCGTACCTACCTCGAAAAATGGATCGCCGAACTTGGGCTCTCTTCCCAGTGGGACCAAGCCCGTAAGCTCACCGGCCTCGAATAAGCATTGCGCGATACACTCTTACGTTGCCTACGCGATCTGGAGGCACACCCGATTGCCAACTGTCCAACTGCTTCCCTACCAGAACTCGTTCTTGGAGCCGTTTATCGAGTGGCGAAACCAGCCGTTGTCAGTTCGTCACAACCCGCTCAAGACCATGACGAAAGCTCAAATCACGAAGATGCTAGCGTCCGAAGGTTTCAACCTGAGAGACCTGAAGAAGTATGAGACGTACCGCTGGTTTGTTGGTCTCAACGAGGAAGTCGTTGGCAGTGTGTCATTGAAGAACATCAGCCACTCCATGGGCTATGCGGAGATAGGCTACGGCATCGCAAAAAAACATCACAGCAGAGGAATCGCCACCGAGGCCGTCAGGCTCCTGGTGGACAAAGTCTTCAACGAAACGGCGCTCCGCAAGCTGATAGCCCTTGTCCACGACCAGAACCAGCCTTCGCGCCGTGTTCTCGAAAAGCTGGGATTCAAGCAGGAAGGATTCCTGCGCGAGCACTACATCATCAACGGAAAACCGGTTGATGAAATCCTGTTCGCTGTGCTGAAGGGCGAATGGTCCGCCGGCCTCGAATAACAATTCCTCTCCGCGTATACTTTAGGGTTTGATTTCCCAGCTTGGAGGATTCCTCATGGCCTCATCAGCAGTTAGCTATGCGCAACAAAACCAACAGAGATTCCTAGGCGAGTTGAAAGACCTGCTCCGCATCCCCAGCGTGAGCACCGCGCCGGAGCACAAAGACGATGTCCGCCGCGCCGCCGAGTTCGTCGCCAATGGCTTGCGTAACGCGGGGATGGAGAACGTCGAGATTATCGCCACGAAAGGCCATCCGCTGATTTATGCCGACTGGCTACACGCACCAGGCAAGCCCACCGTGCTGTGCTATGCGCACTACGACGTCCAGCCGCCCGATCCGCTCAATGAGTGGATCACGCCACCCTTCGAGCCCACCGAGCGCAACAGCAATGTCTATGCCCGCGGCGCCGTAGACGACAAAGGCCAGTTGTGGATGGAGATCAAGGCCATTGAGGCCCTCATGCGCGGCCACGGCGGCAAGCTGCCCTTGAACGTAAAGTTCATCATCGAGGGCGAAGAAGAAGTCGGCGGCGAGTCTATCGCCGCATACCTCCGCAAAGAAAAAGCCAAGCTCAAAGCCGATTTCGCGCTGGTGTGCGATACAGAACTCTTCGCGCCTGATCTGCCTACGCTGTGCGTCGGCCTGCGCGGGCTGATCTATACCGAGATCGAAGCCAAAGGCGCTATGACCGATCTGCATTCCGGAATGTACGGCGGCGCCGCGCCGAATCCTTTCTTCGCGCTCATCGAAGTCATCAGCCGGCTGAAAGATTCGAAGGGCAAAGTCCTCATCCCTGGCTTTTACAGCAAAGTAAAAGCGCCGACCAAGGCAGAGCTGAAAGCCTGGAAGAGTTTGCCCTTTAACGAAGAGCACTATCGCAAGACGGAAGTCGGATCGAAAGTGCTGACCGGTGAACCCGGCTATAGCGTGCTCTACCGGACCTGGGCGCGGCCCACGCTCGAAGTCCACGGCATGCCTGGCGGCTTCACCGCAGCCGGCGCCAAGACAGTGATTCCCGCCAAAGCTTCGGCCAAAGTCTCCATGCGGCTGGTGCCCAACCAGGACCCCGACGACATCCTGAAGAAGTACACCAAGTTCGTAAAAAAGCTCACTCCCAAGGGAATTGAACTCAGCATCAAGGTTTTTAGCAAAGGCCCGGCCTGCGTGGTGGACACCAATAATCGATTCATCAAGCCGGCAACGGAAGCCATGCATGAAGTCTTCAAGAAAGACACGGTCTTTATTCGCTCCGGCGGGTCGATTCCCGTGGTCACGGATTTTCAGGAAGCTCTGAAGATTCCCAGCGTGATGATGGGCTTCGGCTTGCCTGACGACAACCTGCACGCCCCGAACGAAAAGTTCCACATCCCGAATTTCTATCGCGGGATTGAATCGATCATCCGGTTCTTCGAGAAATTGGGCTAGTGGAGAAATCGCCGTGATCGCGCGTCAGCGCCGTCATCACACGTGATCGAAAGAGAAAAAAACCTTACCGCGGATTTGCGCGGATTTCAACGCGGATCAGAGTTGAATAAGCCTGTCCCATCGCAATTGAGCCTGAACATGGACACCTTGTGGCAGCGTGCTGTGGAAGAACGGGGGTTCACTGTCGTGCCGGGTCTATTCAGCCCGAGCGAGATGATTGCCCTGCTGGTGTCATTCGCTGACCTGACCCAGCCCAATCGCCGCCGCGCCGGCGTTCGGCACGTGCTCCGCCATCCCACGATCCGCATGATCGCCCATGACCGGCGCCTCTTGGGAATCGCCCACTCGATCCTGGGAAACACGGCGTTCCCTTTCCGAGCAACCCTGTTCGACAAATCTCCGGACTCCAATTGGCTCATCGCATGGCACCAGGACACCGCTTTGCCGATGAGCGAAAAGCGAGAAACGCCGGGGTGGGGACCATGGTCGGTTAAGGAGGGTGTGATCTATGCACACGCTCCAGCCAAGGCACTGGAACAAGTGCTTGCGTAGCGCCTTCACCTGGACGATTCCACGCAAAACAACGGCCCTCTGCGCGTATTGCCAGGCACGCACCGGATGGGCGTGCTGACCGACGATCAAGTTGCCCAGCTAGCCGGAGAGCGGACTCCGGTTGAGTGCACGGTTGCCAAGGGAGCAATCATCGCCATGAGACCATTGACCGTTCATGCATCATCGAAGTCAACCTCGGAGACGCCGAGGAAAGTGTTACACATAGAGTATGCAGTTTGCTCGGAGATCAACGATGGGTTGCAGCTGGCACAGGGTTAAGTTCTCGTTGCACCGTCTCAAGGGACTTGCCATCATTTCGATCGGCGTTGATCCGTGTGATCCGCGGTAAGATTTTGGGCCCCTTCCCCCTTGCTTCCCTGCTTTTTTCGCGCTAAAGTTCTACTTAGCTCTTCGACGATTCTCCCCGCCACCTCATCCAACCGTGAATGCGGAGTGTCTCTCCATCTTGCAAGGGCGGCTCGACATGGTGGGGTTTAAGAAAGTAATCCACAACCTATTGTGGCCTTTGCGCTTGACCCCCATTGACTCTCTCGGTACATTAGCTGGAGCGATGCGTGGTACCTCCAGCCGGGATAACGTAACGATCGGAAGTCAAATCTTTGTCCAGCCCTGCTTCGCGCCGGGTTACGATGAGCCATTCCGAAGGAGCAGGCGTTGCTCAAACTGAAGAAGCTGCAGATTCTTGGCTTTAAGTCCTTCTGTGACCGGACGGAACTGAAGTTCCCCGGCCAGGGCATCGCTGCCGTTGTGGGACCGAATGGCTGCGGCAAGTCCAATATCGCCGACTCCATTTCGTGGGTTCTCGGCGAGCAGTCCGCCAAGAGCCTGCGTGGCGTGCGCATGGAAGACGTGATCTTTGCCGGCACGCGGGATCGCAAACCCACCGGCATGGCTGAGGTGTCGCTGACGCTCATCGACCCCCAGGTATACGACGGCCCGGTCAGCAGCGAACCGGAAATCGATATTCAGGATGAGTTGGCGGAAGACGATTGGGACGAAGCTTCCGTGCGCTCCTCGGCGGCCGACGCCACCGATGCTGCTATCGCCGAGGTGCAGCCGGGCCCGCTCGACGCTGCCGATCCGGAAGCTGCCCAAGAATCTTTGTCTGAAGCCGGGGATGTTGATGCAGTGACTGCCGAATCAGCACCTGCTCCCACTGCAGAAGCGGCTCCGAGCGGAGCCGGCGCTGAAGCCGCCGGCGCCGCAGGCAATCCTGTAGTCCTCAAGATTCGCCGGCGCAAGCTTAAGCCGATGGTGCTGGCCAAAGGCGAGATTGTGGTCTCGCGCCGTCTGTTCCGTACCGGTGAAAGCGAATACCTGCTCAACGGCAAAATCTGCCGCCTGCGCGATATTCAGGACATCTTCATGGGCACCGGCCTGGGGCCGGAGTCGTACGCCATCATCGAGCAGGGACGCATCGGGCAGATCCTGAGCAGCAAGCCGACAGACCGGCGCGCCATCATCGAAGAGGCCGCTGGAATCACCAAGTTCAAGACACGTAAACGCCTTGCAGAAGCACGCCTGGAACTTTCCCGGCAGAATCTGGCCCGCATCAACGACATTTTTGAAGAAGTCACGCGGCAGATGAACTCCCTCAAGCGCCAGGCTTCGAAGGCCGAGCGTTACGCGCGCCTGCGTGACGAAATGCGCGAGAAGCTGAAGATCGTTCTAGCCAGCAAGTTCGCCCAGATGAGCCGCGAAGAGACGGCGCTGCATGAGTCGCTTGAGAGTATGGCGGAAGAGATCCGCCGTCGCACCGAATCGTTAAGCGCTCGCGAAGCCGAGCACTCCGAGCGCACGCAGCGCGGGTACGCAGTCGCCAGCGAGATCGCGCAGAACAGCCAGGCTGTCCATGCGCTGGACGTTGAAACCGAACGCGCTACCGGGCGGCTGGCGGCCAATGAGGAACGCTGCGCGGAACTGGATGCACGCTCGGCCGCTGCTTCCGTCGAATTGCAACGCGCGCAAGACAATCTGTCTTCCGTCGGCGAAGAGCTCAAGTCCCACAAGCAGTTCGCCGAGTCTGCGGCGGGAGAAGTCGCCGCGGCACAGCACGAGTGGCAGATGCGCCAGCAGGAGGCGCGGAGCGGGGACAGTTTGCTGGCTGACGTTGAGCGGCAGCAGGAAGCGCGGCGGCAAACGGTGATGGAAGTCATGTCGTCAGCGGCGCATGCCCGTAACCAGATCATTCAGATGGAAGAGCACATGACTGCGCTGGACCGTGAAGCCCATCGCCTGGAGCGCGAGATGGCCGCGGCGCAAGTGGACATCGAAGGCTTTGGCGGCAAACGGGGCCAGATCGCGTTTGAGTTCGAGTCGATCAGCCAGACGGTAACAGCCTTGAACGGGCGCATCGCCGAAATTCGCGTGCAGATCGAAACCAGGCGCAAGGAAGAAGACGAAACCAAGAAGTGCCTGGACACCCTGCGTGCCGAATTCGCTACCGCGCTGGGCAAAAAGAGTTCACTCGAATCGGTGATCAATGAGCACGGATACTCCACGGAATCAGTGAAGCGTTTGTTCCAGTCCAAGGCCGTCGGCCACGGATTCACTCCCGCGGGCGTGCTGGCCGATTTCCTTGAAGTTGACCACAAATACGAAGCCGTCGTCGAAGAATTCCTGCGCGACGAGCTGAACTACGTCGTAGTGAAGTCCTGGGACTCGGCCAACGAAGGCATGCGCTTGCTGCAGACGGACGTGGACGGCCGAGCCACGTTCCTGGTCCACCCCGAAGACGCCCAGGCTAAGTTCTCTTTTGCCGTGAACGAGACCGCGTCGCCTTCGCCACGGCCGGAAGAACTGGTATCGCTCAAGCACTGCATTCGCGTCCTCAACGGTTTTGGACGGTCCCTGGAGGTTGTGCTACCCAAACTTCGCGACGGCTACATCGCGCCGGATTCCGTCATCGCCCGCAACCTGGCGCTCGAGAATCCTGACGCCTATTTTCTTTCTTCCACGGGCGAGTGCTTCCATAACGTAACCGTAACCGGCGGCAAACAACGCAAGGAAGGCCCGCTTTCGCTCAAACGCGAGCTGCGCGACCTCATGAAGCTGGCCAACGATCTGGAAGCTGCCATCCAGAACGAGCAGAACAAGGTTCAGGTCCTGGCGCGCGAGCTGGCCGAGTTGGTGAAGCTTCTGTCAAACTTGGAAGAGGAGCGGCGCGATGCTGAAAAGCAGGCGCTGACTTCCGGGCATGCCCTCCAGCAGATGGAGACAGAGCTGGCGCGTACCGAGCAGCGGATGAACACGTACCGCCTGGAATTCGAGCGCACACGCGCAGAGCGCGAGCAAGCCGGCGCCGGCCTCGACCCGCAGCGCGAACAGGCGACCACGCTGGAGCAGAAGCGCGCGGCCCTGGAAGGCGAAATTCTGGCGGCACGCGAGCAAGTTACCGCCCTCAAGGCCTCGCGCGACGCTGCGGCCCAAACCGCTGCTGAGGCCGCGGCACGGCTCGCCGGGCTGGAAGAGCGGCGGCGCCTGGCGGCGTCAGCTCTGGAACGGACGGAATCGCTTTCCCACGAGGCCGCGCAGCGTGTGGAATCGCTCGCGACGCAGATCCAGGCCGCAGCGGCGGAGAAACAGCAACGGGCCGCGGAGAACCTCCAGATCGGCGAACGCCTGCAGGCGCTGGCCGCGGAGAAAGCCGAAGCGCAGGCCCATGGCGTGCGCTTGCAGCAGGAATCCGAGCAGGTGCGGGCGCGCATTGCCGAGATCGACCAGGAGCTGAAAGCGGCCCGCGCCGAGCTGGATGCTGTGCGCGATCGCAAGGGCGAACTCGGGACGCAATTGGCCAAGTTGCAATCTGATCTGGCCCACATGGGCGAAGTCTGCCTGAACGAACTGAACGTAACCGCCGACGACCTTCGCGCCAACGCCGCCATCATGCTGGTGGAAGGCGAGCAGCTCACCGCTGAAGAAACCCTCTATCGCGAGATGCGGACCAAGCTCGACAACATGGGCCCGGTCAACATGATGGCGCTGGATGAGTATCAAGAGACCGTGCAACGCCATGAGTTTCTCGAGACCCAGCGCAAGGACCTGCTGGAGTCCATCGCCAACACTGAGGCCACGATCAAGGAGATTGACGAGTTTTCGCGCCAGAAATTCCGCGAAGCCTTCGAGCATATCAACGAGAATTTCCAGTTCATGTTCCGCAAGCTGTTCGGCGGCGGACAAGCCTTCATGCGCCTGACCGACGAGCTGAACGCGGCGGAGAGCGGCATTGATGTGGTGGCTTCGCCTCCGGGCAAGAAACTGCAGAACGTGCTGCTGCTTTCCGGCGGAGAAAAGGCGCTGACCGCGCTGGCGCTGCTGGTTGGTATCTTCAAGTACCAGCCCAGCCCGTTCTGCATCCTGGACGAAGTGGACGCGCCACTGGATGAGGCCAACATCGGCCGCTTCACCGATCTCATCAAAGATATGGCCGTTGAAACGCAGTTCATCATCATCACCCACAGCAAGAAGACCATGGCCGTGGCTCCGGTCATGTACGGTGTAACCATGCAGGAGCCTGGCGTGTCAAAGGTTGTGTCAGTCAAATTCGGTCACGAAGCCGGCGGGCCGCGCGCGGTCCCCGCCTAAAAAAATTTTTATTTGCGTTAATTTTTTCGCCAACCGGTACTACAAACGCGCTTGAAAATCAACGCCGTAGAATCCGCTTTTCATGCGGAGTTTGTGCTTTCCCGATTTTTCCGCCCACTTTTGCACAGAAATCTTTGTGCAACGTGAGTTGACATGTCATTTAGATTGTTGACAAAAATAGTTGAGGGGCTAGAATAACGCCTCGCCTAGAAATTTCTTGCCATGAATCCAACGGTCATCAATCGCGTTCTCCTGCAAACTGATTTTCCGGAACTTTCTCTTCACGCCCGCGGCAAAGTTCGTGACCTGTACAGCTTGAACGGGCAATTGTTGTTCGTGGCCACCGACCGAATCTCCGCCTTTGATTACGTTTTGGCCACCGGCATTCCAGAAAAAGGCCGCGTTCTCACGCAGCTATCGCTTTTCTGGTTCGAGTTCCTGCGTGATACGGTCAAAAACCACCTCCTCACCTCTGACGTGAACGCATATCCGGCCGCGATCAAAAAGTATTCCGACCAGCTTCGAGGGCGGTCCATGCTCGTGAACAAGGCGCAGATGATTGATGTGGAATGCGTGGTCCGCGGTTATCTTTCCGGCTCCGGCTGGAAGGACTACCAGAAGACCGGAGGCGTCTGCGGCATACAACTGCCCCCGGGGTTGCGCGACTCTGATAAACTCCCGGAGCCTATTTTCACGCCTGCCAGCAAAGCAGTTACCGGGCACGACGAAAACATCTCGTTCGCGGAGATGAGCAAGCGAACGGGTAAGGAATTGGCGGAGAAGCTCCGCGATTTGAGCATCAGCATTTATAAGAAAGCCGCTGATTACGCAGCTGGCCGGGGCATTATCATTGCCGACACGAAATTTGAATTCGGCCACACCGGCGAAGGCCTGGTTCTGGCTGACGAGGTCTTGACACCGGATTCCTCGCGCTTCTGGCCCGCAGACAGATATCAACCCGGACGGCCGCAGGAGTCATACGACAAACAGTTTGTCCGCGATTACCTGGAGTCGATCCATTGGAACAAGCAGCCTCCGGCGCCGGCGCTGCCGGATGAGGTGGCCCGCAAGACGAGTGAGAAATACATTCAGGCTTACAAGGTTTTGGCTGGACGTGATTTGCCGGCAGGGTGAGGCGTTGCCGGATTCCCCAGATCGTGCCGGCGCTGCCCCGGCTAGGGTGGAGGCGCCATGAACGGTCTCGACTGGCTCATCTTGGCGCTATTAATGTTTTCGGCGCTGCTGGCGGCAGCGCAAGGGTTTTTCTTTGAGATTATTTCGTTGTCAGGCGCGGTCGGCGGATTCCTGCTGGCGGCTTGGGGCTGCGGCAAAATGGCGCCGTGGTTCCTGCCGTACGTGAAATCGCAGGCCGTGGCTCAGCTGGCAGCGTTTTTGGCGATTTTTTTTGGAGTGGTAGTGCTGGCGGGAGCCCTGGCCAGGATCGTTCGCTGGATGATTCACGAATCGGGGTTCCGCTGGGCCGACAGGTTGTTGGGCGCGGCCTTTGGATTTGTTCGGGGAGCGGTGATCGTGACCGCTGGGTTGCTGGCATTGACGGCGTTTGTTCCGGAGTCACAGCAGTTAGCGGGCTCGGCGCTGGCCAGTCATTTTCTTCTGGCTGGGCGCGGCGCGAGCTGGCTGGCGCCGGCAGACGTCCGCAAAAAATTCCATGAAGGCATGACCCTGCTGCGCGGCAACTCCGCTCCGGGGACAGAGAAGAAATCGAGTAACTGAAAAAAATTAAGTGCCGCACTGGAAAGTGAGGACTCTGTGAAAGACCAGCTTGAAGCACTCGTGGCACAGATGTACAGCAGCGGTATCCTCTATGCGGAAGCCGTACGCGAATTCAAGAAACGCTTCCTGATGAACGTGCTCCAGCAAAACCGTGGCAATCAGTGCCGCGCCGCGCGCGAACTGGGCATGCACCGCAACACCCTGAGCCGTACGATCGCTGAACTCAAGCTGGATGTCCGGCAATTCCGCGATGGCGGGCGCCGTCCGGTGCGCGGGGAGAAGCCCATGGCTCTGGAGAAACGGGCTGCGCGTTAGCCCGGCGGCAGCTTCTTTGGCCGATCTTGAATCCAATTCAGAATGTCTGGTCTGGTCTCTTCCTCTGCCACCCAACCACCTTACATCCGCACCGGCTTCCGATGGGACGCCTCTGACGCTTACCTGTTCGATATTGACGGCACCCTGCTGAATTGCCGTGATGCCGTCCACTATTGGGCCTTCCACCAGGCGGTCCAGGACGTACTCGGCATTACGGCCGGCATTGACGGCGTCCCATTGCACGGAAACACCGACATCGGCATCCTGCGCGCCGCCCTGCGGCGTGCCGGCGTCGATGACGCTCAGGTGGATTTGCATCTGCCGCGCATCGTCGAGCAAATGTGCGCCGAGGCCCAGCGTAACTGTGACCAGTTCAGCCCTGAACTTTGCCCGTCCATTCGCGAACTGGCGCTCGACTTGCTTGGACGCGGCAAACTGCTGGGGATCGCATCCGGCAATCTGGAGCCGATCGGATGGATGAAGCTGGAGAAAGCGGACCTGAAATCGATGTTTTCCTTCGGCTCGTTTGCGTGGCCGCCCGAGTCGCGAACCGAGATCTTTCTGCACGGAGCTACCATGGCCAGGCAGCGCCTGGATCCCTCCGCGGGAGTCTGCGTCCTCGGCGACACGCCGGCTGATATCCACGCAGCCCGTGCGGCCGGCTTGCCGGTCATCGTATTGGCTACAGGCATCTATTCGTTCCCAGACTTATTAGCTTACGAGCCCGATGCCTGTTTTACCTCGGCTTTTGACCTGCTGGCCCTGGCATTGTAAGCCGGGTTAAGCTCCCCCCTCTACGACCGCAAAGATCGGACCCGGAGGCGTTCTAGTTACAGGTAAAATAGCTGTTTCCATGCGTCTCGGCTCACTCATCCTAATTTGTTGTCTCTGCGTCACTGGCTTGGCAGCGGAGAAGCCCCACTCCGTTTCCAAGAAGGACCGTCGTGCGGCGGAGCAGGAATTCAAACGCGCCCTGGAGCTCGAGAAGGCCGGCCAGCTCGAAGGGGCTCTACAGGCTGCGACGCATGCCGCCGAACTTTTTCCTGACAACACCTCCTATGCCACCGGGCGAGAGGTGCTGCGGCAGCGGATTGCAAGCGCCTATTTGGAACGCGGGGACGCGCTGGCGGCCAAGGGCGACCTTGCCGGCGCGGCTGCTCAGTTCCGTGCAGCCTTAGCGGTCGATCCTCAGAACAGCTATCTCATGCAGCGGCTGCGGGACGTCTCCGCACCGGACGATCCTTACCGCGACCGCACTTTGCGGTTGCTGGCCTCCGTGGACCAGATCGATCTGGCGCCTTCAGCCGAAAAAGCCAGCATCCACGTGCGGGGCGATACCCGCGCCTTGTATGCCCAGCTCGGCCGCGCCTTCGGCGTGACCTTTCAGTTTGATCAGGCCATGAACAGCCGCCAGGTGCGCTTCGACCTGGATGATGTGGACTTCTACACCGCGACGCGTCTGGCAGGCCAGATGACCAAGACTTTTTGGTCACCGGTCTCGAAGAATGAAGCCATCGTGGCCAACGATACGCAGGAGATGCGCCGCGTGTACGAACACAACTCGCTGCGGACCTTCTACATCGGCAATGCCATCTCGCAGGCTGAGCTTACCGACCTGCAGAATATCCTGCGCACGATATTTGAAGTGAACTTCATTTCCGTGGATCCGGGACACAATACCATCAGCATCCGGGCGCCCCGGGAAATCGTGGAAGCCGCCGCCAGTTTCATTGACAACATCATGGTGGCGCGTCCGGAAGTCCTGGTGGATGTCCAGTTCATGGAGTTTGATAGTGACAGCGCCCTCCAGTACGGCTTGAACTTGCCAACCAGCTTTCAGTTGTTCAGCATACCTTCCGAGATTAGACGCATCCTCGGTCCCGACGCCCAGAGCGTGATTGACCAGTTCAACCGGACCGGAACCATCGACCCCTCCACCATTCCGGCTGCAGACTTAGCTAATTTGCAGGGATCGCCCTTGCTCTCACCGTTTTTCTTTTTTGGAAAGGGCAATGGGCTTGTGGGTTTCACGGTGCCGCCTGTGAGCGCTACCCTGTCGAAGACTCATTCACGTTCCACTAACCTCGAGCACGTGACGCTTCGCGCTATGAACGGCGAATCCGCCACCTTCCGCGTGGGCGACCGCTACCCCGTCCTCACCGGCACATTCAACAATGTCACTTTTGATAGCCGCGGCACGGTAAGCAGCACGGGAAGCACACCCCAGTTTCAGTACTACGACTTGGGCTTGACGCTGAAAGTCAAACCGCACGTGCAGGTCACCGGCGACGTCCGGCTGGACTTGGAGTTTGAAGTCGTCGCCCTGGGCGGCACGGTAGTCAATGGTATTCCCGATCTTACCAACCGATCGTTCAAAGGCAACATCTCGGTGAAAGACGGAGAGCAATCGGTGATTATGGGTGTGATCAACGACCAGGAGCTGCGCTCACTCTCGGGCTATCCCGGAATCGGGCAGGCAGTGCCCGGCCTGCGCAGCGTCATTAGCACCAATTCCAACCAAAGAACACATAATCAGATCCTGATTGTGGCCACCCCGCGCGTCATACGTAAGCCGCTGCATGATCAGGGAGTCGACACCCTCTGGGGCCTGAGCCGGTAGACGTTATTCCTCTGATCGCGAGGGACCTTGGTATCGTTTCGATGCTAGCGGGATCTATCTGTCGGAAAATTGGTAATTGGGTAATTTGGTAATTGACTAGTTAAGTGCGTTACGCATTTTGCAGCCTGCCGCACCGGCAAGGGATGATGAGGACGTTCCGCATCTAGAGAAACTTTGTATTTGCCAAGACATTCGGCAGTTTGGTTCTCCAAGCAAATCACCAAATTACGCAATTACTAAATCCACTTCACTTCCCGGCGTGGTCAATCTCAAACTGGACCAGGGCCTTCAGCTGATCGTAAGGGATGTTAGCAATGGCAGGCACCCTGCGGCCGTTGATGAAAAACGTTGGGGTTGAGTTCACGTCGAGCGATTTGCCAAGATCCAACGACTTGTTAACCCTCGCCTCCGCCTCCGGACTAGCGGCGCAGGCGGCAAGCTTGTCTGCGTCGTACCCAGCTTCCTTCGCCAATTGCCGCAGTTTATCGTCGGCCGTGGCCAGGGCAATGCTGCCCTGATTCTCGAAAACGCTGTCGATGTATTTCCAGAAGGCGTCTTTGTTGGCTTGCGCCGCGCAATCGGCGTACAGCGCGGCCTTCATGGCCCAGGGATGCAAGCTCGCGGGAAGCGGAAACTGCTGAAAGATGATACGGACCTGCGGGAAATCGGCGGCCAGCTTCGCCACAATTGGCGCAGCGGCTTTGCAATGCGGGCATTCCAGATCACTGAATTCGACAATCTCGATCGCCGGGGTTTTGGGACCGAGCGCTGGGCCGTCAGCGGCCCGCAGTAATTGCCGCGCCGGGGCGAAGGGGTTGCTTCCGAAGGGGATCATCTCGCCGATGACGGCCGACTCGATCCCCGGCGCAAAATAGATGTGCTGCGGCGGCTGCTTATTGATGGAAACCATTACGTCGGCCAGGCCGGCGATCGGTGACTGCCGGATCTCAACGACAGTCCAGGTCATGGCGGGATCGTACCCCAGCGTGCGCTGCATAGCCTCGTTCACCTGTTCTTTGGTGGGCAAGGCCGTTGCAGGCTTAGCAGCCGGGCTCGCCGCAGCTCTTGCCGCGGTGCCGGCCTTCGCCTGCGAAGTCTTCGTAGACTGAGCTGGCGCGGCCGGAGACTGGCTTACCGCGGTTGCGGCTACAAAAAAGAGGAGCACGATGATGGCTTTTCTCATGAGATTCCACCCGGATTTGGTAATTGCGTAATTTGGTAATTGCGTAATTGGAAAACCAAACCTGCTGAGCGTTTAACAATTACTCAATTACCAAGTTAAGAAATTACCAGATTCTCCCTAGACCTCCGACTTTTGTGCTATGGGGAAGCGCCGGCCGAAGCCGAAGGCCTTAGGCGTGATCTTGATTCCGGGCGCCGCCTGTTGCCTCTTGTATTCGCTGCGCTCGATCATGCGAATCACGTCGCGCACCAGCTTAAGGTCGTAACCTCGATCCTGGGCAATCTGTTCGGCAGTGTGGTAATCCTCCACGAAGTCTTCCAGGATGTTATCCAGGACATCGTAGGGAGGCAGCGCATCGCTGTCTAATTGGCCAGGCCGGAGTTCGGCTGACGGTGGCTTCTCCAGCGTGGATTGCGGAATCACCGGGCAGCGGGCGTTCACGTAATGACTCAGCCGGTACACCAGCGTCTTGGGGACGTCGGAGATCGCGGCCAAACCGCCCACCATGTCTCCGTACAAAGTGCAGTACCCGACTGCGAGCTCCGACTTGTTGCCGGTGGTCAGCACCAGCTCGCCGAATTTGTTGGACAGCGCCATCAGGATGTTGCCGCGAATGCGTGACTGTATGTTCTCCTCGGCCACATCTTCCGGCAATCCGGCAAAGACCGGCGCCAGGGCCTTGCGGTAGGTGTCAAAGATTTCCTGGATGGGAACGATCTTGAAGCGGACGCCTAGTTTGCAGGCCAGTTCCTCGGCGTCGCGCACACTGCCTTCCGACGAGTACTGGCTGGGCATGGCGACGCCGGTTACGTTCTCCGCGCCCACGGCGTCCACAGCAATGGCCGCCGTCAAAGCCGAATCAATGCCGCCACTCAGCCCGACGAGGACTCTCTTAAACCCGCACTTGCGTACGTAATCGCGCGTCCCAAGAACCAGAGCGGCGTAGGCGCTGGCTTCCTCGCCGGCGATCTGATCGCGCATGTCGCCTTGCAACGTCTCAGAATCGAAAAGAACCAGATCTTCTTCAAACGATTTGCCGCGCGCCACGGTGCGGCCGTCTGGCGCGATCACGAAACTGGAGCCATCAAAAACCAGGCTGTCATTGCCGCCCACCTGGTTTACGAAGACCACAGTGACTTTGTTGTCGCGTGCGATGGTCTCCAGCATCTCCCGGCGCAGTTCGCGTTTCTTCAGATGAAACGGAGACGCGGAAATGTTGAGCACCAGGTTGGCCCCCGAATGCAAGAGCTCCTCGACGGGATCCACGCTGTACAGGCGGCGGTGCCAGAAATGCTTGTCGTTCCAGGCATCTTCGCAGATGGTAACGGCCATTTGCCGTCCCCCGAACGGATAGACGCGCTGGGACGTGGCCGGCGCGAAGTACCGCAGCTCGTCAAAAACGTCATAGGTGGGAAGCAGCATCTTGGACTGCACGAACTGGACTTGGCCGCCGCACAGGACTGCTGCGGAGTTCATCACCGATTTGCCGGTCTCGACCTTGGCGGGCGAGACAAAGCCGCAAATTACCGCGATCTCCGGGACGGCGCGGGCGATCTCTTCCACCACTTGGCGGCTGCGGGCGACGAAGGCCGGCTTCTCCAGCAGGTCGCGGGGCGGGTAACCGCACACCGCCAGCTCAGGAAACAGCACCAGCTCGGCCCCACGGGCACGCGCCTGTCGCGCAAAATCGATGATCTTTTTAGAGTTACCGCTGAAATCCCCGATGGTAGGGTTGATCTGCCCGAGCGCAATCTTCACATATCCAGTGTAAACCCGCTCTCCTGTTGCGTCAGCCCCCGCCGTCTTTCAGCGGCGTGCCCGAGACTTGAAATCAAGAAATGCACCAGCTTAGACTTCCGTTAGATTGAGTTGCTCGTATGACAAAGAAAACCCTGCTCATAGTCGGGTCGCTGTTATTGATTGTGGCCTTGGCGGCAGGGCAGGGCCCTCGACTCAGCGAGCGGCTGCATCCTGGCTTCTCTCGAGATGCCGCGCATGCCAAGATCGGGATGCGTGTGCAATCACTCCCGCAGCCGGGAAATACCGGCCTTGTAAAATGCCCGCTCATGGAAGGCCATTGCCTGATCTGCCGAGGTGGCGAGCAAGGAACGATTATCGAGACGCAAAGAGTCGCGCCGAACCGATATTTCCTTGTGGTGCGATGGGACGAAGGCGCGCAGGATGGAACGGCCCTGTACTCTTACCTTGGAACTTACGCTTTCCGAATCTCCGTCAAACCTGCGGAATAGGCCAAGGGTTCATCCCTCCCGTAATCTCAAGGGCTTAACCTTTAGACATTGCGACAGTCTCACCGGGCTAAGAATTAGAACTCCGACTCTGATACCTTTTAGACACACAAAATTACCAGGGAGGACCCGTGGTTAACCGCAGCAAACAGCTCTTGCTCTTGACGACGATGGCCCTGGCGGTCTTGGCCGGCTGCCGTACAGTCACAACGATTGCCGATATTAACCGCGACCCGGGGCGCTTCACCGGCAAGGAAATCACCATCTCGGGGAAAGTATCGGACGCATTCGGTGGGCTGGGCAACGGAGTTTTTGCAGTCGATGACGGAACCGGAAAGATATGGGTCTTTAGCCAGAATTTTGGCATCCCGGCAGGTGGCGGCAAAGTGACCGTGACCGGACAGGTCCAACAGGGATTCAACTTTGGGGGACGCAATTACGGACTGATCTTCCGAGAGACGAAGCCTCGCGACTAGCCCCCCTTTGACAAATGGTGTAAGTCGGCAGGGGTTAAGTGGAGCCCACACCTTATCCCCGTGTCATCTTGATGGAAGAACTACTGCGGTGGTGGTTTCTGCGGGTCAGGCGGAGGCGGGGGCGGCTGCTGCCCACTCGGTTGCCCGCCTGGTTTGCCGCCAGTACCCCATTCCGGTTCATCGCGCGGATGCGGCGGCTGTTGGGTCTGTGTCTGGCCATTGGGAGCACGCAGGACCTCAGTATCAGGCGCTTCTTCGCCCTCTTTGCGCAGGGTCGGCCGCTTGGCGGGTTGCTGCTCTCCCTGCTGCTCCTGCGTGGCGTCTTGAGGTGAGCTGCTGGCCTTGAGCGCGGCCAGCGAAGCCACGCCGTCCTTGACGTCCACTTCCTTTTCCGTCTTGAGAACGGGATCCTTCCCGGTCCTCATGATCTTGACCTGCTTGACTTCGTCGCCTACCACACGGACAAAAGTTACGTCCTTCGGCGGGCTGCCGTAGACCCAGTCTTCGTACTCGTTGCCTTTTTCATCTTTTTCGCGGATCTTCTGCTGGGGCCGGTCCATGGCCATGACGACCATTTCCCGGTTCATGCCCACCAGCACTTCGTGGTTCTTGATGGCATCGCGTACCTTGGGCGGCAATGTCTCCGTGTAAACCTCAGCTGCGCTCTTGCTGGAGAAATCGAGCACCGGGCTCAGCAGTTTTTTCAACTCGTCGTTGTTCATCTCCGGCACCGGCTTGTCGAACTGCAGGGTCAATGCCGCGCCCGTGGGTTGCTTATCGGTGCCGTCGACAGGCGTGGTCGAACCGCCCGAGCCGCCAACGCCGATGGTGATGTGCTGGTACCATTTTGTCTTTTTCTTCGGACCACCATTGATCTCGAGGTACACAGACTTCTCGTGGAAAATCACATTGGTGACCTGCACCTTGTCGCCCACCTTGGCAGCCACACCCCGCGTTTGGGCCAGTTGAAACAGACCGGCGTCATTCGGGACCACGCGCCCTTGTGCGTCAATGACCATGGACTTGTCGCCTAGAGGAAAAGACTTGCGGGTGTGGGCAAACTCGGCATCCATCAACTGGATGAGGTGTCTCTTGGTGGTTTCGCTGAGCCGGGCGCGTTTCTCCAGGTCCACAGCCCGTAACTCAGGAGAGAATTGCGGCGTCCCCGGCGGAGGCGCGGGCGCTTTCAGTACAAAGACATTGGAGTCACCCTGTTTGGCCTGCGGATTTGTTTGAGAGTCGGCAGGTTTGCCCTGCGCGTCAGTCTTGGCCTGGGGATCAGCCGGGTTACTTTGGCTTGCGGGAGTCTGGCCCCCGGCTAAGCCGTAAGCGGTCAGAACTAATGACACCAGGAATAAGACACCGCGGAGCATACACACACCTTTGGGGCTGCTCTTGTAACTATTGTCCAAATCCGGCGAATTTTCAACTCGCGGAAGCTGGCTAAAGGCTTAGATGCCTGATAGCTTCGGCGCGGAGGCTGGAATCTCAAGGACTTCCGGTCAAAGTGAGGCCCTCCCGGGCCACCCTCGCTGGCAGCACCTGGCCCCCATGCCGGGCGACGGCCGCAGCCACCCGGTCGCGCGCCTCAGGATCGCACAGAAAAACGACGCATCCGCCTCCCCCGGCCCCGCAGACTTTCGCCGCAGCGGCGCCTTGGCTGCTGGCCGCCTTGATGAGCTTTTCAATCAGCGGGGTGGTAATGCGGGGGGCGTTGGTCTTGCGTAGCTTCCATTCTTCGCGCAGCAAACGAGCTACTGCAGCCCAGTCCGAGGCCGCCAGCGCCTCGCGCATGGCGCGGGCTATCTCAGCAATGCGCTCGAAGTTGCGAAACACTTTGTGATCGCCACTGATGTGGGCCTGAAAGACCTTCCAGTTGTTGATCCCCGACTGCCGCGGCGCGCCCGTATAAGCGAGCACGAAGCGCCGGTCCAGTTCTTCGGCGGGCACGCCGAGGGCTTCATGGTGAATGCCGTCCGGATCCAGATGAATGGCACTAACCCCGCCATAAAGGGCCGGATAATAATCCTGGCACCCAGTCGGGACACGGATCAATTGCGCTTCCACGTTCTGAGCAAGCTGGCGGATTTGCTCCAGACTGAGCTTGCGGCCCGTCAGCCGCGCCAGCGCGGCAGTGGTTGCGATCATCAGCGCAGAAGATCCTGAGATTCCGGCTCCGGCAGGCGACTCAGAATGGGTTTCGATTTCCAAGCCGCCCTCCGGCTGAAAGAAGCGTACGAGATACGCGGGCAGCGGATGCTGGTATCGTCGCGCCGCGCCAAGTTGCCCAAGGTTCGCAAATTCCTCGCGGCGGCCGGTATCACGCGAAATCAGGCGAATCCGACCGTCCCCGAGGCGAGTGACGCGGCAGGACGTGAGCACGCTCACGGCAAAATTCACCGTCACCGCGCCGGAATGGAAGAGGTACAAGGGCCAGATGTCCATGGTCCCGCCGGCCAAGTCCGCGCGGCAGGGCGCCTGGGCTGTGATCGTGGGTGCGTCGGCCAAAAGGATTATTCCGTGAAAAATTTCGCCATCTGGCGAAACTTCTTGTAGCGCCCGTCCAGGAGCTGTTGTGCCGGCTGCTTCTTCAGCTCGTCAAAATGGCGATGCAGGA
>Ga0126379_10000373_pt1 | contig 24353 bp, 19 predicted proteins | sample PanSoiMetPlot_24_FD_92640 | JGI IMG/M metagenome (GOLD analysis project Ga0126379, IMG submission 92640) | Tropical forest soil microbial communities from Panama - MetaG Plot_24 | ecosystem: Environmental > Terrestrial > Soil > Tropical forest > Bulk soil | place: Panama | collected 2016-02-17
AAAGCTTCGGTCTGGCGGCGCTCGAAGCCCTGAGCTGCGGAATTCCGGTGGTAGCCTCGCGGGTGGGCGGCATGCCGGAAGTCGTTGTCGACGGCGAAACTGGCTTCCTCCACGACGTAGGGGATATCTCATCGATGGCGCGCAGTGCCATTCGGCTGCTTCGAGAAGACTCCCTGTATCGGCAGATGTCTACCGCGGCACGAGCAATGGTGGAGCAGAAGTGGATGCTCGAACCAATGGTGTCGCGATACGAGCAATATTATCATCACCTACTCGCCGCCTAAACGAGCAATTGAGAATGAAATCACTCGGCTTGACCGCGGCGCTCGGGTTGGTCCTCAATCCCCAAGCAGGCCTTGCTGGAGACCCTCCCCGGCAACCCAGTGCCGCGGAGCTTTTGCGGAACATCGAGCGCTTATCGGTGGTCGGAAATGTCCTCTACGTCGCCGCCCATCCAGACGACGAGAACACCCGATTGCTGGCGTACCTGGCGAACGAAAAGTTGCTTCGCGCCGCCTATCTCGCAGTGACCAGGGGCGAGGGAGGGCAGAACTTGATCGGCCCCGAGCAGGGTTCCCTGCTCGGGTTGATCCGGACGCAGGAGCTTCTGGCGGCGCGCCGGATCGACGGCGCCGAGCAGTTCTTCACTCGCGCGCGTGATTTTGGGTACTCCAAGTCCGCGGAGGAGACGCTCTCGATCTGGGGTCGCGACGCTGTGCTCGCGGATGTGGTCTGGGTGATTCGGACGTTTAAGCCGGACGTAATCATCTCTCGCTTTCCACCCCGCGGCGCAGACACGCACGGACACCACACCGCGTCCGCTGCGTTGACGGTGGAGGCTTTTCGTGCGGCTGCCGACCCGTCGTTTCATCCCGAGCAGGTCAAGCTGGTCGGGACTTGGCAGGCGAAGCGGGTGCTGTGGAACCGCTTCTTCTTCGGCCGCCAACCTGAAGACGTCTCCGGGCTGATCAAGATGGACGTGGGGACATACAACCCAATCCTGGGCTTGTCCTACGGAGAAATGGCCGCGGCCAGCCGAAGCATGCACAAAAGCCAGGGCTTCGGCGCAGCGCCTTCGCGAGGACCTGCGCTCGAATATTTCGAGCTGCTCGCGGGAGACCCGGTCAAAGAAACCATTTTCGACGGGCTTGATTTCAGTTGGGGCCGCGCCGCGGGTTCAAAGAAGCTTGTCCAGTTGCTGGCGAAAGCGAAGGAGCACTTCAGGCCGACGTCTCCTCAAGAGGTGATCCCAGATCTGGTGGAGGCTTACGCAGAGCTGCAGGCGCTTCCTCCCAATCCTTGGAAGGAGCAGAAGCGGCAGGAAATCATCGCCTCCATTGTCGCCGCAGCAGGGGTTTGGGTCGATGCCTTCGCAAGCGATTTCAACGTCGTCGCCGGAGGCGAGCTCAAAGTGAATGTGGCAGCGCTCAACCGGACCGGCGCGCAATTGCAACTTCGAGAAATCCGATTCAGCGATGGAAGCACCCTTCCGGTCAACAAGCCGCTGCCGCCGAATCAATCGCTTCAGCTCGAGCACGTACTGCACGTTCCGCCCGGGACACCGGTTTCCAATCCTTACTGGCTCGAGCAACCGCCCGATCCGGGGACGTTCCGCGTTGACGATCCAAAGATGATTGGGTTGGCCGAGGAGCCCCCGCCCCTGCGCGCGGAGTTCGTGCTTGGCTCCGGTCAGCACAGCTTCAACGTGGTACGACCAATCTCTTACAAATGGACCGATCCCACCGCCGGCGAGCGCTATCGACCGGTGAAGGTGGTCCCGGCGGTCATGGTCAATCCAGAGCTGACCCTCCTGATGTTCCCCGATGGAAAGCCCAAGCAATTGCGAGTTTTCCTCAAATCCGGAGTGGTGGATGCAACCGGCACCTTGCGCCCGGAGCTGCCCACCGGCTGGAGCGCGAACCCGCCATCCATTCCCTTCAAGCTGGGCCAGAAAGGCTCCGAGGAAGAGGTCAGCTTCGAGGTTGAGCCGCCGAAGGCCACAACCACCGGACCTCGCTCGTCCTCGACGGGAACCCTCAGGCTGGTTGCCGAAGTCCGCGGCCAAAGCCTGTCTCGCGGTTACCAGGAGGTCGAGCATTCGCATATTCCAATCCAGACGCTTTTTCCGGAGTCGCGGGTCAAGCTCGTTCGTTTCGATTTGCAAAAGAGCAAGGTCAACGTCGGCTACGTCCCAGGTCCCGGCGACGAGGTTCCGGCAGCGCTTCGACAAGTGGGTTACCGAGTAACGATTTTGGGCGACGAGGCTCTGCGGGATCAGCCGTTGAATGGATTCGAGGCCATCGTGATCGGAGTTCGCGCCTACAACACAAACGAACGAATGCCTTTCTACCACCGCAAGCTGATGAATTACGTCTCGGCGGGCGGAACGCTCGTCGTTCAGTACAGTACCAACAATCGCCTCAGCAAGCTGCCGGCCGACATCGGGCCTTACCCGTTCGAGATCTCACAGGACCGAGTTACCGATGAAACAGCAGCGGTGAAGTTCGCGATTCCCAAACACCCGGTGCTGCAAAAACCGAATCAGCTCGGCGACGCGGACTTCGAGGGGTGGGTTCAGGAGCGCGGGCTCTACTTCGCGGGAAAGTGGAGCGAACACTACGACGCGGTTCTCTCGATGAGCGATCCGGGCGAGCCTCCGAAGAAGGGAAGTCTTCTGGTGACCAAGTACGGCAAAGGAGCGTTCATCTACACCGGGCTGGCATTCTTTCGGCAGCTCCCAGCGGGAGTTCCTGGCGCATATCGATTCTTTGCGAATCTGATCGCTTATGGAAAATGACCCGGACAAACCTCCGTTGTTCAAGAGTTGGTCCGGGATCTATTTTCTGGTGATTGCGACGCTGGCCGTTCTGGTCCTCATCTTCTCGCTGATCAGCAAGGTCTACCAATGAGGGCGGTCGACTGGGCCGTCTTGCTCGCGACCCTGGTCCTGATCGTCGCCTACGGCATCTGGAGAACGCGCGGCATCCGCAGCGTCGACGCGTATCTGCGAGGGGGCAGCGACACACGATGGCTGACGATTGGCTTGTCGATCATGGCGACCCAAGCCAGCGCGATCACCTTTCTCTCCACTCCGGGGCAAGGTTACGAGGACGGAATGGGGTTCGTGCAGTTCTATCTCGGACTGCCGATCGCCATGGTGATCCTCTCGGCGACGATCGTTCCGCTGTACAAGCGCCTCAAGGTCTATACCGCGTACGAGTACCTGGAGAGCCGGTTCGATCTGAAAACGCGGCAGCTCACCGCTTTTTTGTTTCTCCTGCAGCGGGGGCTCGGAGCCGGCATTTCCATCTACGCTCCGGCGATAATTCTCTCCACCGTGCTTGGATGGCCCTTGCATCTCACCAACATCGCGATCGGCGCGCTGGTGATCCTCTACACCGTTTCCGGCGGGACGCGCGCCGTCAACCAAACTCAAACGTATCAGATGGCGGTGATGCTCGGGGGAATGGCATTGGCTTTCTTTTTCGTGCTCTCCCGACTGCCAGCGAACGTTTCATTTGGCGATGCGCTTGGCATTGCCGGTGCTCTCGGGAAAATGAAGGTGATCGACTATTCGACGCGCTTGGATACTCGATACACCTTCTGGTCGGGAATGACCGGCGGGCTTTTCGTCGCTCTGGCGTACTTCGGCACAGATCAATCGCAAGTGCAGCGGTACCTTTCCGGCGCCTCTCTCACCGAGAGCCGGCTGGGGCTGCTCTTCAATGCCCTGGTGAAGGTACCAATGCAGTTCATGATTTTACTCGTCGGCGTCATCGTGTTTGTCTTTTACCAGTTCAATCCACCGCCGGTGTTCTTCAATGAGGCCGAGTTGAACCGAATTCGAAGCACGCCCGTGGCCGCCGAGCTCCAGGAGATCGAGTCCGCCTATGGCCGCGCCTTTCTAGAGAAAAAAAACGTCCTCGACGAATGGTTGTCCACTCCTCATTGGCGGTCCTCCTCGCCGGCCGGCCGCGACTTGAAATCGGTTGAAGCGAAGCTTCGCGGCATCCGCGAGCGAGCAAAGGACCTCATTGCCAAGGCGGACCCCCGAGCCGAGAGGAACGACGCGGACTACGTCTTCATCAGCTTCGTGCTGAAGCATTTCCCCCCCGGTCTGGTGGGTCTTCTGGTGGCGGTGGTCCTCTGCGCCGCCATGTCCGCCACCGCTGCTGCCTTGAACGCCCTGGGCACAACGACGGTGGTCGATTTTTACCAGCGCACCGTTAAACCCGCCGCGAGCAACGACCACTACCTCCTGGCAGCGAAGCTTTTCACCGTCTTCTGGGGCATCGTCGGCGTCTTGTTCGCTGCCTTCGCTTCGCTGCTCGACAACCTGATTCAAGCCGTCAACATCCTGGGGTCGATTTTTTACGGTCCGATGCTCGGTGTTTTTCTGGTGGGATTCTTCCTCAAGCGGGTTGGCGGAACGCCGGTCTTTTGGGCCACGCTGCTGGCCCAGCTGATCGTGGTTATCGTCTTTCGCTATTCCACACTCGGTTTTCTTTGGTACAACGTCATCGGTTGCGCAGCGGTGGTCGTTCTCTCGCTCGGGTTCAATCTGACGCGAGCGACTCAAGCCGTCACTTAAAGCGCACGCAGCGCCCCCTCCGCGCAGTGACGAATTGAGCGCCTACGGAGCGTCGATTATAGATGCGCCATGGACGCCCTCGCTTGGGATCGATTCCAGTTCGGGTTCACCATCACCTATCATTACCTTTTTCCGCAGCTCACGATGGGCCTCGCCTTGCTCATCGTGGTCTTCAAGCTCATCGCCTTGCGGACAGGCGATGAGCATCACAACGAGGTGGCGCGCTTCTGGGCGAAGATCTTCGGCGTCAACTTCGCAGTTGGCGTCGTGACCGGAATTCCGATGGAGTTCCAGTTCGGCACCAATTGGGCCCGTTTTTCGGACTTCGCCGGAGGCGTGATCGGGCTCACATTAGCGATGGAAGGAATGTTTGCTTTCTTCGCCGAGTCGGCTTTTCTCGGGCTCTTCCTTTTTGGCGAGAAGAAACTGGGACCCAAGGGTCACTTCGGCGCTGCGCTGATGCTGTTTCTAGGCTCCTGGCTCTCGGGATACTTCATCGTGGTGACCAATGCGTTCATGCAGCATCCCACCGGTTACGTCGTCGGCCCGGGTGGTGCCTTGCACCTGGCAGATGTCTGGTCCTATCTCTTCAATGCCTGGGCGATATGGGAGTATTTGCATACCATGAGCGCGGCGGTGATCACCTCATCTTTCGTCGTCTGCGCGATTGGCGCTTACTGGGCTCTGATGAACCTGCACCAGCCGCATGCGCGAATCTGCCTGCGGATTGGGGTGATCGCCGGTTTGATCGCTTCCTTCTTACAGCTCTTCCCCACCGGCGACCGGCATGGGCGGTTGGTCGCTGACCACCAGCGGCCCACGCTGGCAGCGATGGAGGGCAAATTCCAGAGCAGCGCTCGAGCCGAGCTGGTGATCATCGGGCAACCAGACGTCGCTGCTCATCGTTTGGACAACCCTCTGATCGTGCCGGACGTGCTGAGCTTTCTCGCCTATGGATCGTTCGGCGCCACTGTGTATGGTCTGGAGGACTTTCCAAGAGAGCTGTGGCCCGACAACGTTGAGCTGCTTTATTACATGTATCACGTGATGGTTGGGCTGGGCACGATATTCATCGCAGTGATGGCCTGCGCCGGCATTCTGCTCTGGAAGGGCGCTCTGTACCGTTTCCGGCCGATGCTGTGGATCTTAATGCTTTCCGCTCCATTCCCTTACATTGCGACTACCGCCGGCTGGATGACGGCAGAGCTCGGGCGGCAGCCCTGGATCGTCTATGGCTTGCAACGCACCGACCACGGCACTTCGCCGAATGTGAGCGGCGGGACGGTAGCGTTCTCCACCTTGGGTTACTTGGGCCTTTATCTCGTCCTTGGAATTGTATTTCTTTATTTGGTCGGCAGGGAGATTGCGCACGGCCCAGTCTCCCGCAGCAAGCCGGCAAGCGCTTAGCGAGACACCGATGGAAGCCGCCTGGTTCGTGCTGATTGCCTTCATGCTCACGGTCTATGTCGTCCTCGATGGATTCGATTTCGGCGCTGGCATTCTCCATCTTTTCGTCGCCAAAACAGACGATGAGCGGCGCACTGTCCTTTCCGCCATCGGTCCGTTTTGGGACGGAAATGAAGTGTGGCTGGTTGCCGCAGGTGGCACGTTGGTGTTTGCATTCCCGCGGGTCTATTCGGTGGCCTTCAGCGGGTTTTACTTGCCGCTGATGATCGTCCTCTGGCTGCTCATCCTTCGCGGTGTGTCGATAGAATTTCGATCGCACCAATCAAACCCACTCTGGCGAAGCTTCTGGGATGCGACATTCGCCTTGGCGTCGCTGCTGATCGCGCTTGTTTTGGGCGCATCGCTGGGAAATCTGATCCGCGGCGTCCCGCTTGATTCAACCGGCTACTTTCGCGCTCCGCTGTTCACCGATTTCCGCACTGGGCCGGAGCCGGGAGCGCTGGATTGGTACACCATTTTGGTCGCGGTTTTCGTGGCCCTGGTTCTTGCCGGACATGGCGCGTTGTTCTTGTTCTGGAAGACCAGCGGCACCGTCGCGCAGCGAAGCGAACGGCTGGCGAGGCGCATCTGGATCCTGGTGCTACCCGTGGCCATCGTGGCCACGATTGGCACTTCATACGTCCAGCCTGCGATTTTCAAGATGTTGATCAGCCGACCTTGGACCTGGCCGTTGCTCTTGGTCGCCGTGGCAGCTCTGGCCGTGGTGTACCTGTCGCTTGGACGACGCAAGGAGTTGTCCGCGTTCTTGGGTTCAGCGGGATTCATCGCCGGGATGCTGGCAATTACCGCCGCGGAGATGTTCCCAACGATTCTTCCCAGCACGCTCGATCCGGCAAGCAGCCTCACCGTGTGGAACTCTTCGAGCGGACGAACCGGGCTCTTGATCGGTCTGGTATGGTGGATCCCCGCGGTGCTGCTGGCCATCGCCTATTTTGTGTACCTGTTCCGCTCGTTTCGTGGAAAGGTGACGCTCAAACCAGCGACGGATGGATACTGAGCGTGTCATCCAGCGTGGCCTAAGCGCCGAATGAAACTGCGAACGCAGCTGCTGATCGCCCAGGGTCCTCTGGCGCTGGCGTTGGTGTTGGTCGGGACGGTGGCGGTGATCACCATCGGCGAGCTGGAGCGCTCGGGCACAAACATTCTCAAGGATAACTTTCGCAGCGTGCTGGCGGCGCAGCGGATGAAGGAGGCAATCGAGCGAATCGACAGCGCCGCGATGTTTCTCGTCATCGGTGAGCGCGAGCGTGGGCTGCGCCAAGCGGAGCAGTTTCGACCGAAGTTCGAGACCGAGCTTCGGGTCCAGGAAGGGAACATCACCGAGCCAGGAGAAGTGGAGGCCACCCGACGATTGCGACAGCTCTGGGAGCGATATCAAGCAGAGTTCGATGATTTCAAAGAGCACACCGATCCGAACTGGCTCAAGCAAGCCTACATTTCAACTCTGAATCCGAGCTTCGTCGAAGTGAAGGATGCCGCAGACGTGATCTTGGATCTCAACCAGGACGCGATGGTCCAGAAGAGCGACGCCCTTCGTCGGCGCGGTGAGCAGGTTCGACAACTAACCATCTTCGGGGTTTTCGCTGCCTTGGTGACAGGTCTGTGGCTCTCCAGCGCGCTGACTGCCCGCGCTCTGAGGCCGGTTTCCATTCTGAGCCAGGCGGTTCGCCGCTTGGGACAGGGCGACTTGGAGGCTCGCGCGCGAGTGGCTGAAGGCGGCGAAATTGGTCAGCTGGCCGCTGATTTCAACGCGATGGCCGACCGCCTCAAGGGATACCGCGAAAGCTCGCTGGGCGAGCTTCTTCAAGCGCAGCAGGCATCTCAAGCAGCAATCGACAGCCTGCCGGACCCGGTGATCGTCTTCGGGGCGCAGGGCGCGATAGTCAATGTGAACAAGAGCGCGGAAGGGGCTCTGGGGCTGTCGCTCGACGCCGCTGGAGATCCGTTGGCTCGCCTCTCACCCGACCTGCGCGAGGTCCTCGAGCGGGCGCGCGCCCATGTCCTCGGAGGCAAGGGCGCATACGTGCCGCGCGGCTACGAGGAGGCGGTGCGAGTCGACCTACCCGAGGGCGCGCGCTTTTTCCTGCCGCGAGCCTCTCCGGTTTACGCCGAGGCATCCGGGATCAGCGCCGCCACCGTCATCCTTCAGGATGTCACTCGCCTCAAGCGGTTCGACGAGCTGAAAAATGATCTCGTCGCCACCGTGGCCCACGAGTTTCGCACCCCGCTCACGTCGCTTCGAATGGCGATCCACTTGGTCGCCGAAGAGGCCGTGGGGCCGCTCACCCCTAAGCAGGCCGAGCTGCTCGCTTCCGCGCGTCAGGATTGCGAACGGCTGCAGGGCATCGTCGATGATCTGCTGGACCTTTCCAGCATTCAGTCCGGAAGGCTCGAGCTCCAGGTCCGGCCGATTTCCGCTGCCGAGCTTTTGTCGAAGGCCATCGCGTCCCAGGAATTCTCGGCCGATCAAAAGGACATCCACCTGGAGACCTCAATCGCGGCGGATGTCGATCAGCTCGAGCTCGACCCCGATCGAGTCGGGCTTGTCTTGAACAACCTGATCAGCAATGCCATTCGACATACGCCTGAGGGAGGCCGCGTCAGCATTCGCGTCGGCCGCTCCGGCGGGTCCACCCGCTTCGAGGTCACCGATAGCGGCGAAGGCATTCCGCCCGAATACCAGAAGCGGGTATTCGAGAAGTTTTTCCGCGTCCCCGGAAGCGCGTCGGGCGGCGCCGGGCTCGGCCTGTCGATCTCGCGCGAGATCGTCGAGGCGCACGGCGGCGAAATCGGCCTTGAAAGCAGACCGGGGTACGGCAGCACCTTCTGGTTCACCTTGCCTCGGGCACGAACTGGAGTTTGATCAACCGCTTTCGTACTTGCGCCGTTTGCGCCACAGCGTGGAGACGTCGATGCCGAGCGTTCGCGCCGCTTCCTCGAGATTGGTGGATCGCTCCAGGACGCGGAGGATGTGCTCGCGCTCGATCTCCTCCAGCGAGTGCGCTCCTCCCAAACCGATCTCCTTTCGATTGACAGCGGATATTCGCTCCGGAAACGCCTGCGGCTCCACCACGTCCGAAGGCCAGAGAATGACCGCTCGCTCGATCGCATTGCGCAGCTCGCGAAGATTGCCCGGCCAGGAGTACGCTTTCAACACTTCCTCGGTCGCGGAGGAGAGCTCGAGGCGAGGCCGCTTCGACGCCCTTCTGAAAAAGGCCAAGAACTGGCGGGCCAAAGGCACGATGTCCTCGCGGCGATCGCGAAGCGCGGGCAGCTTCACCTCCACCACGTTCAGCCGGTAAAGCAAGTCATCTCGGAAACGCCCTCCGTTCACGTCCTGCTCGAGATCTCGATTGGTCGCGGACACCACTCGGACGTCCGCGCGGCGCGTTCTGCCTTCCCCGAGGCGCTCGAAAACCTTATCCTGCAAAAATCGGAGGAGCTGACTCTGCAGGCCGCTGCCGAGCTCCCCTACCTCGTCCAGGAAAAGCGTTCCCCCTTCCGCTTGCTCCACGCGGCCGGGCTGATCCTTCACCGCCCCGGTGAATGCGCCGCGCGCGTGGCCGAAAAGCTCGCTCGTGAGCAGTTGCTCGGAGAGCGCCGGACAATTCACGGTGATGAACGGACCTTCCCGGCGCGCGCTGGCGGCATGAAGCGCGTGGGCAAGAACTCCCTTCCCCGTTCCGCTCTCGCCCGAAAAGAGCACCGTGGCCTCGGAGTTCGCCGCCCGCGAAATGACCGCCAGCGCCGCCTGCATCTTCGGAGATTGGGTCTCAAAAATCGGTTGAGGCGCAAGCTTCGCCAGCTGTCGCTCGAGCTCGCTCAGCTTTCGCTCCGTCTCGTGGTGAGACTGAACTCTCTCCACCACGTGGCGGATCTGCGCCGGCGTGAACGGCTTGGGGAGGTAGTCGCGCGCGCCCCGCTTGATTCCTTCCACTGCGGTGTCAAAGCTGGCGTAGGCGGTGATCAGCACGATGTCCAGCCCGGGGTTTTCCGCCAACAGCTTGGGGATGAGATCCAGGCCGTTCTCGGAGCCAAGGCGAAGATCGACGAAGGCGAGGTCGGCCGCTTGTTGGCTGATCGACGCGATGGCTCGTTCCGGCGTCGCCGCCTCGCTCACACTGCACCCCAACCCCTCGAGGCATATGCGAAGGGTGGCGCGAATGTTGCGCTCGTCGTCGACCACGAGAACGCGCAGCGGCCGCGGTTGATCCACCTTGCCTGTGGCTGCGTCCATTCGCTCGTAAATATCGGCGTTAGAGGAGCGCTGCTCCGAAATCGGTTGCTTCGAGATTGACATCGAGCTGCCATATCAATACGCAATCGGCGAGCCCGCTCAAACCATCTTGACGGGGAGGACAGCGATGAGACTTTTTGCCGTTGGTTTTTGTGGCATCGCAGCGTTGGCGACCTCCGCGGCGCGCGCTGACAGCTGGACATTCGTCCAACCGCTGCCGGATGAGAAATGGGAGCTGGGCGCCGCTACCGCCGGGGATGGCCGCATCTACGCCATCGCCGGCGGCAACCAGTACATGCCCCAGGTTACCTCCGTCTTCGCCTACGACACGGGCTCTGACAGCTGGACCCAGGTGGCCTCCATCTCGGCGCTCCGCCGACACTTTGGAACGGCGGTCAGCAATGACGGTCGCATCTATGTTTTCAGCGGGTATCACCAGGGATTTCCATTCTTCGAGCCCTCCGTCGAGGTCTATGATCCCATCTTCAACTACTGGAGCCGGCGGGCTGACATTCCCACCCCGCGACAAGGCCAGTCCGCAGCTACTGCGCCCGACGGCAGAATGTTTGTCATCGGAGGCGGAATGTTCGGCGATCCGATCCCAAATGTGGACATCTACGACCCGAGCACAGATCGCTGGTACCGCGGCGCCGACATGCCGCGGCCTCGGTCTGATTTTGGGTGCGTGACCGGTCCGGACGGTCGCATCTATGTGTTCGGCGGCTACGCCGAGGAAGGCGGCGGCGACGATTATTCGCAATCCGGGGACGTTTACGATCCGACGACGGACAGCTGGAGTGCGATCTCGGACATGAAGGTCGTCCGTTATGCCGTCGCCGGCTCGATCGGGGCCGATGGCCGGATCTACGCCATCGGAGGGAGCGCCGGCGCGGGCGCACCGACCAGCGCCGAGGCTTACGATCCGAGTAACGACACCTGGACCTTCGTGGCTTCGATGAACGCGGGGCGATCCACGTTGGGGGCAGCGCTGGGGCGAGACGGTCGTATCTATGCCATCGGTGGCCAGGACGCCTCAATCCTGAGCTCCGTCGAGGCGTACAACCCGTAGCTCCATTCCATTTGCAATCGCAGTCCTTAGCCGCTACCCAACGGGGACACTCAATCAATCGCTAAGGAGAGAGATATGTACCCCACCGCCAACGATTTGTCGGAGAAGGTTCGCAGCGAGGCCGTACGTCTTCTGAATGCGCGCCTCGCCGACGCTATCGACCTACAAACGCAGGTGAAGCAAGCGCACTGGAGCGTAAAGGGCCCCCATTTCATCTCGCTTCACAAACTCTTCGACGAGGTCAACGAGGCTGTCGAAGAGTACGTCGATGAAATCGCCGAACGAGCGGTTCAGCTCGGCGGTACTGTCGAGGGGACGGCGCGCAGCATTGCGAAGCGCTCCACTCTTTCCGAGTACCCGCTGCAGGCCTCCACGGGCAAGGAACACGTAGCGGCCCTGACCGCTGCGCTAGCAGCTTTCGGCAAGAACGTTCGCCAGGCCATCTCCGACGCTGATCGAATCGGCGACGTCGATACAACGGATTTGTTTACAGAGATATCGCGAGGCCTCGACAAGTGGCTTTGGTTCGTCGAGGCCCACTCGCAGGCAAAGGAATAGCCATTCGGAGCTGGGCGAACGACCGGTGAACGAGCATCGTCGCTAGGCGCACCCTGGTCGAGGGGCTCGCGCCTTCGATCCCGGTTGGCGGGCGCCCAGGACAATCTCCTCTCTTGGGTCGATCGGATCGAGCGGCACCTCCGGCGTCGCGAGCTGGCGGTCTTTTATGATCGCGCCTATCGCCTTCCGCTCCCCAGCTTGGAGCACACGACGGGCATCGAGCTGCGGCGAGCCGACCTCGTCGCCTGGTGCTTGGCAGATTATCGAGTAGTGCCGGGGGAGCAGCTGCGCCACCCCAGGCCGGCAAGCTACGCCGAGCTGATGCTCGTGCACACGCCCGAGTATCTGGAGTCACTTTCGCGGTCGGAGACTCTGGCTCGAATCTTCGCGGTTGACGCCTCGGAGGTGCCGGTCGATCACGTGCTGCGAACCGCGCGCATTGCTTGCGGAGGCACTGTTGAAGCGGCGCGCCTTGCGCTCGCCGGCCGTTGTCCCACCTTAAACACGCTCGGCGGCTTTCACCACGCGGCGCCGGATCACGGCGGCGGGTTGTGCGTCGTCAACGATATTGCGGTCGCGATTGCGGCGCTCAGGAGAGAGGGCTTCCGCGGCCAGATCAATGTTTTGGACCTGGATGCGCATCCCGGCGATGGAACGGCTGAATGCCTTCGCGCCGATCCACGCGTCTGGATGGGATCGATCTCCGGAGCAGACTGGGGACCCATCGCCGGCGTCGACGAAATCCTGCTTCCCGCCGGCTGCAAGGATGATCAATACCTGGCTGCGCTTGCCGCGCTCGTGTCTCGAATGCCCCGATGCGAGCTGGCGTTCGTGATCGCCGGCGGCGACGTGCTGGATGGGGATCGACTGGGAAGGATCCGCCTGACCCTGGACGGCGCGCGCGAGCGCGACATCCGCGTGGCCCAACACTTCGCCCACTTGCCGAGCGTCTGGCTTCCCGGAGGAGGCTACCACCCTCAGGCTTGGAAAATCCTCGCCCAGGTCGGTTTCATTCTCGCCGGCCGAACCCGCGCCCGCATCGGCGCTCGGTACGATCCGATGGCGTCGCGTTTGCGCCGCATCATCGGCGAGGAGCAGTTTGCCCCGCGGGCGGGAGAGCCACTCAGCGCCGAGGAGCTCGAACAATCGCTGTGGAAGCGCTCGGCCGAGGAGCCGCGCGCGCTTGGATTTTATTCGCGGGAGCGCCTCGAGTACGCCCTATCTCGATACGGCCTGATGTCGCATCTGGAGCGCCTTGGCTATAGCGACATTCGCCTGGAGATGGGTGCTTCGCCGGGCAACGCCCTCCGCGTTCTGGGTCGCGCGGACGGCAAAGAGCATGTCCTTGTCGAGGCAGTCTTGGAGCGGCGGCGGATCGCGTCGTGGGATTTTCTCTTCGTCAACTGGCTCGCTCTTCGCCACCCGCGAGCTCGCTTTACTGCCGATCGACCGCAGTTGCCGGGTCAGGATGCGCCTGGCTTAGGACTTGCTCGAGACATGGTGGAGCTGCTCGCACAGGTCGCGCGAAGGCTTGATTTGGATGGCGTTGCCTTTCGACCCTCCTGGTACCACACCGCTTACTCGGCCAGGTACCGCGGTCGATTCATCAATGCCAAGCGTCAGGGTCGTTTCGAGGCGCTCGTCCGCGACCTCTCAGGCCTGAGCTTGCTAGAGGCAACCAACGCCGTCGCCGAAGGTCGCGTCAAGCTGAACGGTCATCCGTACACCTGGGAGGCGGATGACATGGCCCACTGGCTCGGAGACCAGCCTCCGGAAGACGCCGAGACAGTGGCAGAGCGCGAGGCGAGCCACTTCACCGTCGAACCGAGGCCTGCATCGGCTGGGACCCATTCCGCGATCGATGATGCTTCCGCATCGGGCCGCTGATCGCAGCTTTGTCACATCTCGGATTGCCGGGGTGCTCGCTTTCATCTACTCGCCAAAGCACGAAGGGATGATATTCAGCAGGCCAGAGTGAAGCCGCGCGTCGAATGCTATGAGTACAAAGTCCACCCTCCGGGCACACTGCGGCTGGACCAGGTGGACTTGAGCACGAAGCTGGATCCTCATATCGACTACGAGGATCGGCTGCGCACCCTTCAGCGGGAGCTGCTCGGCCTTCAAATCAAGGCCTACCTGAAACAGCGTCGAGCCATATTCGTCTTCGAGGGTTGGGATGCGGCCGGCAAGGGTGGCGTGATCAAACGGCTGACAATGGAGTTGGATCCGCGAGGCTACAAAGTCTGGCCGATCGCTGCCCCGAGGGATGAGGAGGCGCGCCAGCATTACCTTTGGCGGTTTTGGGATCGAGCTCCGGAGAAAGGCGAGCTCGCCGTGTTCGACCGCAGTTGGTACGGACGAGTCCTGGTGGAGCGCGTGGAGCGGTTCGCCAGCGAGGAGGAGTGGCGCCGCGCGTACGATGAGATCAACGCCTTCGAGAAGACGCTCACGGACGACGGAGTCAAGATGGTCAAATTCTTCTTGCACATCAACCGGAAGACCCAACTCGACCGATTCAAAGATCGGGAGCACGATCGGATGAAGCGTTACAAGATCACTCCCGACGATTGGCGCAATCGCAAGAGGTGGAGGGACTACGAAGCGGCGATTCAGGAGATGTTTGATCGCACACATCGCCCGGATGCGCCGTGGTATGCGATACCATCGGTTGATAAAAAGTACGCTCGCATCGAAGTCCTGAAAATCTGCGCCCAGCTGCTGAAAGAATGATGCCTCTCAGGGCGGCCGCTCGATTTTGTTTGCAATGAGGGCAATCCGCTCTGGACGGCGGTCAGTTCTTCGAGCAACAGTCGCTCGCCATGCACCTGACGCCCCTGTTCACGAGCTTCGCGCTGATTTTCTTGGCCGAGCTGGGGGACAAGACGTTGTACATGGTGCTCGTCTTGGCCTCCCGCTACCGGGCAACGCCGGTCCTCCTGGGAGCAATGGGGGCGTTCGTGGTCCAGGGAGTTATTGCTGTCGGGCTTGGATCGCTCGTCGGCCAACTTCCAAACGCGTGGGTCCGTTGGCTAACCGCCGCCGTCTTCTTTGTCTTCGGCCTGCTGCTTCTTTTTAAAAACGAAGGGCAGTCGGAAGATGGCGCCGAAAGAACAGATCGTTCTCTCGTTTCCGTTCTTGGCCGCAGCTTTGGGCTGGTGTTCGCCGCCGAATGGGGAGACGCCACTCAGATCGGAAGTGCTGCGCTCGTTGCGCGATTCCGGGCGCCGCTCTCGGTTTTCATCGGCGCCACACTCGGCTTATGGGCGGGCGCGGCGATCGCTGCGCTCGTCGGGCGAGCCGTCGGCCGACGCCTTCCGACGCGCCTGCTTCGGCGCGCTGCGGGATTGCTCTTCTGCGTCTTTGCGATCCTGACCCTCCTGCGTGCTTGAGTGGGGAGGATGGTGGAGCGCTACTCGTTCAACAACCTCAGTCGTCCCCCCTGCCGCGCACGTGTATCTGTCCTCGAGCCTCGCCCCCTCCAAACTGCGGCGGCGTATGGATATTCGCATACGTTAAGCCCCTTCGCATTGCATCGAGGACCTGATTCAGATTGCCCGCCTCCACTCCCTGCGCGGGAACGGCCTGCACATTGGCTGCAGTTGCAGTCCCAGTGACCATGCCTGACGTCGACTGAGGACAATCGGGTTGTCCCCCGCCGCCGCAGAAGAAGATGGTCACGCCGCCATTGACTCCAACTTGGCCCACGTGAATGTGCGCAGCGGCTGGATTACCAGACAAGCCCGCCCAGCTGAATTCGAATGACAGGGTGGTCTCGTCATCGCTGAGCGTCAGTCTAAGCGAACCGTGCGCTCCGGTGACGATGACAGGAACTTCGTTGAAGCTGCTTAACTGAGCGGAGGCAGTAAACCCCCGGTGGTGCTCGTTTGCGTCAGACGTAGCCACTACGGCCGTGACTAGAACTACAGGGAGCGCGAACTGCATCGATCGAATTTTCATGGGAACCCCAATCCTGTTGAAGTTTTTGTACAGCCAGCCCCTCCAATCAAACGCCTCGCGCGACGGCAATCTTGCTCTTTCGCATGCGGCGCCAATTGAACACTCAGCTCGACGACTCGCGACACCCGCTGGCATCGTTCGTTGCATTTCAGCGAGCGCGCTCCCTCGCCTAGTGAACATTTGCGCGAAGTGCAGCGATGGCAGTCGGGGCGCTTACGCTCCGGAGTTGCGCCTGTGGTCCGGAGCGCCTGCCGTCGCACGGCGCACCTCGCCTGAAGATTGCCGCACGCCTTCGGTCCTCGGTCTTGCTTCACGCGGCGGGGAACGCTGACTGCAGTCGCGCGCGCGCACGCGCTACGGCGAGGCGGATCTCGTCGTTCAGAGTCCGATTTGCTTGACGCACCTGCCACTCCATCGGATGGTCGCGTGGCTTGGAACTCATCAGGTTGGAGAAGGCGGAGATCGGCTACAAGAGGCCGCTGCTGCCGCCGTTTGACCTTTCTGTCCGAAGCGGCGAGCGGCTGGCCGTCCTGGGCCCGAACGGGGGCGGGAAGAGCACGCTGCTCAAGAGCTTGATCGGCCTCCTTCCACTGCTCTCAGGACAGCGAGTGTTTCCGACGGGGCGAATTCCGCGCGTCGGCTACGTGCCACAAACGCACCGAGTGGACTCAGTGTACCCGCTCACGTCGCTGCAAGTGGTGCTGCAGGGCCGCTACGGTCTGATCGGACTGGGGCGATTCCCCAAAGCTCGAGACCGACGGGCCGCGTTCGAGCAACTCGAGAAGGTGGGGATGCCAGAGACGGCCAGCGTGCTATTCCGCTCCCTTTCCGGCGGACAACGGCAGAGGATCCTTCTTGCCCGCGCCCTCTGCGGCGAGCCGGAGCTGCTCGTGCTCGACGAGTTCACTGCAGACTTGGACCCCGTAGCCTCGGCAGCGCTGCTTGCCGAAGTGGCCCAACTTGCGGACCGGGAGAAGGTGTCGGTGATTTTCGTCACCCACGAGATCTCCTCCGCGGCGATCTACTCCACCGAGGTGGTGATGATGGACGCCAGGCGCGGAGTGTTTGCTGCCGGGAGAAGCGAACAGCTGTTGACGGCGGAGGCGCTCTCGCGACTTTACGGTCAAAGAGTTTCGCTGGAGCACCGCGGTGACCGTACAGTCGTCTTCGTCGAGTCGGGGCGACCGACGTGAGCGACTCCATCAGCGTCTCCGACTTTTGGGCGCTGTTCGGCAATGCCATCGTTGCCGCGCTAGTCGCTGCAGCGCTGTGTGGCTACCTCGGATTTTTCGTCGTCCTCCGGCGGCTCGCGTTCGTATCGGCCGCGCTGGGACAAGTCTCCGGATTGGGAGTTGCCTTCGGCTTCTTCATCGGCAGCTACTTCGGCATGGATCCCCACGCTCCCACGCCGATCTATCTAGACCCGGTCGTGCTCGCCCTCGTCCTGGCAGGAATCGTGGCCGCCGTTCTGGGGTACGTCTCGAGGGTCGAGCGAACGTCGCCGGAAAGCCTCGTTGCCTTTGCCTACCTCGCTGCCACCGCAGTCGCGATCCTCATCCTGGCGAGCCCGAGGATTGTCCAAGAGGCCCACGAAGTGGGCGACCTTTTGTTCGGGAACGCGGTGGCGATTCGGCGCGAGCACTTCGTCGAGCTGGCTGCCGTCGCACTCGCAGTGTTCTGCTCACACGCGTTTCTCTTCAAAGACTTCCTTTTCGTCTCCTTCGATCGGGAAATGGCTCAAGCGGTGGGCCTACCGGTGACGAAGCTTGACCTTCTGCTTCACGTATCCATCGGGATTTCGGTGGCCGTCGCGACTCGCGCCATCGGCGCCCTGCCGGTGTTTGGATTTCTCGTGCTACCCGCTGGCGCCGCATTGCTCGCCTCGGATTCCGTGCGCGGCGTGCTTGCGCTGTCAATCGGCGGTGCAATGCTTGCCGCGGGAGGCGGCTTCTATCTGTCCTTCGTGGAGTCCTGGCCAACGGGACCGCTGATGGTGGCCTGCGCTGCCATCTATTGGCCGCTGGCGGCCGTGTATCGCCTTCTGCGCCGCTCCTAGCGAATCACCCCATCGAGGTTTCGAAGTATCGCATCGACCAGGTCAAAGTATGTTTTAACACCGGGCCTGGCACCGACATCGGACGGCATCGGCACCAGCTTGGCACCAGTTTGCCCCGCAACCTCCTGGGCAATGGCTTTGTTGTAGTAGTCCTCCATTAACAGAGCCGAAACTTTTTCGGCCTTTATCAGCGCAACGAGCCGTAGCAAATGATCTGGAGAAGGTGGAATCCCAGGTTTTATCTCGACGTAACTGACCTCTTCCAGCTTGAGCCACTTTGATACATAGGTCCAGCTTTTGTGATAAGTCACAACTTTCATTCCAGCCAGTGGTTTGGCCTTGGCCTCCCACTCCCGCGCTCTGCCTTTGATGTCCGAGAGAAACTTCGCGAACTGAGCCTCGAAGTAGTCTTTGGCTTCTGGCCGAAGTTGTTTGAGACGCTCGGCAATCCCTTTCGCAATTCGGACGGCATTGACGGGAGGAATCCAGAAGTGTGGATTGCCTTTCGGATGGATGTCCCCCATCGCACGGGTCAGCTGAGTGGTCGGAATGTCGAGTACCTCCACCAGCGTGGATGTATCGAGGTCCCCGAGCTGCCCCGGCTGGATTCGGTCGTTCCTCGATTCCGTCACCAAAATGGGCAACCAACCGATTTCCAAGTCGAGACCGACGCGGATCAACAGGTCGGCCCGGTGCAGCGAAATCGTCAGATTCGGCTTTGCCTCGACGTAGTGAGGATCTTGGTAACCGTGCGACAGAGATTCGACCGAGACTTTCTCTCCACCCACTCGCCGAGCCAGATCCGCCAGCGTCTCGATGGTGGTGACTACCTTGAGAGGCTCGCTGGCAGAGGCCCATTGCGGGACGAGTCCCGCTGCTATCGCAAACAGAATTAAAATCCGTTTCATAATCATTCCTCAAAACTTGTGGGCCCCATGGGCGCCAATGGCAACCTCAAATTGGAGGTAAGCTGCAAAACTGTTGACCGGTGAGGGAGCAATCTGTTGGAGGCGGCTGGCCTGTGAGTCGAGGGCGTCGTATTGCACTGAACCGCGCAGCTTCGAAAACTCACTCGGATAAAATGTCAAGTTCAACGTAGTGCGGGAATTAAGTGGCTGCACCTCGGAGGAGGGCCAGCCGAGCAGATCCTGCCGCAGCCCGACAAACCAGCGACGTGCGATTTGAAGCACGAGCTGCGTGTAGAACCCTCCATCGGTCAGGCCGGCATTGCCACCCGTGGCGCCAATCGTTCGCAGGAAGTACTCGGATGTCCAGGCGAGGCTGATATAGGTAACGGCCTGGTTTGGCGGCTTGTATTTGACGTAGAGGTCTGCCCCGTACAGCATGCTCCGCGCACCTTGGTAGAGCGTCGTGTCCCCTTCAGCGAAGCCTGGTGTCACCCCGGTCGCCACGTTCAGGCCGCCAAAAACTGAGAGGCTCTCGGAGGTGGGAACGAAGAACTTCAGCTCTCCGGCGTAGGTGAGATCAGTTCGTCGCCCCCCTCCAAACGTCGACACCGGCTCAGGCGACGCGAAGTTCGCCAGCATATCCGGAGCGGCGACGCTGAAAACCTCCCCGGTCAGCTGCACGAAAAACGGAAGTGGCAATAACCACGAAACCTGCGCACCCGGAGGTCGAAGTCCGTCCGGACCCAGGTAGGAGTTGATCAGCGGCCGCTGGACAAAGTCCTGAACGTGAAGATGCATGCCATTCTCTCGACCGAATCCGGAACGGAATATTCCAGCCTTGACCTGGATCGCCGGCAGGCTCGTGGTGGTGAGAAACGCCTCTTCGATTTCCAAGCCCGACATGTTGGGAATGGTGAGGAACACGTCCGCGCGGAAATACGGGTCGACGATGGACTGGAAAGCGACCTCCAATTCCTGCAGCGTTATTCCCGCCGAATGATCCGAGGTACCGCCCTTGAGATCGGGATCGTCTCCCGCCAAGAACAGCGGCGCGCGTTGGCCGTATCCGGCCGCACCGGTAAGGATCACGGAGATATCGGGGTTGAGGCTTTGAAAAAATCGGGAGCCACCCTCAGCTGCAGCAGCAGCGGGCGGCGGAGCGCCCGTCGCCGGCACCGGTTTTCCAGCTGCAGCATCAAGCTGGTCGGAGAGCGATGGCTCGAGGGTGCCGCCGTCCGGAGCTGAAGCCGCGCTCGCTATCGGCCTTCGCGCTGCCGCATCCAGCTGATCAGTGAGCGTTGGTACGGGCATGCCAGCATCCGCAGTCGCGACGCGCGCGCCAGTGCGCGCCGCGACCCCGCGATCTTGACCTGCTCCGCCCCCGTTCGCGGGCATTGGTTGTGCGAACACGGCGACATGCCAACATGCGACGCTCACCAAAGCGAGAATCTTCGACTGAAGGTGCATTCAAATCTCCAAATCGAGCTCGGAGCCCACGCGGGCACGCAGGCCGTGCCTGTTGACGTAAGGACTGCCATACGAAAGGACGCTTCGAGCCGTTTCCTTCGAAGCGCGCGCACACTAGCCCCCTAACTGGCCTCGGAGTCAGTTCCGGGCAGAGATTCTTAAATGGGAGGGGAGTGTTTCGGCGCAAGCCTGAACAGCACCAAGTTTTCAGCGTGCCCTAAGCCTGGCACTGAGTGAGCGCCGTCGCTCGGTAGGTCCGTGACCACCGAAATCGGCACTCGCGCACGCGTTGCTGAATCTCTACGAAGCGCTTGAACAAGGCAGTGCGGGTGATCCTCGCCACTTCCGCATACTGCCGATTTGGACAATCCAGTATTGACCGGGGCGCTGGCTGCCCTCTGGGTGGTATCAGCTCGAGCGCTGAATGCCTCGGCGCCCTGGACGTGAGCAATCTCACCGTGCTCAACGCAAACGATGTGTTGGACCAGCGCGAAGTGGAGCGTGCCAGCAAGCTGTCCAAGCACGAGTGTGGAAGCCGCGAATGCCTGGGCCCAAGGCAATCGATGACGCCGCCGTCGCGTGCATGAGCTTGGGATCGGTCTCCGCCCCATGAAGTTGTGTCCGGCTTAACCTCGATGGGCCACTGACGTCAAGAATCCACCGAAATTCAGAGTCAGTCTTTAATCCAACGCAGCGATGTGAAAACCGCTTCGATCCTCAGTGATGATGCCCCTCGTTCGACTTTTCAGGTCGAAGGCGAATGAACGCCATGCCGCCGAGCGGGATGTTGCTGCCGTAGTACGGCTGAAGGCCCCCGCTTAGGAAATTTGCGCTACCGACGATTCCGAAGCCCAGCAAGACTGGCCCGATGGGCACATCGCGCACGTATCCGAGCTCGAGCACGAAGGCGTCAAACACCGAATCCGCGTACTGTTGCGGAAGCGCTAAATCGTCGCCGCTTCGCTGCACAAATTCGGCCCTGCCGAAGACCGTGTTGTGCGAAAGCTCGAAATTTGACTCCAACGTGGTCGCCGTCGTGGTGGGACCGAGAGATGGGGCATCGAGGCCAAAAACTGCGGTGGTTGCCCAATTCCCCTCCCCCAGTGGCCAATTGTGCGTGGCCGATGCCGTCACTCGGTGCACGCTGCGGTCCGGGTCGAGCTGCTCAGGGCTCTTCAGAAACCCGTACGACACCTGGAAGCTGAGATCGGAATTCGGGTTAAAGGACAGACGCGTCGAGAAGGAGTCCAGCGCTCTGAAATCAAAATCGTATCGATTCTCATCGGGCTCGCGCCCGTTGAACCAGGACCCCTCGAGCTTGAATTGGCGCGTGTATACAGCGGCGGTTACTACGCCAAACGAAATATGGGTGGAGTCTTGCCAGTGATGGCCTAGCACCGCGAAGGGATTCGCCGAGGACGATTCCCGGTGCGGAAACGCCACTGGTCCGAGCGCCGGCTCGCCGGAGAAAGCCAAGTAGATTTCATAGGCAATCCCGTCTGCCAGAGCGTGATTGTATTTAACCGCTGTTTCCATGAACAGGTCGTGCGGATGCTGCCGATCGTGGAGCGGCATCCCGTCCACTGCTTCGCCCGTCTGCAACAGGAGCGGATAGCCGGATTTGCCACCCGTCGTGAACGGCTCCGCGCTGAGCATCGCGCGCGCCGTAAATTGGCCATCCAGCAGCGAGTGTTGCGCCATGAGCATGACCCAGTTCACGCTCATGAATTGGTGGTCGCCTCTCGAGCTGGTTTGGGCATCGTAGCCGGCGATGATGTTGTAATGCAGCATCAGCATCCAGTCGCCGATCATGAAATGATGGCCGTGCACCGGCGTTGAATCCGGTTGCCAGGCAGTCCCCGAGCCCTCTCGGCTCATCCCAAGCTGGAGCGGATCCTCGCTCATCACCATCGCAGCCGAGTGATGGTGCTCGTGCCCGTGCACAGATGTTTCCTCATCCGCCCGCGGCGGTGTTTCGGGATGTCCGTGCTGCGCAATTGCCGCGGAAGCGAAGAGAAACAATCCGCCGACAAAGGCTCCTTTGCCCAAGCTCTTGAGTTGAAGCGTACTTCGCCATCTCAGCGAACTCAACTCGATTTCCAGCGACGTCTTGACCGTACACGAGCGTAGGACCATGGTGGCGAAGTTTTAAGGAGGCCGCGATGCGCGTTATCCAGCTTGACCATATCGTTTTGACGGTCAGGGACATTGCTCGAACCGTGTCCTTCTACACTGAGGTGCTCGGCATGCACGCCCGCACCTTTGGCGAGGGCCGGACCGCTCTGCATTTCGGCGATCAAAAGCTCAATCTGCACCCAGCAGATCGCGTGCTCGATCCCAACGTCAGGCACGCCACGCCCGGTTCGGCGGACGTCTGCTTCATCGTCGATGAACCGCTTGAGCATTGGATGAGACACCTTGGTCGACACCATGTTCCAATTATCCTCGGCCCGGTAACCCGCACCGGCGCGCTAGGTGAGCTGAGGTCGATTTACCTCTACGACCCGGATGAGAACCTGGTCGAATTGTCGAACCTCGTCCTCCGCAGCTGAGGCCGATCCCGCCGGAGGACTTGCTTCCAAATGGAGCGCAAAACGCGCTGCGAGTTGTCTGGGCAGAGGCTTCTGCTTTTGCTATAGACGACGCCGATCGTGGGAAAGACGTCTCGATCGCGCGTCGCTGGTGGAAAGCATGAAGCGCCTGAATGAGTTGGCTGCCACCGAGGCGGTCGAGTTATTGGCCCGTCGGCAGATCAGCGCCGAAGAGCTGACGCGCGCGTGCCTGGATCGCATCGCCGCTCGCGAGCCCCAGGTTCAAGCGTGGCAATTCATCGACGCCGAGCTCGCGCTGACGCAGGCTCGCGCAATCGACGCGAACCCCCGCGCGCCGCTGCGCGGCCTTCCCATCGGGATCAAGGACATCGTCGACACCGCGGAGATGCCGACCGAGTACGGCTCCTCGATTTATCGGGGCAATCGACCCCGCCAGGACGCCGCGGCAGTTGCAGCTCTACGGCGATCGGGAGCGGTGATTCTTGGCAAGACCGTAACCACGGAGCTCGCGTACTTCACGCCTGGAAAAACGCACAATCCTCACCATCCAGGGCACACGCCGGGCGGCTCGTCCAGTGGCTCGGCCGCGGCGGTTGCAGATTTTATGGTCCCGATAGCCCTGGGGACGCAGACCGCAGGCTCGATCATCCGTCCCGCGTCTTTCTGCGGCGTGATCGGATACAAGCCGACCTTCGGCAGATTTCCAATGGCGGGAATCAAGCCGTTCGCGCCGTCGCTCGATACGCTGGGATTCTTTGCCCGCAGCATCTCGGATGTCTCGTTGCTGTCCGAAGCAATTACCGGGGGCGCGCTTTCTGCTTCCCCTGTTCGAAGCGCTCCTCGCATTGGACTGTGCCGCACCGAGCAATGGCCCCACGCCAGTGCGGATTCGCAGCGCGTCCTGCTCGAATCAAGGAACCGTTTGCGCGATGCCGGCGCACCAGTCGACGACGTCGATCTTGGGGATCCATTTCAAGGGCTCCACCGCTCCCAAGCGATGGTCATGGCAGTGGAGGCATGCACTTCTTTCAAGTCGGAGCGGGAAAAACACGCCAAGCAAGTTGGACCGAAGCTTCATGATCTTTTTGCAGAGGGCGATCGGTGCACATCCGAACCTTACGCGGCGGCAATCGCGCAGGCTGAAGAATGCCGGAGACGGATGATCTCGGTGTTCACGAAATACGATGCGCTGATTACTCCCAGCGCGATTGGAGAGGCGCCGGCGGGCCTCGAATCCACCGGGGATCCCGCGTTCAACCGCATCTGGACGTTGCTCCATCTGCCCTGCATCAACCTGCCCGTCGGCAGCGGGCAGCATGGGCTGCCCGTCGGAATCCAACTGGTCGGCGAGGCTGGGGGCGATGCCAAGTTGGTCGCGATCGCAGCGTGGATGCTTTCGCAGCTTGCCGCCATCAGCTGACGGCAACCCCCAGCCACTTGCCGATGAGAAAAGTAGCTCCGCCGGCCGCGGAGCCGATCAGAAGCATTCGC
>Ga0126379_10000374_pt1 | contig 24327 bp, 27 predicted proteins | sample PanSoiMetPlot_24_FD_92640 | JGI IMG/M metagenome (GOLD analysis project Ga0126379, IMG submission 92640) | Tropical forest soil microbial communities from Panama - MetaG Plot_24 | ecosystem: Environmental > Terrestrial > Soil > Tropical forest > Bulk soil | place: Panama | collected 2016-02-17
TGACAGAGCTGGATACGCAGCACAGCAATCGCATTAATCAGATCAAGCAACAACAATTCCAAGAACTCACGCAGCTTAATATAGAGTGGGGAAAACAAGTAGCGGCGCAAGGTCTTGCGAGTAAAGCGCAACTAGACGCGCAAGATACATTGCAGCAAACATCTCTGGCTTTATTTGAAGCGTGGTGGAAGAAGCAGAATGAGGTCATGCAAAGTCCTCCCGCTGGTCCCTTGCCGGATCCAAAAACAGATAAATCTGTCTTCCAGCCTATCATAGATCTTTTGCAAAGTAAAGGCTCTAATCTTAAAAGCCAATTAGATACTGCGGTAGCTCGCATGGATTTTGATCAGGTATCCAGTCTTACTGCTTTGCTGTGGGAGATTGAGACAGCTCTGGAAGCGTATGGGGAGAAGCTCCCATTTGATCTCGGGCCGAAGCCTCAAGGGGAAGTAGCTTCTGTAGCTTCCGTAGGTTCAATAAACGGAAATCCCAAGCCTATAGCTAGAACGGCGGGGATGATGAATGCTGCTGGTGGAAATACAACTGTGACGATGGGTGATATCACAATTCAACTTGGTGATATAGGTAATCGTAGTGATAGTGATATTATTACATTAGTTGGAAATGCTATGACCTATTGGGTCGGTGAAGCTACGAAGAGTGGTAGCGGGAGAAGATGGTAAAATGGCTAAGAGTGATTATCGTGTTGCCGTAGGATGGAATGTAAATTTTTCTAGTCTTCAACCATTTATTCCGCAGCCAAGATCTCTTGGTGTAAGATATACACGTAGGAATTATCTTGGATATAATAATGTCACAGACGATGGGCCGTATATTGAGCTTTTGTGGAGTGCGTTAGATGATGATGCTATGTATCGTAATATATTAAATCAACTTTCTTTAGTCGATACTGCTCCAACCTCCAATGTAACTTTATGGGCGAGAGATGAATATTGGGTATATCATAGATATAACGGTATGGCTATTACTCCTCAGATTGGTGTAGATGTAGACTGGAATTTTATGCCTATCAATATGGTAGTCCTCATCAAGGGATTAGTGAAACTTTCATGACCATTTATATGTTCTGGCATTGTCCACCAACTGTTCTGGCCGCTAAAGTCGCCAATACAACTCTTCTGACCTATCCAATTCAATTTATAGATGTGGATAATATATCAAGTGGAGCTGTCACAAATATACGAGACGGCAACACATTGCTCTTGGGAACTGCACCAGGAAAAAGTGATCTGGGAAGGGTGCGAGTAAAGGGAAATCCTAGCGGTAATACCATCAATATCGGGTTTTCTCCCATAGGCACTCATGATGGAGAGCTTACTATATCTGTTGGAGCTTATGTTACGGTGCTGTTGGAATATAGGATCTGGTCTAAAGCTCCTCGCATTGTGACACCAACTGATCCCTTATCTACGATTCCACCTGTTATCTATATGGATGGAAGTGAAGTCTACGGGGATATACCTACGAGACCATTTCCTGTATCCAATGTTGGGCCTAGTGAAGCTGGACGACCTGATCCTGCAACAGGTAATATGTATGAAATTAAATTGGATGTTAATAAGAGTTTCCAATTTTACAACTCAAATCAAGGATGGGATTCTATAGATGACGGTAAGTTCTTATGGCAAGTTACAGGTGGAACTATTGTATCTGGAAGCGTAACATCTAGACAACTCACAGTTCGCTATCCTCCTGGCGTCTATAGCATAAGATTAGATGTACAGTCATCTCATACAACGGGAGCAAAATGGCACATATCTCGTAAGATTGTTTTTGTGCGAGATCCAAATAATGATACTGTGACCATTCCGCATCAAATCACCAGTCATGTAATGACGCCAAAAGGTCAGGAAATATCTGCTAAGATATTTAAGACTATGGATCCTGACGTCTATCGAGATGGTAGTTTGGTAATGATCTGGGAAGAAACAGATTATGGAACTTCCATAGCTCAGAATATGATTTTCTCGGGATGGCATTCTGCCGTTCAAAGTTCTATTCGCAATGAGAGAACTGGCGGCTATGGGGATTCAGAATTTACTTTCTTAGATGCTGCTGGTAGGTTATCAGAATTACCTGGCTTCACGCAAGAGATGAACTATAAAGCGGGGCCGTATGTAGATTCTATGGGTTGGAACTTTACTGTCTATAATAATGTTCTGTATTATATGATTTTCCTGCTTTATTGGCAGAGTACAGTTCTGGAATGTTGTGATTTCTTGGTATTAAACTGGATCCTGCCATTGCGTAATTTCCTCAGATTGCAGAGTGAAGCTGAGAGCTTATATGATCAAGTTAATCATATGGCTAATTATGTCTTGCCAGACTTCTATTTTACGACGGGTAAATTGGGTCAGCTTCGTCAAACTGTAGATCCTCATATAATGCACATACAAGATAGAGATAACTTCTCTCCTTATATTGATACTTTATATCCAGATATGTATACAAGTATAGAAATCGATATGCGGAGAACTCCAAGAGTTGGACAGCTCGTAAGTGGATGTATAGAATCTACCAATGTTTACAATACAGATGCAGATGGTAATATAATCTATCCTACACTTTGGTGCATAGCTCCTGGGCTTAATGCCAGAGGTCAAGGGTTGGAGATGCAGCAGAGTACCAATCATTTGGCGGATGATCAATTTGAGCTAGACTATTGTGAAGGAAATCGCTACGCTCGCCTGAATTCTCCCTGGGGAGATGTTAGAATATCAGCTCCGTGGAATCTTAATTTTAGAGATTATGATCCTGGTGTGATGGGTCGTCTGCATGTAATTGCTGATGATTTTGTACAACCTCCAAGATCTTTCCAAACGACCAGGGATTTCGTTACTCTGATGAAAGAAATGGCTATTTCTTATGACTATCAAAGAACTGGTCTTTTACGAACAGTTGATTTTACCCTTGAGATAGAGACTGATGGGCCGGAAGCTGTTCAAACAGATAGACCTATTGGAATAAATATATGATTGCAGCTAATCTTAAGAAAAAGTTTGATGATCTTTGGGATGCCAGTTCTAATACGAATTGGGTTCCTGGTCGTCTTGGATGGGCTCCTGCCGCTGCGGTAAGTACGCTGGAAGTGAGTGGCATACCCAATCGTGTCTATGTGTCTCTTGGTGTGAATGGCGATATGGGTCAAACGACCGCCATTGACGCTGTAGGGGTAAGACGGGAAGCCTGGACTTATATACGGATGCGCCGTGAGAACGGCAATCTAGTCATTAGGGAAGCATCTGCTTATGGAGCTAGCAGTAGTAGTGGATCTAGTAATATAGAAACTGCTCCCTATCGTTGGAGTACAACGACCACTACCCCTCCTGGAAACTCTCAAGTTCGTGGTAATAATGCCAGTCAGAATTTAATTACTAATTTGTGGGTGAATCCTGTAAGCTCTGACGGTGTAGATATTACTCAGATCTTTCGTTTGGTGCATACTGGAGATCGTATTTATATACAAGATACAAATGATAGTACCGTCTATCAAATGTATGACATGACGGCAGATCCTACCTTTCCAACAGGTTATATCCAATTGCCTGTAGTTTGGAAAGAGGGCGGCACAGCTCTTACGAATAATGAAGCTATTACGCTTGCCGTTAGGATGTTTTCTGGTGGAACTAGTCCTGGAACTGGCTATGCGCCATCACCTCATGATCTAGATGGCCCTCATCACATAGGTACATTATCTTGGAGCAAGGTCAATAAAGCTGGCTCATCACTTGGTGATCTAACTTCGAGAGATCATAATCAACTTACTAATATCCTGCCGGATCAGCATCACAAAAGATCACATGATATTATTACTGGAGATGGAAGTCCAGGTGCTGTTCATACGGTGGTTGGCAATCAGTATAGCGTTGTTGGACTTCCTGCTAATAACGCTCTGGGGATTCTTGCTACTTCGTCTAATCCTGGCAGCACACAGGCGATTGTTAGAACAGACCCTACTGGTGCTGTTAATCTTGGGAGTGGCTTATTTAATGTTACTCCAGCTAATCAACGTATATCAATAGATGGTACTGGCTTAGTGATTGATGCTGCGGCAGACACGATGGTATCTAGTTTCTCTTCTACCTTTAATGCCTCTGCCGTTTTCAATTCCAATGCAACCTTCAACAACGGAGTGTTGAGATTTAATACAGATCCCCAGAGCTATGCAGATTATGACTTCATGGGCGGGGATCGTAACATAACGGCCAGCAACAGTCTTCATATTAAACCAAAGACAGATTTATATTTGGAAAGCTATCCAACTGGATATGATGGCACACTCACCAGTACCATTCATCGTGGGAATGTAGTCTTCCCCGATGATCAACAGATAAGAACCCCTACCTTCAATTCCTTTATTGCTGGAATCGAAGGCTGGAACATTGCTTGGCTCGGTGGTTACAAACATCAGCTCACCATATCTAATATCTTAGTAGATAATCTATTTGCTAAGAAGTTTACGGCAGATGAAGTTCGTGTTCAGCGTGGTGAGTGGTTCTTAACCAGAAGTTATGGTATCGTTGAAACTGCCTTCACTGTTCCCGCCGTAGGCGCAACCGTAGATGTTTGGTTTGAGGAAGCTCCAGGACTGGGAACGGCCAAGCTATTTCTAGCGAATAACTGGATAGAGTTCCGTACAATAGATTGGGGTACGGGCTTAGTCATCCAAACCGTTTGGTTCCAAGCGGTTGATGCCGATGGCTCTGGCACAGTGGATTATATCCAACGGCAAAACAAGACGGCAACAACACCATCACGTCAACAATGGCGTTTGATTCGTAGAGATGGTGGCTTCACGGGAGCTGTTATCGAAAAGGGTGAAGTTGGCGCAGACTTTGGTTTGCCGACTACGTCTATGCCCACTGGTCAGATCGGGCAAGGTGTAGTCTACGCTTCCTCTCTCTATGAACCAGACTTTGGGCCATTTATTGAAGTTCAGATCTTCGATTCTATTGCTGGAACATCCCCACACTTCCTCAACAAAGTGAGGATGGGTAATCTGCAAACAGTGGTAGATTATACTGCTCCTGCTTGGGGATTTGCCGCTGGCAATGATCTTAGTGTGTTGCCGTCCTCTGGTAATTTCAGTGGTGTTACGATTGATTCTGTTCAAGGTCTTCGGATGTTTAATACCGATATATCCTTAATGAGCGGAACAATTGTAGCTACGAAATTAGATCGCACTTATGGTTTATCATTATTAAATGATGATTTCCAGCACAATCACAATCTTCGTGTGATTGCATGGTACGATAGCTTAGACGATATACCTTCGGCAACGGCAACCAGTAAGATGAGTACATGGGGGCCGATAGACGATCGCCGCTGGACAGTATCTACTTACGGTAGGACTCTAGCCAATGTCACGCTCGAAGCTAACGGAAAAAGTGGAACTGAATCTGCCGCTGTCGCCCTCTTCGCCGGAGGTTGGGATAGTAAGATTGGTGGTGTGTTCCTCGTTGGTGCTCAGTATATCAATCTGGGCGGGAATTCTGATATTGGTTTTCCATCTGCTCACGTCCGTATTGGTGCAGATTCTCACTCCTACGCTACTGCTAATCTTCATGTTTTTTCAAATGAAAATCTTATAGATCAAAATATCGGTATCACAATGGAATCTTCATTGGGAGATTCTGTCGTACACTGGTATCTGAGTGGCGGTCAAGTGATGACCGCTGGTATTGATAAGACTGACAACAAATGGAAGTTAGCGGCAGGATGGAGCCTACAAACAGCGACGTCTGGTAACTTCATTGTAGCTGATCCTGCGACAGGGCAAGTTACGGTAAATGGATTGGTTGCTGGAACAGCTATTACTGGTCTTATAGCGGGTAGTGGCATACAGTTAACGGGTAGTGAGATAGCCGTCAACAGTACGGTTGTACGTACCAGTCGTGTAGTGCAAGGTGGAGGTGGTTTAAGTGGCGGTGGCACATTAGATAATGACGTCACTATTGTTATCAATGTAGATACCAATAGCGGTCTTGAAGTTCTAAGCGGTTCTTTCCAAATTAAAGATACGCTTGCCGGAACTGGTTTGATCATGACCGCTGGTAAGATCATGACTATTGATCCGGCACAAGTTGTGAATCCTTCGACAAGACACATCTATACAGATGTCGGATCTGGTTTACAGGGTGGCGGTGATCTCAGCGCAGATCGTCATCTGTCCATTAAATTAGGGCCAGGAAGTCCTGGTCTTATCCTGACGGGTGGATTGGCCGTAGATGGATCTGTCGCACGAACTACGCAGCACATCAATACGGCAGCAGGATCTGGTCTTCAGGGTGGTGGTCAATTCAACGGAGACCTTGATCTGTCCATTCTGCTTGCCGCTACTGCTCCTGGCCTTACCTTGACAGGTGGCTTATCTGTAGATGGTACAGTTCTTAGAAATACGCAATTGCTTAATACTTCTTATCCTTTGACCGGAGGTGGGCAGCTAGGATCAGGGTTAACGCTGGCTCTGATCCTAGCTACCTCCTCTGGATTGGGGATAGATACTTCTTCCCACGGATTGATGGTCGCCGATAGCATCGCTGGCAACGGCCTTTCCATCAACAATAAAGTCCTATCCATTAATCCCACACTCTTTACGCCTACATCTATTACACTGATAGCAGGAGCAGGTCTTGTCGGTGGTGGAGATCTTACGGGTAACAGAACCTTTGATGTGGGGGCCGGACTTGGTATTCAGGTCAATGCTAATGATGTACAAATTTTACTCAATGCAAATTCTGGTTTAGATATATCGGCGGGTCTAGCTCTTGCCAGTAGTGTAGCGGGAGTTGGATTAGGATTTACTCTAGGAGTTCTAAATGTAAACGTCAGCAATGGTATTATCGTAGGGACTGATAGTGTACAGATTGATCCTCTTCTGGCCGGAAATGGTCTTGGCTTTACTGCGGGTGTAATGAATGTTAATGTCAGTAATGGCATCATCATAGGAACTGACAGCGTTCAGATTGATCCACTGTTGGCCGGAGCTGGTTTAGGATTTACTACGGGTGTAATGAGCGTAAATGCTTCCGGCGGTTTGATTGTGACGGCAGATAGTGTACAGGTCGATCCGCTATTTGCCGGACAAGGTCTCCTGATTACCAGTGGTGTAATGAACATCCTGTATAGTAATGGTCTCACTATCATAAGCGATGTGCTACAAGTAAATCAAGCTTTTTCCTTTAATTGGACAGGATTACATACCTTCCAAGCTGGAGCTAGCTTCCATGCAGGTGTGTTCAGCTTCGATACCAATCCACAGATCAATGCTGATATGGATTTTATTGGAGCAAGTCGCACGATTACAGGTTCTGCCGCTTTGACTCTTGCTCCTGCAACTACACTTAATCTGTCACCCGCTAATAATATTATTAGTATGCCAGATGCTACTAATTTTAGATCTGCTACTTTTGTAGATACATTAGGCAGTATTCAAGGTTTCAGTCTTTTTAATACGGGTGGAACATCACGTCAGCTCACAATTAGTGCGATCAAAGTTGATAATCTGCAAGCTACCGCCTTCACAACAAATCTTGTCCGTTTAGAGCAGGGTGATAGCTATTGGGGTAGAGGATTTGGCTTCGTTAGTGTAGCTTTTAATCTTCCAGCCATAGGAAGTACCGTAGATGTATGGTTTGATAACGTCAGTAATATGGCGGGAAATATCTTCGGTATTGGTGAAAAGCTACAATGTAGAATTATTATTTGGACTACTGGCATATCGTTAAAGGTGATCTGGTTCAATGTTGAGCAGAATACACCTCTAGCAGTAGACAATACTCTCTTCCGCCAACAATGGCGAATCAAGAGAATAGATGGTGGTGCTGATAACGATCCTGTTCCGGCAGGGACGGTCATGGAAGATTCTGGCGTGCAGAATGATGGCTGGATTCACGTTACTAGCCAGAAGACTAATAATGGGCCATATATGGAATTTGGCCTACAGAACGCATATACATCTGGGCCTGTCACCTTCACGCAATATGTACGCATCGGTCAGCTCATCAATACAGTTGATTTCGCAACTTCTGCTTGGGGTCTTGCTGCCGGAAACAATTTAGGATTAAATCCTTCTGCCGGAGGAACATATAGCGGTCTGACGTTAGATAGCGTCAAAGGTATGCGTCTCTTCAATACCGCCTATCAGCTATACAGCGGTGCTAATCTGGTGATGGCAATTGAGAAGGCGGGTGGTATCTCAATTGAAAGTACAGGATCTGCCTTCAATACCGTAGGATGGTATGACGATCTAGGTTCTTTTGATCCTAGTGGCAACCTGAATCTTGCTTCCCAGCAGAACATCGGTTCTTTAGGTGCAGTAAAGACTGGTTCTACCATCAATCTGATGGATATCATTGGCACAGGTTATGTCACTGGTGGATATACCAGTGGGGCCGTTAGGCTTCGTGGAGTTAATAGCGGCGGATCTGCTTATAATCTGTGGGTAGATTCTACAGGTGTGTTCATCGGAACAGGTGCGGCCAGCGTCAATGCTTCCCAGACGACAGCTTTTTTCAAAGATGCTACGAGTTATATCGCTGGAAATCTAGGTATTAAAAATAGTTCTCCTGCCGCAGCTCTCGATGTTGGAGGAACTGTCCGATCTACCAATAATCAATCACCCGCAAGTGGAGCTGGTCTTGAATTACTTTATGTTCCAGCCTCTACGACAGGGATTCTCCAAACCTATGATCGGACGGGTGCAGCCTATCAGACGACGAGGATTGAAGGTAATCCACTTGTTCTGAATTATGCCAGTGGTTTTAACGTTGGCATTGGGATTAATCCACCTACGCAGCTCTTCCATATTAAAAAAGACCAAGCGGCCTCTACTATTGCAGAGATTTGGAACGCTAACACAGCGAATGGAGCGCAAGCGGTTTGGCAAGTTCGTGCGGATACGGCCTTTGCCCAAATTCAGGTCTTGTCCAGCGGCTATACGGCAGGGGCGAACAATGCCTGGCTCGCCAATGAGAGTCACTTTACGGCAATCGGTGGGTCGGCAGTCATCCGCACCAATTCTGCCTTCCCGATTCGCTTTGTCACGTCCAATAGCGAGGCCATGCGGGTCACGGTCAAAAACAATCTGCTCTATTATCCGGCGACCGAATCCAACTGGGGAGCCAATTGGGGCATCATTGAGTGGAATCAAAATGCGATCATGGCTTCCACCTCTGGTGGAGGTATGTATCTCTGCGGTAATATGTATTATGATGGTACATCTTGGAGATTCAAAGCGGCAGCTTCAACACCTGGAGCAATCTTATCGGTAGTTAATGGCACGATGAATTTTATCAGTATGCCGCCGAACGTAGCTGGAACAGCTATCACCACCAGCACCTATATCAAGATGGTGATTGACCACAACGCCAGCTATGACGTTGACTTCTTCACCAACCCCAGAGTGCGCGGCGAGTATCTAGCGAAGAACACTGGTACTTTTGGAGCAACCACTCTGACGACGGGTAGCGCAACTCTGAGTGGCTACATCTCCTGGTTACGTCCTCATGCCGATGGTGGAGCTATCACTCGATCTGGCTATATGGGATGGCACGCTACAGGTATTCTGATGAATCTGGAAAACGGAGCTGATTTCTATATCCAGAATGGAAATTTAGGATTTGGTTCTCAGGATGTAGAAAATTGGGCTAGTGGTTTCATTGCGATGGAAGGCTATCGCTCTTCTATCATGTTTCGTACTGCTAATTCTGATGGAATTTATATATGTGATAATCTTTATTATGATAGCGGTGGATGGAAATATAAATCTGGCGGAGCTCCTATGCTTTTCCAGTTGACAGGAGGTAACGGATCCATCCTTGCTGCTGCGGCTGGAACTATAGATACAGCCGTTACTTTCACTTATGTGATGACATGGCTCAATAACGGCAACGTCGGTATCGAGAACTCATCTCCCGCTTCCGATCTCCATATTGGTACGATTACACCTACCATTAATGTCACGGGTGGTGGAATCTTGGTTGGTACGAATACGGCACAACAATACATGAATTTTAAGAATTCAGGTAATGTTGAATCCGGTTGGTTGAACTGGACAACAGATGTCTACTTCGGCAGTTGGAGCAATCATGCTGTTCATATTCGTCAGAATAACGTAGATCGTATTTTTATCGCAACGTCGGGTGCTGTAACGATTAGTAACTTGCTCACAGCTTCTGGCGGTATTAATCTCGGCAATACCACGCTGAATGATTATCTGGAAAGCACCTGGTCTCCTACGATTACGGGGAGTGTCAGCAATCCTACTATCGGTAATTACAATACTCGTGTAGGAAATCATACACGAATTGGGAATATGGTTGCTTTCCAGGGACATTTATTAATCGGATCAACGGCATCTGGCGGAAGTGGTGATGTCAGGATTTCGTTGCCGATTGCTGCGGCAAAGGAAGGAATTGCCTACATCGTCTATGCTCAGGGAAGTACCATTTTTAACTCTTGGACTTATATCCAATCAGGTACAGCTTACTTCACAATAGGTAGTTCTACAGCAACGAAAATGCAATGCTCGGCTCTTCCCAATACGCAAGAGTTATTATTCTTCGGTAGTTATTTCGTGTAAGCGGGCAAAATGCCTATTCAGAATTCTCGCAAGAGGCAACAATTAAGAAGGGAAGGTAAAAGGATGGATCCTCACAAGTTAGCACAACAGAACGGCAACGTGGTAGATAGCACCGATCATGTGATCGGGGAAGCGACCGAAGCTAACAGACTGGAAATGGAAGTGTCTGCTCTACTGGAAAGATTCGATAAGATGAATCAAGGGCTTAACAGCATGAAAAGTCAGAAGGAAAATCTGACGGCACAGATGGATGATCTGAAGATCAGGATCGGGCGGCAAGAGGGCGCAATTCTCATGATGGAGCAGATCATCAATGAGAAAGACCCAATGGCTTTCCGACGTCAAGCGGCTCAACAACAAGCTCAGATGCAGGGACAAGGAGCTAGATAATGCCTGGGATATCCGCTCTTCAGCAGTCTGCTTTTCTGAACTCTACCAATTTCAAGTCTCAGGTAGATGGTCTAGTCGTACAGTATGCTCTTTATCTTAATAATCAGCATCCTAATATGAACTTGGCAAATAAGAATGTGATTGCCAATATCATCAGGAATCCTAACACCTATGGATTCTATGAGGCCATTGTTGCCGATACCAACTGGAGCACGACCTATGATGTATGGGCTACAGATCCTGCAGCACAAAATCAACCAATCTCAGGATTAGTTCAGGCAATTTTCAATTTGCTTACAAACTATAATCCTAATCTTCCAGATGAAATGGTTCCGGCCCCACCACCACCTTGATCTGTCCGATCTGTCCGATCTGTCCTAGGAGGCAGCTATGGCTCGTTATCTTACTTTGCTCGGAGTTGTATTAGCTATCCTCGCTCTGATCTTCCAATTAGGAAGTTTCATGGCTTCAGCGGTGATTTTCTTGCTTTGTGCCGCTGTCGTCTTAATCGGAATCGGAGTGATCACCGGATATTAAGATAAAAAAATACCCAGGATAACGGAACATCTGTCATCCTGGGTATCTTTTTACTGCATCTTTTCCATCTGCTTCTTGATGATAGTTATGGCGTCATTGAGTGCCATAATCGCACCAGTCTGCATCGCTCTACCGATGGTAGAGTTGAAGTGGACTTTGTCATTTTCTATGACAACTTTGCGCGCTTCAAAGTCCTTAATCAGCTCGTTACAGAGTTGCCGATTGGACTTTTCCGTCATGCCTTCACCCGCTGAGGAGCTTCAGCAGCACGATCGTCAGCAGTATCAGATAGATCACCAAATGCAGCAGAAGCCACAGGTTCCATTTGATCTGAGGCGACATGGCTCGCTATCTCTTTCTGAGTTTTCGCGAACTCCTTGACGTAGAAAATGACCTCATTGTAGGCGTAGACTTGGCCTTTCAGCTCGTTGCTTTCCAGCTTCGTGCGAGTTGTGCCGATCTCGCTACGTGCTTTCTGCGCGAGGCCCTCGATCAATTCCACTAGCTCATCAGTTGTCTTGATTACTACACGCATTTTGATCTCCTTGATCAGCGAAAGAAATTTAACATAGATTCTTCAACATATCCTACGCGATTATCGCAACTTACGAAGCGATAAGGTAGGGACGTATCCTGTCCAACATAGTAGATATCTAGATCCATAAACTTGCATCCCATGTGAGGATCCACAAGGGTAGATGCTTCGCTATTGGGATTCAGATTATAGCGTAGATATACTTTGCTCTTGAGCGTAACTCCTGGATAGTGAGTAGGAGTTGCCGCCCAAATGAAAAGAGCTGTAAGGATAATTAGAAATATAGCGATAGGATATAGAAAGAAATTCCGTATATATTTCCAAGTATCCATTACGTGAATTCTAGGAGTGCGAGTACGTTTCACTAGATCCTCTTTCTGGAAGATAAAAGGAAGTCCCTAGATTTTCATCTAGGGACTCTCTTGACCTAGAGAATGTTACTCCTCAGAAGTTTCCTCTGCAAGCTCTCCAACCGACTCGATGACCTCGCTTGGATTGCTTCCATCGTCTCCGACGACAGGAACCATTTCCGCTCCTCTGGCTCCTTTGCGGCCCACACCCGCTGGTCTAGTGGACTTCTCCTTGACGGGCTTCTCTGGACGCTTGAGGTCATCCCAGTGGTTCAGGATATCCTTGTCGAAGTACCAGGCATTGCGAGCTCCGTAGAAATAAGGAGTCCAGACGCTGCCGTAGCCACCGACCGGATCATGGCGGAACCTATCACCGCCGACCGCTTGTGCGACACGACCTGGCCCATAGCCCTCTTCCTTCCCTGCGGCAAACAGTTCCTTGACGGGGATGAGATTGGCTTCCATCTCCTTGAACTGTTCTGCCGTGAGGGTGCGCTCCACCTTGCGCTCTTCCTGAGTTCGACGACGCCCATTTTCCTCACCCAAGATGGTTTCAAACTCCTCGTCACTGAGTGCTTCCAGCTTAGGAGCTGTTTGACCAACATTCTTGGCGAGTTGCCGGAAGCAAAGAGGGCAAATCCCGCGCCGAACAATCGTGCTCTTGCGAACAGGATTGCCACAGACCGCGCAGATAACCTTCTCCTTCTCCGGAATGAGATTACCTTCTGCGTCGAGCTCAGGCTCCTTGACTACTGCTTCAGTTTCCACTTTCTTCTTCCTTTCTCGTTTGGGTAGCATCTTGGCTACCTGCTCTTCTCCACGAACTTCATTGGATTCAGTAATATCTTGCTCTACAGCGGCTTCGTCAATCTCATAATCCTCTTCGGTTTTGAGAGCGAAACGCTGTTCAGCAGCTCCACCATTGGAAGCCGGAAGCAATTTGTAATCCTTTGGAACAAAAGTGAGGATATCAGCTTGCTTCGCGTTCAGCTTTTTGGCGGCTGTCCGGACGGTGACGTAATCACCGTTGGCTTCCATTTCCAAGATCAGCTCGCGGATGCGGTCTGAGAGGGAGATATTTGGGTCTGACATTTGTAGTTCCTTTCTTAGAACTGTGTTTGATTGGTACTGCACGATTATTGTAGCATCGATCGCTGCGTTTGGCAAATTTGCGTTACGCTTGCGACGAATCGATACCATCTGGACTGGAGGGCTTAGGAGGTACTCTATAGTGATGCTTCAGCATAGATTCCTCACCAAACTGAACTCCCCGATAGTGATTTTTGATCCACACTGGCTCATCAAATTGCTTCAGCTTACGAAAATGGCCTCTTACGGGGTACATCCGCGTATGTTTCTTGCCGGAGCCTTTATTGATCTCAGTGTATTGGATCTTGACTTTCTGAATTGTTACGGTGTGATATTCCGGCAAGATAGCCTTACCTTTTCTGGAACGTTTGGCATTCACAGTCGGGTTTGGCTTCTGCCGTTGGATTATCACGTTGGGTGCGTTTAAGAAGAGATTGATGGCATAGCAGAGCTTGATCATTCTCATCTTATTGTCTAGCTGATTGGGTGTTGTTTCTTCAGGAGGAAACGTAGAAACTTCCCAACTTGGTTCTGCCGGAACGTCGCGGCCATGCCATGCTACACGATTAACACTGGTAGATGCGAAGAGTACACAGCAGTTCATCATATTGAAAACATGATTGGGTGGAAAGGCATTTGTATCTTGCTGTGCATTTCCAATAAGTAATCCCTGAACTGTATCATTTAGTCCAGGATTTTGCCGCATTAAATCATTGATTTCAACATGCGCCATGATCTCTTTTTCGCGGATCGGGTGGGAAAATTGGATACAGCAATAAGGATACGGCAGGTGAATCCATCCAATGGTGTCAATCCTATCTATACTGTGAACTAAATCTAGGATTACATCACTTGGGATTACAATGGTTTCAGATATAGATAGCATGACTTCACTAGCTCTATAGTCTGCATCCATACTGGCTTCATGCGGATTCTTTTGTAGATATCCCCTGATCTTTACCCGATCCTTCTCTAGTTGCCGTATCTGTTGGAAGATAGGAAGCCATCGATCTCTGAGCAGTTTCATGTCATCATATTGTCCTTTCTTTCTGGAAAAGAGAACGGTTATTATGGGCTTTTGGCGCGTTAGGCTAGGCTATAGGTACTTACCTAGCCAAACGATCGCCTGTCGCCTTAAACGCCTATAGCTATAGGGTTTTAAGGGGCAAACTAGCCTATTTACAGCCATACGTTATGGTATGGTGCAAACAAATTGTCCCTATCCTAAGATAAGGACAATCTGTTTGAACTTACCTCACCAATCTGGCAACTTCTTCCAAAGTTGCTTTCAAGCCCTCATCTTGGATATCATCCATTGTGCGCCATGTGCCGTCTGATCTTCGCGAAATAGCGTTCAGTGGCGCGTTATCTTCTTCAGCTTTGTTCAACTGCTCTTGTATGTAGTAGCCTTTCGAATCTACATACTTCCCCCAAGCGACGATGTACTTGTGCTTGACTGGCTTCTTCTTCTTGTATTCCACTTAGACCTCCGTGTCAGTAATTTCAATTTCCTCGATCACGATGATTGTACTTTCCTCATCATCACCATACACGCCGGAATCAATCTCAGCGTCTAATTGCTTCTTTAGACGCTGAGCTGATTCTTTTCGGGCAAAGTGATCTATGATGCTGCGCTCATTACGTTTGTTGTTGATCGCAAGAACCATAAATCTCTTTGCCATTAGGAATTGTTCTCCGTCGCGAACTGGAAGAGTTCGGCGTAGGCAGCTTCCTTGCGAAGTGAGCGATCACCCCACAGAACATTGTAGGAGCGGCTGTCATCTTGGCTGGTCGGGCGATAATCTTCCCATTCCACCACAGCATTGTACAGACCCCAGACAGTTCCCTGCATGATTTCGCTATCCATGCCTGTTCCCTTGCCGTTCCATACTTCCAGAACATTTTCGCGGAAGCCCTGGTTCTGCTTCACGGTAGCTTCATAAGCCTTCTCACGACGCTCCATGACACTTTGCTCTGGGACATAGCTGGGACGCTTGGGATCCACGTAGATGCGCTTCAACGTTTCTTCCGCCAGCTCATCGTCGATGTTGGTTGCGGCCATCAAGTTAAAAGCATCGGCGAGACCTTCGCTCTTCTTGGTGGCACGCTCCACGATCCCGTTCATCCACCCTGCCATGCGCTCTTCGACGTGCTGATCGTGGATGATGCGGAAGGATTCTGTACTTGCCGCTTTCGCCGCGATCAGGGTATTCTGGCAGACCACACGGATTGGCGTAACACGAACTTGAATTGCGCCATCCCCGTATGGGCTGTGCAGAAGAAGATAGCTATCCACATCATCCATGATGCCGTTGCGTCCAATCTGGAAGCTAGGCAATTTGGTGGTGATGAAGAGGCTTTCACCTTGTCCCAGAACACCCAACGTCTCAACTGGCTTCTGAGTAGCTTCGTCGTAGATCTCGCATGTGCGAAGCGGATCAACGATTGTGTAGTCCGGCCCCACAATCCCAAAGCTGCGATACGCATTGTCATCAGGGATTGGATGGCGCGTGATCACCTTGTTCGGGAGCTCCAACTTCAAGTTCCCAATCTTGGTGAAAACAGGTTCAAGCGTGACGATGTACGGAGTCATCGTGTTGAAGATCTTCGTTGCCGTCTGCTCTGCCTCTCCAATCGTACCTAATGAGTGCCACGCGGGTTGACGAAAGGAATAGAAACGATTTCCAAAAATGTTGTGAGCCACGATTAAGATCCTTTCTTGAATCTTCCTTGATTGTCTCTAGAGATACGTTCTCTAGATTCGGGATTTGACCATCTTGTATTAGCGACTTCTGACTGCTTCTGGAACTTAGTTCCATTAGCGATGTGAATAGCAGTATGACATTTGCCGCAAACCGCGATTACTTCATTCGGTTTGCTATAATCTTCATGATGATATTCCATCCTGACATTTGGATTCTTCTTTCTGGAAGTTCCGCAGACGGAGCATTCGCATTCAGATACTGGAGGTATCTTGCCTTCCTTTATCATCTTTCTGAGATGACCTCGTACTTTCTCCGTCATTGGATTTCGTGCCATTGTTAGATCCTTTCTCGAATCCTAAGAAGTTTTGCCGTGTAGCCTATCTACACGATAAGTCCTCCCATCGCACGGGAAGACCTACGTGGAACTAGACTGGAGCAGATATTTCTGGTGGACGCTTGAGGATTTGAAGCGTGAGCTTAGGTTCTGTAACCAGCGGTGATACAAGCTCTGCAAATCTTTCCTCAATGGTCTTGATGACTAGCGCATAATGGGAATGAGTGTTCAATCCCATGATATAGCCATCCATAAAGACCGAGCAATCATGCTCACTTCCTATGAACAAGCCTTCCGTGTCGTCATCAGCGTCACTCTTGATGACTACTTCATATTCATCCATTCTTCTTGTCCTTCTTCGGTCTTGTAAGTTTGATTCCAGCTTGACCGCTCATCATGGTCATAGCTTCTTCCATGGACATCATTTCTTCCTTATCAGCTACGCTGATGATGAGCGTCCATTCTGCTTCCTTCGCTACACCGCGTTCGATGCTCTTGTGAATGGTTTTGTAGATGAAGAGCTGCGGGCCTTCCGGCCCAACATTCACATCGTGAAGCTTGAATAGATCTGTCGTTTCACCACTTGGGCTTCTGACGAGGATTGCTTCTGGCATAGAGCGAGCTTCTAAATCCAGCTCACCCGTTGTAGCTTCCATTTCGCGTCGGTTGTTATTGATGAGAACGTTTGCATAGTAGATGGTATAGACAAATCCTGGTTCCATTCGTTGCAGTTCTCGTACAATTTTGACCATCTGCCCTGCATACTTCGGAAGAAGTGTGTAGAGCCAACCTTGCTGCTTCTGGGAGAAGCTTACGTTTCCGGCCAGAGCTTGGCGAGCTAAGGATGACAGAAATTCTTGATCCTGCGGACTGAAGCCCATGCCGTTGCTTTCATGTACATTCACGGGATCTTCTTTCTCAGCATCTGACTGCTCATCATAAAGTGCAAGCAAAGCGCGACGAACCCATGCCGGATCCATCGTCAGCTTTTCCTTGATGTATGCCTTGAGCTCGTCATCTGTCATGTCCTTGTACTTCTGGGACACCTTTCCAACTTTCATATTAGTCCTTTCTTGAACTATTTCTGCGCTTGATTCAGGGCTTGAGACCTGTTCCTATTATAGCATAGGAAGCGCATTACGGCAAATCCCTTTTGAGGATTTGCCGCTCTCTGCTAAAACGGGATTTCTTCGTCACCTTCTTCACTGGTAAGGCGCATCCGCACATCTTGATCTTGGCGGAAAGCTATTTCATCTTGCCTGATGAGATCATCGCCGTTGCTGATGGCTTCCAGCACATCATCTCGGAAGACGTACTCGTATTCTGCAATCAGGTCATCTTCTTCCTCATAACCAGCGAAGTCATCCAGATGCTTGCTGATCGCATAGACCAGATAGCTCATGAGCTTTTCGATCCTAGGATCTATAGTCCCATGATAATCCCATTCTGGCAGGAAAATCTGCCAATAGGTATCTGCTATCTCATCTCGCAACTTGCGGAGAATTTGGCCGTCATGCTCCTTTTTTCTTTCCGGCCCCATCTCCTGTTCGTCTTTCCCTTCAAAGTTTTTCACGTTACTTCCTTTCAGTCGATAAATCTGGCGTAGATTGGTAGATTGTAATATGTCCAACGCTCTGATGTTCTCAGCGTGATGGCATGGTGAAATTCTATGTAATCCATATCTGCATCCTCGAAAACCTGCCGTTCTTTGACATTGTATGATCTGTCAATGCTATCATAGCACTCTGAAGGCGCGTGCCACATCTGCACATCTTCGTAGCACTCCGATCTGGCCTGAGCAAGTTGAGCAAGAGATGTACACATCCTGCTGAGCTTGTCATCTGCCTTTCCGAAGAGCGTATCTGCGCTGCAATTTTTTAACATCACTTCTCCTTTACTGATCTCATTAGTTTGTTCTGCCGCACAGAATAGATTTTCTTCCCTGTATCTACCTGTGCCATCTTGATCGGGGCATAGCCCCCAGGTTTACTGAAGAGACTTACGATCTTGCCGTGTGTCAGACGGTCTACTGTTCCGAAATCATTGTAACCAACTTCACGCCACCAAGATACCTCATCTCCTACTTCCCACTTTATTTTCTCTTTCATAATCTCCTCTTTAATGCAGACTGATCTGGACTTGAGACCAGGCTTCACATGAAGCGTGCATTACAGGATCTGGGGGAGATCCTGCTCTCTGCAATTATTCTGAGATTTCGATGATGGGATTATCCAGCTCTTGCGCTTTCCCCATCATTTCTTCCACTTGCCCATCGCAGATTACCTTATAGATTTTCTGCGTGAAGGTCTTTTCACCCACCTCGATGCGCTTGCACGTATTGGGATCCAATTCCCCAGCATCCATGATTAAGCTCAGGCTGCAATGGGCGCGACGGCGATGGGCATCCAGCGGGACACTTTCATCGTAGCGATAGTAGCTCTTGGTCAGTGTGCCGTTGGTATCTGTGTAATTATTGCTGAAAGTCCAGCCAGATCCTACTGCTTTGCGTGCCTGTCGGAGATTTTCCACACCCCACTTGACGCGAATGGTAATCCCACTGTAGCTCAAGTAGAGGTTTGATCCCTCCGGCAGCAAGTCTTCCAAGATCTGGCGGGCGCATTTCTTAGTAAACATCCAATCAACGCGCTTTTCTTCCATGTAATCTTGCTCGGACTTGATAGCCTTTGCGATAATGCCATTGAGTTTCATAATTTGATCCTTTCTGAGATCATTGAAGTGAAATTTTGCGTGTAGCAATCTACACAATACCGCCCACCATCATCCGATGATGGGCGTTATGTGGAACTTGCTATCTTTTGTTGGCAAGCCAGAGACAGATTAAAAAGATGATAAACAGTAGGAAGAAATCTGGCGCGAATTGTGCTGCGCTGTGCATGAATTCTGGCATGAGTTAGAAATCCTTCCATTCTTGCTCTGACATGAAGTACACACGATATTCTTTTTCATCTTTGCGCGCAATGGCAAAGGTAGAATATGATCCGTGCGTAACTTTGAATCCGGCCAACAACAAGCCTCGGATCACGCCGTTGTAATAGGTTTTCACCCTATCTCTGGCTCCGAGCTCCAGAACTTGGTAGCGGTCTTGCTCTTTATTTACGCTACCATCATCCGAAGATGTAATGCACAAGAATTGCTGTGCCATGATCTGCTAGTCCTTTACAACGATAATGAAATCTTTTTCGAAAGTAAAACCTTCGCCCATATCAAACGAACAGATATCATGTAATTGCCCATCGATATCTTGGCTATCTAACAAGATGTTAGCCACAAATCTTGGGTTGCTCGTCTGATCTGCTAACGCTTGTAATCTGGCAAGAGCGTGTTGCAGATAATTGAAGAATTCCATTTCTGGGAAGCCTTCATTCGTTTCGCTGTATTGCAGCATATACATCTGATAGTTCCTTTCTGGAAACTTGGGTTTGATGTGCCAATCTGCACAATAAGCTACCCAAATCTTGTAACTTGGGTAGCCTATGTGAAACTTGGCGCGCTTAATCTACTATGCGGCCCTTGCCAGTCTTTTCAAAGCAGTAGGCCATCGCTTCTTGCCACGTTGCGCTCCGACCTTCTGCGTTGGCGGCTTTGGCAAATTCCCATGCTGCATCAATCATTTCATCTACGCTTGCCGCCAAATCCCGAAATTCCCATCCGGTTACGGCAACAATAAAGCCAAGTTTTCCGATGTATGCTTTGGTGTAGGTTAACGGCAAATCATCTTCCGTTTCACCGCCTTCCATTGATCGGGCGGGCGGCAACCATACATTATCCTCAGACCATGTGCCGCTGTTTTCCATATCAATTTCAGGGTGCATACGCGGCAACCAGGGTTCCACTGTTACAGCTTCTGAATCTGGCAACGTTTGTAGTTGCGTTCTGATTTTCAGAAGCTCATCTGCGGGCCATCCGGTTTGCGCGCAGTAGAGTAATGCGCTTTGCTCATCGGAAAAGCGCAACGTGGTAATCCCATCACTGGCTACCCATAAATCTTGGTACATTTTTGGTTCCTTTCTGAAACCTATACTGCTATTTGCTGTGCCAATCTGCACAATACCGCGCCCTAATCTGGTTAAGGCGCGTTATGTGCAACTTGGTTTGATCTGGCAGCTACTTCCAGCGTATTATGCCTTCTGCGCCCCAACTTCCGAGGTGGCGTACCTTATCATCTGCCCATGCTTTTTGGCTTTTCGCGCCCCTACACATATGCTTCAGATGTAGTGGGTAGCCAAGTTCATAGTAAGCAAAACCAAATTCCGATTTCACTAGCTGGCAACCTGAAAATGCGGGGTGTTCTTCTGCCCCACACGGCAGCCACTTAACGAAAATCTGATCTGGTTTTGGTTGGTTTGCTTCTTGCGTTGCCATTGGTTTGCTCCGATCTGGCAGGGTTTTGGGTTAGATTTTTACAGCACAAGTGTACCACAAAACGTGATCTGTTTTGTAGCACACTTTTGCCGTAAACGTCCGATCTGGCAGGGTTGCGCGCTGGGCGCAAAGTTCCGATCTGGCAGGGTTCTGATCTGGCAGGGTTGCTCCGATCTGGCAACGTGCGCGCGTGTTCATGTGGGCGCGTGTGCGCTTGTGTTACGGCAAGCCCAGCCCAGCAAGGGGGCTGGGGGGTTTGGGGTTTGGGCAAGGCGCGGCAAGGTAAAGCCCAGCAAGGGGGCTGGGGGCTGGGGGCTGGGGGTTTGCGCTTGCGCTTGCTGTGGTTTGGCTTGCTGTGGTTTGGCTTGCAAGCCCCAGCCCAGCCCCATAAGGGGGCTGTAGGCTGTGGGGCTTATAACGCAAAAAGCCCCCAGCAAGGGGGCTTGCTGGGGGCTGGGCTGGGCTGTGGGGGCTAGGGCTGTATTTGCCCTAAAATTTGCTGTACAGCTTGTTGGGCTGGGGCTATGCTTGCCGCGCCTTGTAGGGCATATGTAGCTTTAAGTAGGGCTTGCTGTACCATGTTTTGCTGGGCTGGGGCAAGCCCACTTTGCGCTACAAGGGGGTAAAGCTGTAGCACTAATGTAGCGGCAAGGTTAGCATGTACTTGCTGTACTTGCTGGGCTGTGTAGTGGGGCTTTACCCTAGCTTGTGCTTGGCTTGCAATGTTGGCATTGCTGGGCTTTACAAGTACATACGTAGCATTTGCAAGGGCTTGCGCTTGTTGCTGGGCAAGGCGCGCTTGCTTGGCTTGCTTGGCTTGCTGTATAGCCTTGTATTGTGCCATTTGGCTTACAACGTTAGGGCTTTGGGGTTTGGCTGTGGTTTGCATTGTACTTTTACCTTTACTTGTGGTTAGTGGTTAATTTATGCCCCATAGTGGGCATAATAAGCGCGCCCAGCTATTTTGCTGGGCAAGCCTATATACTAACTATGGGCTAGGCTGTGGGGGGCTTTGCTATGGGCTTTACTGTGGGGGGCTTTTGCTGGGCGCGCCTTATAGCGTTTGCTTTGCGCTTTGCTTTTTTGCTTTGGGGCTGGGGCAAGTAAGCCATTATATACCATTGTGTAAGCCCATTATTATGGGGGCTTACATGGTAAAGCTGTGGGGGCTTATTAGGGGCTGGGGGTATGTAAACACTTATTAAGCCCCCCTTGCCTTGCCCCACTATGTACCCTACAGCTTGCATAGGCATAGTGTAATAGCGTGCAATGCCCATATACCATGTTACTTGTGTAGTGCCTAGCTGTACTTGCTGTAGCTGGGCAAGGGGTAAAGGGGGCTTTGGTAGCTTTACCTTTGCCTTGCTTTGCCTTACTACTTTAGGGGCTATTGTGGGCTTGCCGTTATGGGCTTGCGCGCTTGCGCGCTTGCGCGCTTGCGCTTGCCTATTTTTGGCTTGCCTTTTAGTTACAGCCCCAGCCCTAGTGCTTTGCTTTTGCTGGGCTTGCGTTTTACGTATTGTAGGGTTTGCCATAGCCCAGCCCCTACAGCCATTGTGCAAGCCTATTAGGGGCTTGCTGGGGCTGGGGGGCTGGGGCTGGGCTGTAGTGGGCTTGCTTGCCGTATACCCAAATTATAGCTACATAGCCCCAAAATTTAAGGGGCTTTGCATAGGGGGCAAAGCCCCTTTGCTGGGGCTTTACCTTTGCCGCTGTAGCATTAAATGTAGTTAAACGTGTAAACGTGCCTTGTTGTACTTGCATTGTGGTTTTACCTTTAACGGCAAGCCCAGCAAGCCCAGCCCATTATGGGCTGTACTAACTTGCTGGGCTTGCCTATAACGGCAAAGCCTAACTTGTGTTATGTATGTGTACCAAACCCCACTACAGCCCCACAGCCTAGCCCCTTGTTTTATATGCTGGGCTTTGCTGTGGGGGGCTGTAGTGGTTTTTTGCTTATGGCTTATGCTTGGCTTTTAAGGGGGCATTTTAACTAGGTTTTAACGTTTACTTGTGGTATACCTTTGCTTTTACGTGCCTTACGGCAAGGGGGGCTTTTGCCCCCTATTTAATGCCCAGCCTACTAACCCCAGCCCCTTATGGGGGCTTTGCTGTGGGGCTTTTGCTGTGTATGCCAAACGTAGGTTTTAAGCATTAAATTTTGGGCTTTGCCCCTTGCCCCCTTACATAGTAAAGGGGGGCTGTAGTGGTTTAGGGGCATTAAAGCTATAGGGCTAGGTTATATGTATATGGGCTATTAGTAGTGGTTAAACCTTGCTTGTAAATTGCGCTTTAAGGGGCAAGCCCCACAACTTACACAGCCAAACTAACTACAGTATGCTTGCCTACACGTTTGTAGCACTTATATAGCTTACTAGGTTTTACGCGCCTTACATACACTTTATGCCCCCTTGCTGGGGCTGTGTATACCTTTAACTAAGGTTTGGCTTTGCTGTGTAGGGTATGCAAGGGGGGCATACACAGCAAAGGTTTATAGGCTATTTACACGTACACATTGTGTACTTGCTAGTTAAAATTTTGCCTTGCATATGCGTTTGTTAAAGTACAGCTACACTTGCCCCCAGCCCCCACAGCTAGGCTTACACTGTGGGGGCTTGCCTTTTAGGGCAAGCAACAAGGGGGGCATTTGCAAAGGCACGTTAGCACGCGCCTTTGCTGGGCATTTAACCCCCCACTACAGCCTACAAAGTTGTATAACTACAATTTTGTAGCTGGGCTTATGTACATAGTAGTTTGGGCTTGCTGGGGGGCTTGCTTGCGCTTGCCCCTTTGCTGGGGGGCTGTGGGGGGTTTTGCCCCCCTTGCCCCAGCCCTACTTTATTTAACGTACTAAACTACTATGCACAGCCTAACATAGTATGTTGCATAGTGCAAATTGCGTTTTACGTGTTTTGCATTATAAGCAAGCGCGGCAAAGGGGGCTTTTTGTGGGGGCTGGGGCTGGGCTTTGTTGTGGGGGCTTTTTGTGGGGGGCTGTGGGGGGCTTGCCCCAGCATAGCGGCAAGCCCAACATAGGGGGGCTTTTTGTGGGGGGCTTTTTGGGGCATTGTAGGGGGCTGGGGCTGTACATACTAGGGGGGCTGTAGGGGCAAAATAAGGGGGGCTAGGGGCTTATTTTAGGGCTTATGGTAGCAAACTAGCAAGGGGGGCTATTTTAGGGGCTTAAAACGCGTTTTTTTGTGGGGGGCTGTGGGGGGCTATAGCGGCAAAGCCCAGCAAAACAAATTGCAAGGCGCGGCAAGGCGCGGCAAGCCCAGCATAGGGTTTTGCTGGGGCTGGGGCTGGGGTAAAAGGGCTTTTGCTTGCTAGGGGGCTTTTGCTGGGGGGCTTTATGGGCTTTTTGTGGGCGCGGCAAAACGCATACGGCAAGCAAGCCCCAA
>Ga0126379_10000375_pt1 | contig 24324 bp, 23 predicted proteins | sample PanSoiMetPlot_24_FD_92640 | JGI IMG/M metagenome (GOLD analysis project Ga0126379, IMG submission 92640) | Tropical forest soil microbial communities from Panama - MetaG Plot_24 | ecosystem: Environmental > Terrestrial > Soil > Tropical forest > Bulk soil | place: Panama | collected 2016-02-17
TGGGTACTGTTCAATGGGATCGTGACGATCCTGCTGGCGTGCCTGATCTGGTTCCAGTGGCCATCGAGCACAGTGTGGGCCATCGGGATTCTGGTGGGAGTAGACCTGCTGCTGACGGGGATAACCCGGCTGATGTTCGGGCTGGCCGTGCGCAAAGTGATCCCGCAAACCGCCCACACGTCCCTAATACTTACCTGTTGATTTCACTTTCGATGATGGTTTGGGCTTAGCGAGCTGAGTGTAATCTTTGCGACCGCAATTCAGACGTGCACATGGATAATATTTCTGCTCTTGACTGCCGTCCGGCATGTGAATCGACTTGCTGTGTCCGCACTGTGAGTTGGCACGTGCAAATGCACGCGCGGCGCTTACGGTTCTCTGCGTGTTATTAAACACAAAAAACGCCCCACTCGGCGTGAACCGGGCGGGGCTTTGTGTTTGATGATTCCCGCAAATCAGTGCTTGAAACGGAACTCGTTCACGATTTCGTCTTCCGACTGTTTCAATTGTCGTGGGCTGCCGTCTTCGACCGCGAGAACATACCAGCCTGCTCCATGCGGTACCGCGCATTTTGCGGCCTCTAATAGTGTCCGATGTTCGTGCAGACAATGGTGATGGCTCCAACTATCAGTCCAGCCGGCCTCGTAGTATGCGTTGTGGGGGTCTAAAGGGGTTGGAGGTTGGGGCTTACGGCGCGAACGAGATGACGAGATTCTACCGGTCGGAGATTTTGGTGGCTTTCTCCCAGAAGCATGGCCTCTCATGTGCCCTCCTCGCTTGGTGCGAGATTATCTTACTTCTAAAATGTTTTCGAGTCTCCAGATTCGTCCTTCATTCATCCTTCAATTCCTTCTCCGCGACATTCGGCAGATCTGTTCTGGCGATGCTACACCTGTTTTCGACGTCTTCTTGGCCCAGATCCGAGGGTTCGGCCTTCGCGCAACGGAACGTTACGCGACCAATAAGGATTTCAAACGCTACTACGACTTTTATGCGAATCAAAAACTTAAAGAACAGATCGCGCAGCAGTGCTCGGGCAGTCTCCTCTGGGGCACCTATTGGACGCAGCGGCTGTGCAGCTCCAAGGTCATCACGAGCTTCATGGGAGCCAAAGACACCTAACGCAATTGAGTTCTGGGCTGACAGCGTTCACACGTAATGAGTGGTCCGAATTTTCGGAAGCACTTCAGTGGCGAGTGTCTACGCTGCGCGAGATTCCTTCCACTGCAATGGCGGGAGCTCCAGGTTGGCAACCTGCCTAAGGTAGGTCTCAGCGTACGTTGCTGCCTTCAGTTTGCCCTGTTCGATAGTCTCGACGGACTCCGAAGGCGCAATCCATTTCTTTTCATTCATGTTGTAGACGGAGACCTGAACTCCGAGCGCGTTCTGTTCGGAGAAAAGCCGCAAGTGCTCTCGGCCGACTCTGACTTCTGCGCAAACGCCCTTATCCAGCATGGAAGAACCCCCAAGCGTGTTACGTAGCTGATTTCTGTGATCGTCCCAGGCAGGTCGCAACATGTCCAGTCTGTTTTTTTGGCAGTGTGCTCACAATGAACGGAAACGGAAACGGTTGAGAAGGCTACATGCTGCAATACATATAGAACCGTGGAATTTAGTTTTGCCGCGACTGAATAAATCCTTAAGATGATTGTGCGCTCGTTGGCACCGTCGGCTTGGCCCGCGCGGTATCGAAGGGGACGAGCAACTTTCGAACGAAACCCTGAAGACCGTGGCAAAGCTTTTGACCGATTCGCCTCGTAAAATCGCTTCCTCGGCATAAGAATCAGCAACATCTTCGAAACTGATAGGTGGGGAGGTTAAGCAAGTGAAGGTATACAAACATTGTTACATGCTCTGTGGCGGCCGAAATAGCAATTCGCCAGACACAGGGTCGCGAGCAATCGCGATCCTGCTCCGACGATCGCGAGCGGCGCGTTGTAGGTTCAAAGGGCTGTCGATGCGGAGCACGTGTTGTGGCACTTCGAGACGTCAAGTTTTGCGAGGGGAATGGCGCTTGAGACGGGTGTGAATTTGATCCCCAATGGTCGTACGGAAGCGAACTGCACGAACGAAGACTGCTGGGATCAAATAAGTAAATTCGGATGAGGGGTGCTCACTCAGGCCCTCGACGATCTTCTTTTGGCGATACTAAGGAGCAGAACGGAAATCTACACAGGAGCGGATTCCTAAATCCGCTAAGTAAGGAGTCACACATGGCAACGAAGCGCATAGGCATACTCACCGGAGGCGGCGATGTCCCCGGATTGAACTCCGTGATCAAATCCGTGGTCTACCGTGCGGCGGAGCTCGGATGCGAAGTGATTGGTATCCGCCGGGGCTGGGAAGGATTGACCCACGTCGATCTGAATGAGCCCGCCAGCAAGGCACAGTACATCCTGCCCCTGAACCGCGAAAACACGCGCACCATCGATCGCACGGGTGGAACCTTCTTGCACAGCTCACGCACAAATCCCAGGAAGATGAGGAAGCTGCCTCCCGTTCTGCAGGTGCAGAAGTTCGAAGCGCAAGAATCGACCAAGAAGGGCGTGACCACCGCTGCATTCGATGTCACACCGGCAGTGCTGAAGAACATTGAAAGGCTGAGCCTGGACTGCCTGATCGCGATTGGTGGTGACGACACACTGAGCTATGCGTCGGAACTTGATCGCAAGGGCATAAAGGTTATCGCAGTGCCGAAGACAATGGACAACGACGTCCGCAATACGGAATACTGCATCGGTTTCTCGACGGCGATTACGCGCGCCATGGACGCCATCGACCGCCAGCGTACCACCGTCGGCTCACACGAACGCATCGGCATCTTTCGCGTCTTTGGCCGCGATGCCGGGTACACGGCACTCTACACGGCGTACGTGACCGGCGTACGCTGCTGTATTCCCGAGTACAAGGTTGATCTCAAGCACTTGATCGATTTGCTCGTGAACGACAAGCGCAACAACCCGAGCAATTACTCACTCGCGATTCTTTCCGAAGGCGCTGAGTGGCAAGGCTACACAGTGAAGGAATATGGCGAAGCGGACGCCTTCGGCCATCGCAAAAAGATGAGCGTCGCGGAAGACCTGAGCGACGAGATCAAGCGGACCACAGACGCAGAGACCGTCGTTAGCGACCTGACTTACGACCTGCGCTCCGGAAGTCCGGACTTCGTCGATCGCTTGGTGGCATTTACCTTTGCCGGCATGGCTATGGACGCTTTGGAAGAAGGCAAGTCCGGCTTGATGACCGCGCTCAATGAGGGGCGCTACGCGATGGTGACGATTCCGGATCCCAAACTGGGGCCACGCAAAGTAGATATCGGATCGATGTACAACACCGATCGCTACCGCCCCAAGTACGACCACAAGCTAGGTTTGCCGATCTTCCTCACCCGACCGTAGTGAGTGTCCGAGAGCAGAAAGTCGGCGGTTTACATGTAGTGTCCGTGGAGCGCCTGAGTAAAGTTGACAACGCATTCCGCTAGCGACACCGCAGGTGGGACATGAGACCGAAAAGAACTGTGTGTTTGTGAGTTGTTTTCGCTTCATGCCGACAGAATCTCGTGACATTGGCTGCAAAAATATCCAATTTTGGCTTACACATACAAGTCCAACGGCCCCGCCGTCATTGTCGTCTGTCCAACCTCAATGAGATACCCATCCGGGTCGCGCATGTAGCACCGCAATTCTGTTGCATGAACTTTCGGCTCAGTGATGAATTTCGCGCCCCGCGAAGACCAAAGATCGTAGTAGCGCCTGATATCTGTTACCCGAAGGTTCAGAAAGATGCTTAGAACATTCGGATCGTGCGGCGGCGAAGCGATCACTTCCGGCTTGTCGTCTGTCGGACCGCCGCCGCCGTTGATCGTGAGCCAAATGTTCCCGAACCGCAGAAGTGTCGGCTCGCCCTCGCGCAGCACTGTAGCGCCAAGCACGTCGCGATAGAATGCGACCGAGTGCCGTATGTCTCGAACGATGAGGGTATTCGTCACTACAAGCTTCAGTTCTGTGCTCTGATCCGCTCGGATCGACATGCTAACCGCCTTTCTGAATTACACCCTCCGTGAATCACATCCCTCCGCTTTCTCCGAGCGGTAAACTTCGACCACGAAACCGAGCATAGCTCATCCATTGGTATACGCGTCCCTGGCACTGATATTGTGGCAAGTTTTGAACGCAACGTAACAATGTTACATTGCGTGGAAATCGCTGGAGTGGGATTTTCGTTAGGCACAGTAAGCGAATATTCGGCCGATCGTGATGAGAAGGGCAAATGCGATCGCGAATCGCAAGCCCAAAATCTGATATAGTCCCGCTCCGAAGCCAAATCCGCGGATCGCGGAAAACACTCCTTCCCACAGCAACGAGTAATGATCGAGCCCACGAGCTGCCCGGTTGAATTCGATCGTTAGTGTTATCCCGGTCGCAATTCCAGAGGCCAGCAAAGACGAGACCAAGGCCGAGGCCGTAGCCGATTCCAAAAACAACGGAGTACGTGACGGCACGGGTAAGCAGTCGCAACGGACCGCGTTGTCCACCCAGCAAGTCGTAGGCAAGGTAGAGGCTACCTAGCACATCAAGGAATGTGCCCGTAATACTGACGGCCGCGACTGTGTGATGGTCCATCGGAGCCATAAGGCTAACACTTTGCTGAGCTCGGATAGTGTGCCGAGACCGAGAACGACTCCATCCGTGGACCCAAGCGCGTTTCTCGTTACTGACCGAATAAACGATTCGACAGAACAGCTTCGTGGTACCCCCGGCCAAGCCGCCAAGCCTTCTTCGGATTGCGATCCTTTTCGATCACAAGGGGCTGCCTTTCAAGTCCGGAAATTTCGCACTGCCAGACCACTTTACCGACTATCACGATATAGGCGAGATACTCCCGAGAAGCGACGACTTCAGGTTATGAGGGCGGTTCGTTCCAGAGACTGCCAAACTGGCGGTATGACGGGGGCGCTTATCGGCTGAAAGTCGGAAGATGCACTATATCGGTCTCCGGTACGGTCTCGATCGGGTTTCCAGCTCTGCGCCAAGCCGCCAGGCCACCAAGGATCACAAACGCATTAAATCCCTGCTCGCGCAGCAGGTGCGCCACGCTAGCGCTCGTCACTTCACTCCGGCAAGTGCAGTACAGGTACATCTCCTTGTCGCGAGGGAATGTCTTAATTTCGGCGCTGAGATTGTTGGGTTCAATTCGAATCGAGCCTGGAATGCGGACCGCTCGCGCACTGTAATAGCCGTGACTGCGCACATCGCCCAGCACTATCTTTCCGGGGCCTTCGGCCTGCAGTTTCGCCATCAACGTCGCTACCTGTACTCGTGGTACAACGCGATCGGCGCGGTGCTTCCAGTACAACGAAACGCGATGACCGACAAACGCAATCACTGCAATAATGATTACAATCTCGACCGCATGTCCTGCGGCGCGAAACCCACTGACGATCTTCGCCACGAAATCGCGGAAGATAAATCCGACCGTGCCATACGCGAGCGCGTAGACGCTGGCGCCCAGGAAATCAAGTCCCAGAAACTGAAGGAAGGGCATTTTCATGCTGCCAGCTAACGGCGCCGCCATCGTGCTTGCCCCGGGGATGAATTTGGCGATTAATAACGTGGCCCGGCCCCGTTTATAGAACGATTCCGCGGCGCGCAGAACGCATGTTTCCGGATCGACGGAGACCCGGCACAGAAATTTCAAGATCGTCCATCCCATATTGTTACCAAAGATGTAAAGCAATGAGTCAGCCGAAAGCATCGCAGTGACGGCAAACAACGCAACCGCTGGCCCGGACAGGGCACCCGCTGCGGCCGCCGCTCCGCCCGCTACAAGAGCCACCGCTCCCGGCACTGGCATGCCCATGGCCTCAGCAAAGACAATCAGGCTGATGACGATATATCCATGGTCCATAATCAAGGAGAGGAAGTCAGTCATGGGGTGAGGATTCAAGACTAACACGCAACTGACTCGCCGTACGATCGCTGCACGCTGACCGGAAGTGTTTTGCCACCAAAGCAGCCGACGGTTGTATCCTTGCCAAAAATGCTATCCGGCGCGAATGCCTTCGAAATCAGCGACATTGAGAGGATGAACAAAGGGGCGCATCAGCCGTGCGCGACGAGCCGAACATGGCTAAAAACATTTTCGATCGTCCGCTGGCAAGACTTCGCCCAGCTCGACTCACATGAAATTCTTCGTGTGATACGCGGACATCGCTGTCGCTACGGCAGGCTCAAAACCAAGCGACTGCAAACGTTCCCGCCGTGTGCGATCCATCTCACGCTGCAATTCGGCCACACGCCGCGAGCCTTTGCGTATCTGCGGGACCGAAACAATGGGCTACGTTCTGGCAAGCGCTGCCGCCTGCGTTGCCGTATTTTCGAATCAACGTCTGCGCTAGTTGTTCAGCAGACGTGAGATACGAATTTGCCGAGGATAATTATGCGAATTGGTTTCCTTAGCCTGCCTGTACCTGGACATCTAAATCCAATGACAGCATTGGCCCGTACGCTCCAGTCACACGGTCATGACGTAGTCTTCATGTCCCTAGCCGACGTTGCGCCTTTCGTCGAAGCTGCGGGGCTACCCTTTGTATCCTGCTCGGAGAGGGCATATCCAGCCGGCTCGCTCGGTAAGCTCGTGCGCCGACTCAGTGAGTTGTCAGGTGAAGATGCCCTGCACTTTACCGTGCTGACTTTGATTTTGTTGGACAGTAAAGGGAAATGCAAAAATGACAGATGCACAGAAAACAGCAATTGTTACGGGAGCGTCCCAAGGGATAGGAGCGGCGCTCGTGCAGGAGTTTTTGAAGCGCGGTTACAGCGTAATTGCAAACTCCCGAAATATTGCGAAGGCGAACTCTTTGCCCCGGTCCGCGAATCTCGCGTTGATCGATGGAGATATCGGTGACCCAAAAACTGCGGAACAGCTGGTCGACGCGGCCGTATCGCGTTTTGGCCGCATCGATGTGCTGATCAACAAAGCAGGCATTTTTATTGCAAAGCCGTTTACCGTTTATACGACCGAGGACTTGAACGCTTTGGTCTCGACGACGATTGCAGGTTTTCTTTACCTTTCACAGCGGGCGGTGAAGGAGATGGTCAAACAAAGTAATGGCAGTATCGTAAACATTTCGACGACCCTCGTGGACCATCCCGTGGCTGGTGTGCCGGCGACTGTTCAAGTTATGGCCAAGGGCAGTCTTAACGCGGTGACGCGGGCACTAGCGATGGAATACGTGAAAGAAGGGGTTCGGGTAAATACGGTTGCGCTCGGCGTCATCAAGACTCCGATGCATAAACCCGAGGCTTACGAGTCTCTCAAAGGGTTGCACCCCATGGGCAGGATGGGCGAAATCAAAGAAGTCATCGATGCCGTCTTGTTTTTGACAGACGCCACCTTCACTACGGGTGAGATCTTGCATGTAGATGGCGGCGCACACGTTGGCAAGTGGTGACTCGGTGGGAACCGCGACCAAAAACCGACGGTGTTGGATTTCAAGAATTCGTCAGTTGTGGTTGAAGAATATTTGTCCGCTTACGGAGGATGCTGGCGTTAGGAAGCGGGATTCTTCAGACGTTGTGCTACTTTAAGACCAACGGTACGTTTCGGGTGTCAGTCCATTGATGAAGCTACTCTCGTCAGAAGCGAGGAACACCGCTGCCGATGCAATCTCATCCGCTGATCCAAGACGTCCCATTGGGATCATCCTCTTGAAGCAATCGCTGTACCCTCTTCAGATGTTTTAGCATCGACATGAACCATGGGTAGTGTCCGTCGGTCCAGGACTGATTACGTTCGCTCGAATGCCACGGCTGGCCAACTCTGTGGTCCAGGTCCGGACCAAGGAGACCAAAGCTGCTTTCGTCGCCGAATAGGCGCGGAAGCCCGGTACGCCCATCTGCCATGCCTGGTGTCGCTTTAGGAGCCAGAGGACCACTCTTTCTCTTCCTCAGTTGTACCGAATTTGTACCGAACTCCCAGAGCACACAGGTGCTGACTTCTAGGAAAAGAGCGTTTTCCGTCCAAGTGGACCCAAAAAATAGTGCTTGACATATTCCTATATAGGAATATATTGTCACTATGGCAAGGGCGGCGACAACTTCTGATGCATTCAACGCAGTGGCGGAACCGCGGCGACGGGACATCCTCAACTATCTAGCCCTGCAAGAGCGCTCCGTCAGTGAGATCGTTGACGCGCTGGAGATGGAGCAGCCTTCCGTCTCGAAACACCTCAGGGTGCTTAAAGACGTGGGATTAGTGGATGCGCGAAGGGAGGGCCGACAGATGCTTTACCGGGTGAACGCGATGGCGATCCGGCCGCTGTGGGAATGGTCGACGACCTTCGAGCGCCTCTGGCGGCATCAATTAAGCAAAGTGAGAGAAAACGCCGAGAAGAAAACGGGTTTGTAATCGTAGCCGTTAACTTAGAAAGAAGGGGAGAGCAATGCCGACCGCAAAACAAGCAAGTCATGTAGGTATCGAGGACCTGACACTAAGCGTGAAAGAAGAAATTCATGTGCGCGCGTCGATCGAAACAACCTTCCAAGCGCTGCTCGAGCAACTGGGGCCGCAGAACGAAGGGCCGGAATGCGGTCCCATGCCGATGAAGCTGGAAGCGTGGCCCGGCGGCCGCTGGTATCGCGACCTCGGTGGAGAAAACGGCCACTTCTGGGCGCATGTGCAAGCCATCAAGCGCCCCACGCTGCTGGAACTCTATGGCCCGCTGTTCATGTCCTACCCGGTCTGTTCAAATTTGCAGTACCGCTTGAGCGAAGAGCCGGGCGGCACGCTGATCAAGTTTCGACACTTGGCACTGGGCTTGATCGAAGACGATCACCGCAAGGGTGTCGTCCGCGGTTGGTCCACGATTCACGCGCGCGTGAAAGCAGCCGCCGAAGGCGCGTGCACGCACTGAGCGCGCGCGCCGAAAGGAGAATCCCGATGTGCCCCGCATGCATTTCAACGACGGCTTTGTTGCTGGGTGGATTTGTATCGAGCGGGAGCGTGGCAGCGCTCCTCGCAAGACTGCGATTCAAACGCAATACCAAGAAACTTTCCGGCGGTTAATCTCAAGGAGGAACCATGAGTGAAGCAACGTTCGAGCAAGCAAATCTGCAAGTGAAGCTGTACGACCTGCGGCGCGAGCCGCGGTTGCGTGAAGCTCGGGAATGGTTTTCCGAGCATTTCCACCCGCAATCCGTGGATGACGTGATGAAGATCTGTCCTCCGGGCAGCAAAGAAAACGCATTTATGCGCCAGGTCCTCAGCTACTGGGAGATGGTTGCGAGCATGTCCAACCGTGCCCTCCTGGACGAGGACCTTCTATTTGAAAACGGCGGCGAAGACTGGGCGACGTTCCAGCAGGTGAAACCCGTGCTCGCCGCCTGGCGTGAAATGTTCGCGAGCCAGAAATTCCTCGGCAATCTCGAAGCGCACTGCACGCGGCTCGAAGCCTGGCGCGAAAAGCGGAGCCCAGGCTCCAATGCCGCAATTCGCAAGGTAATCGATCAAGTCTATCAGGCCAAACAATCCGCCAAGGCGAAAGCTGCCTAAATCTCAGCTCGGGAGGGCGCCGCCGCCCGCGCCCTTTCGACACAAAATTCAGGAGCGATGAAAATGACAACAACTGCTGTGGTAAATCAAAAGGTCGTGTCGCACGCGGAATGGCTCGCGGCGAGAAAAGCATTCTTGAAAAAGGAAAAAGAGTTCACGCGCTCGCGTGACGAACTCAGCAAGCAGCGCCGCGAACTTCCATGGGAAAGAGTCGAGAAGAAATATGTCTTCGACGGGCCAACCGGAAAAGAATCGCTCGCCGATCTCTTCGCCGGCCGCAGCCAGTTGCTCGTCTACCACTTTATGCTCGGCCCGGACTGGGTCGAAGGTTGCCCGAGCTGTTCTCTCCTCGCGGATCATTTTGACGGCGCCATTCCGCACCTGAACGCGCGGGACGTCACTTTCCTCGCGATTTCGCGCGCTCCTCTTTCGCAGATTCAGGCGTTCCAAAAACGCATGGGTTGGAAATTTAAGTGGGTTTCCTCCAACGGAACCGATTTCAACTTCGATTACAAAGTTTCGTTCACGCCCGAAGAGATCGAAAAAGGCGCGCCGAACTACAACTACGAGACGATTCCATTTCGACTCGAAGAAGGCCCAGGCCTCAGCGCGTTTTACAAGAACGAAGCCGGTACTGTCTTTCACACGTACTCGACTTTTGCGCGCGGACTCGATATGAACATTGGCGCGTACCACTTCCTCGATATCGCTCCGAAAGGGCGTGATGAGGAAGGCCTCGCCTTTAGCATGGCCTGGGTCAAGCACCACGACAGATACACCGGGCACGATGTTGTTGATGCGAAGCTCGGCTACGTGCCTCCCGCAAAAGTGCACGACTGCTGCGCAAAAAAGGAAAACGCATAGCAATCGTTCCGACTCTCGAAAGCAAGCAACGGCCGGCAATCTCCGGCCCTTTTGTTTCATGCTATCGGAAAGCCATTAATCTCGAGTGGCGGTCAATCCGGGAGTAATCACCTAGAACCCTGTTTCAGGATAACTTCCGTATAGCCAACCGCTCCGCAGGTGACAAGAGAGTCAAAACAAGGCCGTTAGGACGTAGCTGCCCGGCGGCGGACGCTATGCATGAGCGAGCGGAGCAGTGATTGCCATTGATACAAGTGTTGGTCACGATTGGGAAGGAGGTGCTCCAGTGACCCCGCCGGCGCTTGGCTTGCGAGATTGCCGATCTCCTCCGCACTGCTGGGGTTGCCTTCGTAGCTCGCTCGCAATCGGCGTCAAACGCCCTGGAAAACGTCTCCGATGAAGTCTTTAGGGCTCCTAAAGCCGTTGCCCCACTTGCGGCGACAATTTCGTCGAGCGATTTGCCTTGTTTCTTTAGGGCCGCCACTCTCTCGCGAGTGCCAACTAGCAGGTCGCGATAGGAGGCGAGTTGGGACTTGTCACCAACAGCGCCGTGCCCTGGTATGACAATCATCTTGTCCGTGACTTTTGCCAAGTTGACTTCGGTGGCGCGGATCATGCCGTCGATGCTGCCGCCCGTTGAATAGTCGATGAATGGATAGTAGCCATTCCAGAAGGTGTCAGCGACGTGGAAGATATCAGCCTCTGTAAAAAGAACAGAGATGTCGCTGTCGGTGTGTGCGGGAGCGTAGTGCTTGAGGGCAATAGTCGTCCCGTTGAGTTGCACAGTCCGCTCGTCTTCAAAGACTCCCACAGGAATTGCTCCGGGGGGCGAGGGCGGGAAGGTGAAGTTCCAGCCTTCAACTCGCGTCGTAGTAGAGAGGTGCTTTCGCGTGTTCGCGTGAGCGAGAATAACTGCACCCGCAGAGTGCAGCCATTCGTTGCCATCGGTGTGGTCAAAGTGCCAATGCGTGTTGATGAGGTGCATGATCGGATCGGAGCCGATTGATGCAAGCGCGTCGGCAATCTTTGAACGGGCGCCGGCAAAGCCAGCATCGATAAGGAGCTTACCGTCGCGACCGGGAAGGACGGCGATGTTTCCTCCCGCGCCCATCAGGACGCTCACGTTGCCGCGGAGTTTCTGGACGGTGATATTAGCGGTTGCGGCTGTTTTGCGGGCTGTCTGCACGAGCCCGTCATCTTGCGCGAATAAATCGCGCGGAGCGAGCAAACCAACGGTGGCAGCCATGCTGGTGGATATGAGAAAACGACGGCGGGAGATATTGGAATCTAGTTTGGCGCTCATAGTTGTCCTCTCCCTTCTCTTTTGTTAATGCTCCGCCGCTTGGTTGCTATGAAGTTACGCGGCCTTTGCGGGAAATCCGCAAGGCCGGGCAAACCAAGCACTACGCTGCCACCTTGAATATACCTTTCAAGAACGCGAGCAGGTCGGCGTTAATCGTGTCGGCCTCGGCTGTGGGCATGCCGTGCGGAAAGCCCTGGAAGATTTCAAGGTGCCATTCCTCAGCAGCTTTATCGTACAAGACATCGCATTCTGTGGGTTGGAAAAGGCTTTGATTGTGCCGTTGAGCGGGCAACATACTTACGCGTCAAACCTTCGCGATCTCCCGAGAGGCAACGTCCGACACAAACAAGCGGGACGTGAGTTCTCCTTTCGCGGACTGACAAGTTTCTGTGAACGGTTCTCTAGGAATTCACTGCAGATTCGCGCACTGCGCTTCGGCTTGCTTCAGGATGGGACCGTCTGCTACCGGACATCCCTAATCAGCACCACGTCGCCCCTTGACATGCCGCGATCCATAACAAGGCGCTTCCCATCCCGGTTTCGTGAGTGGAGTTTTTTCTCATTTCGAGGTGGCAACGGGGCGGAAGAGGGTTGGAACAAATTCGAGGTCAGAAGCTTCGGTAACGGCGAGACGAATCTGGAACTGCATGACTTCCGGAGAGATTGGATTCTGGTACTCGCGCAGCGAGCGCAGCAGTACCTTCTCGAGTGGCAGGTTACTGGTTCGGACGAGACGGTAGATCTTAACAGCGAGGGCCTCGGCCGCGCCGGCGGTGAGAAGCAAAGGAACGAAGGACTCCAGGGTCAAGAACCTATCCGCAGGAAGATCAATTCCCCGCTTCTTGAGAAGCATACGAAGGAGATCAAAACTCTCGTGCTTGGTAGAAGTGGGGAAGAGCGGGATTTTGACGTCGACACGGCCGGGGCGTTTGAGATCGACCTCAATGAGGTCTGGTCGGCTGGAGGCCAGCACCCAGATGATGCTTCCCCGGTTCGAACTGCTCCCCATTTCTTCGGCCAGCATGGAATAGATTCGTCCGCTGACGCCGGAATCGCCACTTGAGGCATCGCGGCGACCGAGGGACTGGTCGGCTTCATCGATAAACACGTAGCAGCGCCCAAGAGCATGGATCAGCCGGAAAATCTTCTCGAGGTTGCCTTCGCTGCTACCGACCCACTTGTCTCGGAAATTTTTCAGTTTGACAACGGGCAAACTTGCTTCTCCAGCAAGACATTCGACGAGATACGTCTTCCCGGTGCCGACGGGTCCACACAAAAGGTAGCCCTTGGGAAGGGCGGCGGTGTCGTTTTTACGCCAGAGTTCAATGTCCTGACGGAGCCAGGCTTTTATGGAATCGAGGCCGTAGACGTCGTTTAGTGTGCGCTTGGTTTCGAGGAATTCAATGAGGCCATTCGTATCGTTCTCGACAAGCTCTTTCTTGATCTTCGCAAGGTCGTCAGCGACCAGCGGCTCTTTGCGATGCTGCTTTGTTTTGACGACGCTCTCCATCGCGCTGAGCGTAGTGCCGGCTAGTTGTTCCGCTGCTCCAGGAATGTCTTTTGCCACCTCCGACATCGCGATGTTGTATCCTGCGGCGAACTGCTGGAGCGTTTCAGCGATTTGAGGGACGGTTGGTAAGTCGATCTTGATTCGAGCAGCGCGTGGATTGTTTACGATCAAAGGATGAAGATCATTGATGTTTTCCGAGATCAAAAACGTGGCAAGTGCGTGGTCCGTTAGAAGTGCTTCATTGGCCCAATCGCGAATGAGTGAAGCAAGCGCGTTCAAATTGTAGTCGAGACCTCCGGGCACCGGAGGAACGAGCAGATCGGCGTTCTTGATAATGCAACCGACTTGAGCCGTAGGCTGGTTCAAGCGCTTGAGATTGGCACAATAGCGGAAGTAACGTGTGAGGCTCTCAACCGCCGGCCGTGGCGCTTTCCAATCCTTCTGACTCTCCTGACTGGCTGGCCACTTTGAAAACAGCTCTGCACCCTTTTCAATGCGGATGCCATTGCCAAGGTCGTAACTGAGCACGACATCAAAACGCGTGAGCAGCGCCGAGAGAAGGAATTCAGAGAGAGCGCCAAGCCTTAGACCACTGGCTGTCTGCAATAAAATAGAATCAGCAATATTGCCATATAGTAAAAATTGGCTCGCCGCATTCGATTCGTAGCTCTCTATGAGCGATTGTGCCCATATAGGGAAGGTCGGCGGTGCGCTGCGCAGTGGCGCGAGTGTTACGGGGTTTGAGGTTTCGCTCATGTGCCCCCGCTAATTGTAGTTTTCCCAAAGGTTCGGGGCTGGCCATAGTCGCGATCGAGATCGGCAACAGCGGACTCGGCCTCGCCGAACAACCCGCCGCCGACCAAATCGCTGGCAAGTTGCAAGTCCGTCGAAATAGTTTGTGGTTTGCCTTGCATAGCGGCATTATCAAGAATCAGGTCCACTTGAGATTCTACCCGAGTGAGATCGCTCTCGACTTCTTCCAGAGATTGCCCTCTGCGCTCAATATTCGCGAGTCGACGCTTCAAAATGTCCAACGTCGCAGACTTGGACTGGCGAAGCGCCGGGGTCTCCTGTGAATCCTGCAGATCTTTTTCGATCGAAAGCATCTTGCGCTGGAGACTCTCTGCGGTATCGTCGGTCCCTGCAGTCAACAAGTGAAATCGCGCGATAAGCAGCTTCGTGTAGACCCACTTCAAATTATCGAGAGCGTCGCGATTCGTTTCGATCAAAAACTCTTCCGCCTGAGCATTACGGTAGACGTCGAGCACTTTGGCACATTTGCGGTCAAGTGCCTCAATGCGTTTTCGATCTTCTGCGGGTAGAGTCTGAACCAGGGCGCTGCGTTTCACTTGCGAATCGCCGCTAGTCATCTGCCGTTCCGAGGCATCTACGTAATTCTGAAAACGCTTGTTGAATGCCAGCCAAGGCAACAGAGTCGCTTCGGCGGCGAGTCCCAGCAGCCAGAATCCGGGATGGCCGAAGCCTAAAATAAAAAAACCAGTGCTTGCGAGCAGGTTCACAGGTACACGGCCTAGCGCCGGTACATCCGTACCAATTAGGAAAGCTGCCTTGAGGTATCTCCACACGGTGAGGTTAGTTTAGCGCAGCGTTAGGTCTTTTCCGTCTGCGGACCCATTGTTTTGGTCGGGGACTCGGTAGTCGAAGTGCTGGATGTCGAAGGTTCGAGAGCGATGCCTTCTTTGGCTGCAAAATCCGCAAGAGCTTGATCCGCGAGTGCGTTCTGCTCGGATTCCTTCAATTGGACGCCGGACATATCCATGGAGTCCCGTGCGACGCGGGCGCGCCCAGCGGCTTTGGTACGCTCTTCTTCGACCATCGTTTGCAGGCGGTCGAGCGTGTCGCCGGAGCCGCCAATCGAACTGATCATCCCGGAAGCCATTTCGGTAAGTTCAGCGAGTGCACGTTTCATCTTGAGGTCGCTTATGCTGGACTTGAGAGCTTCGATTTTGGCACGGGCGCTGCTAACGGCCACATCTCGCGCCTTAAGTAAATCCTTGTACGTTGTTTCCGCCTGCTCCAGTTGCCTTCGATTCTCTTCCAGTTCGCGAGTGACGGTTTGAAGGCGGAGGGCGTATTGGCCGGCGGCATTACGATTGCCGGCACGGAGATTGGCGGAAGTCTTAGCTTTAAGGTTGCGCTCCTCCCCCTCGAGTTTGCGCACCTGGCTCATCAGGCTCTCACAGAGTCCGGCGTGGGAAGCGAGTCCCTGGTTGTACTGGGCGATCTGCTTGCGAAGGTTTTCGGTCTCGACTTCAAGCAGGGCCTCCGGATTTTGCTTTTCCAACCCGGAGATGAAAAGGCCGAAGAAACCACGGATGAGATTCGCGAATCTTTGCCACATTGGCTTGAATCCCCTTTCTCGGTTATCTACTTTTACTCTACGCCGACAAACTTTACCGCCCTAGCGATTCCCCTGACTGCGCTGCCAACTTTGCAACAAATTGTCTACGACTTCACCCCTCGGGGGATCGCAAATCTTCGCCAAATCCACTCTTATCCCATAATTTGCGTATTTGACGAACGGACTATCTGCGAACCTAACCGGAACATTGGGATTGGCAGGACGAAAACCGTGGTTTAATGACTCTTTTTGAATCGATTCGCTCAACAAGAATTGCAGGAAGGTCTCGGAAGCCTTGCGCTGGTCCTTGGAACTCCATGGAGCATCGATGATGTAGTAGGGATTGTCGTTCCAGGAGTTGTACTCCGGATAGACAACGTGAAGTTGCCCCCAACGCCCTTCGGCATTTTTCAGATAATCGATAGCGACGCTTTCGTATGCGATTAGTGCGTCGTAGGAGGAGGGGCCTTTTAGAACCATCTCTCGCATCATGTTGCCGGTGCTGTTGGAGAAGCCGCTGACACCGTGCTCGAAATTCTGCAGCCAGTTCTGGAATCCGACATCCACAACATCCTTCAACTCCAAATCTTTTGTTTTCTTTTGATAGGAGTAGGCCGCTAGGACGATGGTCATCAGCCCAGAGTTGGATTCATTCGGGTGCGTATGGCCTAGCTTGAACAAGCCCCATTCGGGTTTCTGAGCAATGCTTTCCCAACCGCCCTTTTCCTGCAATGCCTGGCCTAGCGTCGCAAACGAAACCGTTTTGTACTTCGGAAGGAATGCTTGGTAACGCTCGTCCCAGAATACAAAGACCATCGGTGAGAGAGCCAGCGCTTCTTCTCTGAGGATGGGATTCTGGCTATATTTGACCTGCCATTCCTGAACGAATGTATCCTTGTAAAGAGCGCTGGCCGGCGACCAGGCATTGATGCGCTGGTCGCCATTCAGCAAGGCATGCGCGCCCTCGAGCGAACCCATAGGAATAAGGTTCACCTTAACCTTCTTGCCGTCTCTCGTTTTTGAAAATTCTTCAACGGCCCATTGCAGCCAGCGCTGCTTCTCCGTGCCATAGGCGATGCCAATTTCCACATGATCTTGAGTCGCGAACGAGTCGAAAACAGAACCCGTTCCACTGGATGATCCCTGGTTTCCGGCGGTCGATTTTGGCTTTTGAACGAACAGATAATAAGCGCCCGAGACGCAGCCCGCTACGAACAGCAGAATGAATAGCTTTCCCAGCCCCGTCAGTTTTGGCCCCTCTGCCATGAATGTTCCCTCTGCGCGACCTTGCGATTAACCGTGAGCTAGAAGAACGTCGAAATATCGCGAAACACTTCCACGATGTTCTGCGGCGTGCCTTGGTAAAACTTCGCCTGAGTGGAATCCGCGATCTTCTGCAGGATGTCTTTCCGTGCATCTTTGCCGTAGGCGATGGTAAAGATGTGGATGGCGCGGGTCTCACCGTTGTACTGGATGCGGGACATGAGTTCGTTGAGCTTAATGCGACTCTGGGTGTCTTCGCCGTCTGTAAGAACCACCACTGCCTGGATCTTCGAATCCCCGGGTCCGGCCGAGGCGAGTTGCTGGTAGGCGCCATCAATGGCGTCATAGAGAGCTGTCCCACCACCGGCAAAAAGTGAGTCGATTTGTGAGGTCAATTTTGCGCGTTCGTCTTTGACTGACGCGTTCTGCTGGGACCAGTGCAGTTCGGAGCTGAAGGGCAGAAAGGAAAAAGTGTCGCCATCATCGAGGAGCTGTACGAGTTGCTTGGCGCCTTCTCTTGCGTTCTGAATCTTACCGTCATCGTTCATGCTTCCGGAAGTGTCGAGCACAAGCACGATGTTGGAATGCTTCTTTTGGGCTCGCCAAACCTGAAGGATGCCATCTATCACTTCGGCGGATGGAACCTCCAGAGTCGTTTTTGGTTCCTGCGGATCCATGCCATGGGCAATGTCGAGCGGCGCCGAAAGAGGAAGATCGACAAGTCCCGGACGGAAACCGTATTCCATGGCTTTCACCTGCTGCGGGCGGGCCAACAAATACTGGATGTAGATTTTAGCGGCTTCACGATGCTCAGGGGTTACCCATTCGCGCTCGACGACGCCCACCGGATGATCGCTCCAAAAAGTTCCTTCCTTCGGATAAACCGCCACAATCGGGAAGGCAAGATTGTTCTCCGAGTAGGACTCCACGACCATGCTTTCGTAAAGGACCGCAGCAGAAAGATATTCCGGGCCATTGACAAACATTTTTCGACCGAAGAAGCCCGTTGAGCTGCCGTAATGAACAACGCTTTGTTCGACGCCTCCAAGGAACTCCTTGCATTGCGGTTTGTTAAGGTCGGCAAGCGTCAGGCCGGCAGTCTTGCCGGAAGCAGCGTAAGCTTCCGCGAAGAGCGAGATGAGGCCACTATTACTGTATTCCGGGTGCGTATGACCAAACTTGAATTTGCCCCACTGCGGATAGCCGTAAGCCTGCCAGCCCTTTTCATTACGAGCGAGCGCCAGAATGTCCGACCAGCCAAGCGGCTTTTTACCCCAGCCGATCGCCTCCGCCATGGGTTTCCACATGGCAATGACGACCGGAGACAGAACCAGGTTGTCAGTCGAGGTGATCAGATCCTTTCCTAATTTCGAGCGCGACTCAGCGTTGCCTAATCTGATGAAAGCGGTGGATGCGGGGCTAGCAAGGTGTGCCTGCAGCCGACCAGAAAGGATGTTGTCAATCGTTTCACCGGAACCCATGGGAAGCGCGTGAACATAAATGGTCTTGCCGCTCTGGGTCTTGACCTTGCGCTGATTGAAGTCACGTGTAGCGTCGTTAATCCACTTTTCTTTTTCAGAGCCGTAGGGAAACACGAGTTCCAGGGAGCCAGGCGGTGCTTCTTCACTGGAAGCGCCTTCCCTACTTGAAGGGTTTTCTTTCTTGCAGCCGATCGGAATGAAGCAGAGAAAAGAGGCAATCAGAATTGCCAAAGCGCGCAGGGAGCGAAGCTGACGCACAGGTACTGTTTGGAATGCCATGGGCATAGCGCACCTGCGTGAACTGGATCGGCGAGAAGGGGCAAAGCCACCTGCTCCGTGCGTAACCATATTCTACTTCCTTTAAGAACTGTGCGATAGGACAGACCACTCCTTATACGCGAAATCGTGACTGTTTATTTCAGGGGCGTCGTAATCAGTGTTGTTGCCACTACTTCAGCTAAGACTTCTGCCGCGGAGCAGATTCCCAACATCGTCGATCTTGTCGTCAAGCAAGTTCAGCCTGCGCGCCCGACCTTGAATCTCAGAGGTGGCGTTAACATCGAAATCGAGTTCGTCGCGCAGTCGGTCCTTAGTGTCCTGGCCCTGGGATCCTTGGAGAAACGCGGCAATATTCCATCAGGTCCGGGTTTGCCAGGAAAACACTGTCGCGGACTTGCAGGAGTCCGTTCGCCTGTCCAACATGCGTTACAAAGGGGCACCACCACGTATCTTGAGGTCCTGGATGGCCAATGATCACTCTTTTCCGCTGAACTAACGTTAGCGCAGGCTCGCGGCACCGAGTACCAGAGTCTTGTGCAACTTTACAGGGCGCTAGGAGGAGGCTGGCAGCAAACGCTCGCGCTCGACCGCTGCAGTCATTGGTGGCACGGATGGATCCGGAAACTCTAAACACTCGGCTATCGGATCGAACTAACAAATCCTCTTCGCTCCAGTTCAGCACAGGTCCAGTGATTTTCGAGCCAACTGTACTAGCGAAAATCCCATTTCAGCGGTTTTCGCCAATCTGACATTGTTACTTTGCGCTCAAAACTTGCCATAATAGCAATTCGCCGGGGACACGCCCAGATCCTGGCGCAAGCCCTTCGTAAGCTCGGTTATAACGTCATCAGCACCATGAACCCGCCCACAGCCGAAAGCGCGACGCCAGAGCAATGAGGTTGAACGCCACGATGATTTTCGACGGGGTTGCCGACGAGGCGGAAGCTGAAGGCGTAGGGCGCGCACTCGTTCGTAGTCTGATAGGCTAGGATGTCGGGACGGATTGCCATGAAGTCTCCCGGTTTTCTATTGCTCGCGCCCAGCCTGCTGCTGGCAGTCATCCTGGCGCAGGACAACCATCTTCAGCATTCAGGTGCAGGACCAGATGAGGGCTTTGGCCGGGTTCACATGGATATTTCTTGCTCTCCGGCCGTCGCCGCCGATTTCGACCGGGCGCTCGCTTTGTTGCATAACTTCTGGTACGTCCGCGCGCTGGAGCGATTCAATCAGGTCCTAAAGAATGACCCCGAATGTGCGATGGCCTATTGGGGCGCGGCCATGACTTACAACCATCCCTTTTGGGATCCTCCGTCGCAAGTCGACGAAACGGCGGCATGGGCGCTCGTGCAGAAAGGGTTGTCGGCCCCGGAGGCTTCTGTACGTGAGAAGCTCTATCTCGCAGCGGTGGCCGCTGTCTATAAAGATGCCGGTGCGGGAACCAAATCAGCCCGCGACAGGAGTTACCGTGATGCGATGGCAGCAGCCTACGCCCAGTATCCGGACGACGAAACCACCTTGTTTTATGGATTGTCGATACTCGGTGCGATTCCCGAAGGTGCCCACGGTTTTGCACAACAAGAGCAAGCGGCGAAGCTCTTCGAGGTTGTATATGCCCGTCATCCGGATCATCCTGGCGCTCTTCATTATCTGATTCATGCGTTTGACGACCCGGAGCACGCACAGCAGGGCCTAAAAGCAGCACGCGCTTATGCTCAAGCCGCGGCCGCGGTGCCTCACGCTCTGCATATGCCCTCACACATCTTCACGCGGCTAGGTTACTGGGATGAGACCGCCGCAACAAATTTGAAAGGATGGGAAGTATCGGAAGCTGATGTAAAAAGAGCCGGCGAGTCCGGTGCTTACCGGGACTATCACAATCTGAATTATCTCGAATATGCCTACATCCAACTGGGGCGTTTTCGCAACGCTCAGTACACAGCGGACATCGCCGCGGCTCAATACCAGGCGCTGCCCGACAAAAAGACCGCCCCCGACACGCCGGAATTGCAGTCGCGGCACGTTCGCGGCCGCACCATATACGCCGTTCCGGACCGCGTGGTTTACGGTTACTTTGACATGCTGACACGGCTCTTGGTCGAAGCTGGCCGCTGGGAGGAAGCAGCCAAAATCCCACTCCTCGTTTCATCTCGGGATTTCGTAGCTGTGAAACTGCAATGGGAGGCCAAAGCCGCCGCGGTCCGAAGGGACGCAACAACAGCGGACGCCGCTGCTGCAAAGCTCGTCACTTTGTCTCAAGAGCCGGGCCAGCATCCTTTTGCCAAATTGATCATTACATTGCAAGCAAAAGAAGCGCAGGCCTTCGCTGCTGAGGCTGCAGGCAACGCCGACAATGCTGTAATGAGGTTGAAGGAAGCAGTCGCGATTGAGGACTCGATCGACGATTTGTCTCAGCCGCCCTATCCCGTCATTCCTTCAACGGAACTCCTCGGGAACCTCTTGCTCGATCTCAATCGGCCTGCGGACGCGGCGCCCTATTTTAAGAAAACCTTGCAGCGCACACCCAACCGTCCAAAGGCCGTCTTTGGGTTGGCGCGAGCTGCCCAAGCCCTGGGCGACAACGCTACGGCCAGGGAACGCTACCAAGAATTTCTAAGTATTTGGAAGGATGCTGACCCGGATCGTTCTGAAATCGCCACGGCAAAGGAATTTCTCACAAAAAAGCTCATCCACCAGAAGTGAAAATCTGTGCGACGACAGGGCGAAAAGCACATTCTCCGGCGATTCCGGGCGGATCACGAACAATCCGGAAGTAATCCACTTGGCTGAAAAAACGCGCAATGCGTAGAAGTGTTCGTACCCGACGTCTCGATTCGAACTGTCCGGCAAACGGCTGAAAGATTGTGGTCTTGAGATGACAGGCACGATGAGTTATTAATAGTTGAGCGTGAATCGACACGTTTTGGGTGCCATGCCAACGCCTGACAACGCCAAAGATCACATCGACTGGAAGTTGCATGCCGCGCAACGTGCATTGCAGCTAGTGGAATCTGGAATGATGCTTGGATTGGGTTCCGGGTCGACGGCGACCCTTTGGATCAAGCTTCTGGGCGAACAAGTGCGCGACCATGGCTTGAAAATCCGCGCCCTAGCCAGTTCAGAGGATAGCGAACGGCTGGGCCGAAGCTATGGCATACCGTTTGTCTCTTTCGAAGAGTGTAGGACGCTCGATCTTACAGTCGATGGAGCGGACGAAATTGCACCAGGCCTCGCACTTATCAAGGGTGGAGGCGGCAAACTGTTGCGCGAAAAGATTGTTGCGAGCGCATCCAAACGTTTCGTGGTGGTCGCCGACGAATCGAAACAAGTCCAAATGCTCGGCCGGTTTCCTTTACCTGTTGAAGTAATTCGTATGGCCGCTCCATTGGTGAGCGACTCACTTCGTGAGCTTGGCTTCAAGCCATCTCTTCGAGCAGGTCACGACGGTAGACCCTACATCACCGATGAAGGAAATTTTATTCTTGACTGCTCCGGTCTTCTTATCGAAAATCCTGACGCAGTTGCCACCGAGATCGACTCCATAGTCGGAGTAGTGGAACATGGCCTCTTCCTTCACATGGCCGATCTCGCTGTTATTGCAGGTGAGAAGCAGGTGATCGAGCGCAAGGTCTAATGACTCATTTGGAATCCGCACAGCTGCTCAACGGATGAGTTTCTTCTGTCCACGTTTCCACTAACCGCCGGCCCTGACTGCTAATACTGTTTCACCGAGCCACGTTGGCTTCGGGAAGTTAAGCGCTCAGCGATCATGAGCCACTCTGTGCATAAACGGTACCGCAAGAGTTTTCTGCAACATTTAGATAGATGATGCGCTGGCAAGTTTTCAACCAACTGTAACATTGTTATTTTTCCGATCGCCTCGTTAGCCCAACCGCAGTTTCATCGACTTGAATGTCGCTGATTTCATAGGCATTCGTCCCGGATAGGATTTTCGCGAGGCACAGCCAAGCCTTACCGATTTGCAGGACTACCAGGCACCACCGAAAAGGTTTATATCCTCAACACCGAAATTTTATATACTGCGGGCGCTCTAGCCCTCAGTTTTCATTTCCGTCCTAACTGAATTCTCAGCATGCAGTCGCCCTGCATGTGAGACCTTAACCACTGACCACCCAAGTGGTTCAGTGTCGAGGTGATCTGTCCGAAAACACCTTGTCCGGGGAGTCTCAGACCCGCTTTACCAAGTCGGCGGCGCACGCTCCGGCCAACTCACCCTGAAGTTGCAATTCTAACGGTCTGGGTTTCGGATGGGAGACACAAGACAACATGTGCTTAAATTCTCTCGCTCCACAGAATGAAAACCAGCTCGCCAACCTGAAAGTATGCGCAGCACACCTGCCGCGAGACGCGAAGGGCGGCAAAGCGGAGACCTTTGAGAAGGTCTGCCAAGCTCTTAGACCACGATTGCTTAAGACCGCAATACGCATCACGCGGAACCGCGAAGACGCTGAGGACGCGGTGCAAGATTCCCTGATGAGTTATCTACACATCGAACAGTTCCAGGGCAATTCCGCATTTTCCACGTGGCTGACGCGCATCGTTATGAATTCGGCGCTCATGATTAACCGCAAGAATCGCAATGCCCGCCAAGTGTCCACGGAAGATCTCAACGGGCCCGGTGACCAGGACTGCATTTCCAAATACAAAACTACTCACCGAATCCCGAGCAAACTTTCGTTCAGCGCGAGCGCGCCAGAATTCTACGCGGAGCGATTCGCAAACTTCAGCCGCGCGTGCGCGCTGTAGTCGAAGTCGCGCAATTCCATGATCTTCCGATTAAGGAAACAGCCAAGGTGCTGGACATTTCGGTTGCCGCGGCGAAGGGTCGTCTCTGCCATGCGCGGGCGCAGTTGCGCAAATCATTAGCGCTCCGAGCGATTGCGCGGCCCCTAACCGAACCGCGTCACGAGTTCGCACCTTGTGTTCAAGACTGGTTGCGCATCCCAGGGCAAAATAAGCGAAGTGGTTTTTCCGAATGCAATGATCCGAATCGGTCCCCAGCCACCAGAACATCCTCGTACTAGCCCCCACATTTCCGGTGAGATCTCATGCGCCCGTGGCGTACAACCCAGGCAGCATGAAAATTGCGGTGATAACCCTAAGTCTTTGATTTTCAGCACGCGGTCTGGCTCTTTCACAGCAGTCTCTCAGGCTGCGATGCGGCGCCCAGAAACCATGCAAGAAGTAAACAATCTGCCAAAGCGCCAGAGATAAACTTCAGCCATTGGTGGAAACGTCTGCCCGGAGGTTTGTTATTGCTTGCGTCCAGAGCCAAGTTCCTACGTGTAAGGCAACCGCTGGTTAGGCGCCGAGCTTGCGCGGTCCCGCTGGTCGGCGGCCTGCATCTAACACACAGACATCGCGCACGGCGTTTCGGCCGTAGCATTTAGCTTGGAGGGTCGGTTGGCGGTCGCTGGGACTTGATAAGTTCATAGCGTGCGATGTGGCTGGTCAGAGGAGGGAGCAATGGGACTGTCATGGCAACAAGGTCCGCTGTCACCCGGAGCAATAGGCCGATTCCTCATGCCTGAACCACTGCACAAGAGACAGTTGTATGCGGAGCCTTTGCGCCGGCGCATGCGTGTGCGCTTCGGCGGAATCTGGATCGCGGATAGCGAGCACGTCCTCCTGCTCTTCGAACCCGGCCGCTATCCGGTGGCCTACTTTCCGGAGACCGACGTCTCTCCAGACA
>Ga0126379_10000378_pt1 | contig 24298 bp, 12 predicted proteins | sample PanSoiMetPlot_24_FD_92640 | JGI IMG/M metagenome (GOLD analysis project Ga0126379, IMG submission 92640) | Tropical forest soil microbial communities from Panama - MetaG Plot_24 | ecosystem: Environmental > Terrestrial > Soil > Tropical forest > Bulk soil | place: Panama | collected 2016-02-17
ATGAAGGGGCCGACGTCGGCATGGACGAGGACACACCCGTCACGGAGGCTTACAAGGCCGGCCCCGGAAGCCGATTCACGGGAAAGATCTGGAAGGTGACGATCGAGACCGATCCGTCCAAGCTCAGCGCCAAGGAAACCGAAGAGATCGAGAAGCAGGGGGCCGCGATCGCCGAGGCGAAAGATTAGAAAGCGCCGGCGACTATCACCTGGAAAGCGGCGAGGTCGAATGGTTGCAAAAGCCGTGCTCAGGAGGTTCAGGATGAAGCGGGTTCTCGCGCCGGTGGCAATCGTCTTCTCGATGGCCGCGGCGAGCGTCGATGCGGGCGAGATCGGACATTACAATGGCGGAGCGACGAACATCCGCGACCTCATAATGCCGGACCCGGGCCTCTACGTGCCGCTCTACAATTATTTTTATTCGACGTCGCGCCTCAACGACGCGAACGGTAACGAGATCGATTCGATCCTCATCAAGCCGGGCCCCGGGCCGGGCCTGAATGCCAACGTGGACGTGAACGTGCATCTCTACGTTCTCGTCCCCGCGGTGCTGTGGGTTTCCCCCTGGAAAATTCTCGGCGCCAAGTACGCCGCGCTCGTGACGCCCGTCTTCGCCAACGGAAGTCTCGAAGCCGCGCTCACGAGGGAATCGGGTACGGGCCGGGGGATCAGCTCTTCGCACTTCGACGTCGGCGACCTCTACGTCCAGCCGGTCTGGCTCGGCTGGAGCCAGCCGCACTGGGACATCGGTCTGAGCTACGGTTTCTATGCGCCCGTCGGCCACTACGAGACAGAGACCGTGGTCCTGCCGATCGTGGGGCCCGTCAAGACCGAGTCGGCCGAGAACATCGGCTATGGCTTCTGGACTCACCAGGTGCAGGGGACTCTCGCCTGGTATCCGTGGACGCACAAGGGCACGGCGGTCGTGACGGCCCTGACATGGGAAATCAACGGCAACAAGAAGGATTTCGACCTGAAGCCCGGGCAGAACCTGAGCCTGAACTGGGCGATCAGCCAGTTCCTGCCTCTCAACCAGGACAAGACCTGGTTGCTCGAGGTCGGGCCGGCCGGCTACAGCACATGGCAGATCACCGATGACACCGGCCGCGATGCCGCCAACCCGTCCGTTCACGACCACGTCCATACAGTGGGCGGCCAGATCGGCGTGACGTGCGTGCCGTGGACCGCGTCTCTGAATTTTCGCTACACGCACGACGTTTCCTCGGTGGATCGATTTAAGGGCAACGCGTTTTCGGTAAATCTCGCCAAGAGATTTTGATGGTGGTGCAGAAGCCTTGATGCGTCATTCCCTCCGATCTGCAAGGGTTGGAACGTGCTGCTGCGCCTCTACGCGCCGCTGCAGCCCTGGTTCGACAAGGCCTGGAAACCCGGCGACTTCGAAGAGGTGAGGTCAAGCGAGCCCTCGGCTACGCGCTCGGCTGGGAAGAACTGAAGCTCCTCGAATCGTGAGGCTGGACGGGTCTGGTAGATTGAAGGGCCTCATGGAGAAGAGGAAGAGGCACTCGACCGTGGGGGTCCGTGTCGGGCCGGTCCTGGTCGGCGGGGGAGCGCCGGTCGTGGTCCAGTCCATGGCCAACACCGACACCGCCGACGTGGCCTCGACGGCGAAGCAGTGCATCGAGCTGGCCCAGGCGGGGTCGGAGATGGTCCGCGTCACGGTCAACGTCCCCGAGGCGGCCCAGGCCGTGCCCGAGATCAAGAGGCGGATGCTCGACGCCGGAGTCGAGGCGCCCCTGATCGGGGACTTTCACTACAACGGCCACGTCCTCCTGACGAAGTTCCCGGAATGCGCCGCCGCGCTCGACAAGTACCGGATCAACCCGGGCAACGTCGGCAAGGGCGCGCGGCGCGATGAGCAGTTCGCGACGATTTGCCGGGTCGCTCAGGACAACGCGAAGCCGGTCCGCATCGGTGTCAACGGCGGGTCGCTCAACCAGGAGCTGGTCATGTCCAAGATGCAGGAGAACACCGACTCCGACCTTGGGCGCACCTCCGAAGAAATCATCAACGAGTGCATGGTGCTCTCGGCCCTGCAATCCACCGACCTCGCTCTGCAGTTGGGCCTGCGGAAGGACCAGATCATCATCTCCTGCAAGGTCTCGCGGCCGCTGGATTTGATCGCCGTCTACCGCGACCTCGCCTCGAAAACGGATCAGCCGCTCCACCTCGGCCTGACCGAGGCGGGGATGGGCATGAAGGGATTGGTCTGGTCGTCCTCGGCCATGGGCGTACTCTTGAACGAGGGCATCGGCGACACGATCCGCATCTCGCTGACGCCGCGGCCGGGCGGCGATCGGCGGGAGGAGGTGTACGCCGCCTGCGAACTTCTCCAGTCGCTCGGCATCCGCTCCTTCGCTCCGTCGGTCACCGCGTGCCCCGGCTGCGGCCGGACGACCTCGACGACTTTTCAGGAGCTGGCGGAGCGGATCCAGGGTTACGTGCGCGACAAGATGCCGGAGTGGAAGAAGGAGTACGAGGGCGTCGAGACGATGACCCTCGCCGTCATGGGCTGCGTCGTCAACGGCCCGGGCGAGTCGAAGGCCGCCTCGATCGGCATCTCACTCCCCGGTACCGGCGAGGAACCTCACTGCCCCGTCTACATCGACGGCCAGCACTTCGCCACCCTCAAGGGAACCTACGAAGAGCTGGCCCATTCCTTCCGAGCCCTCGTGGATGACTACGTGTCCAACAAGTACCCGAAACGTCAGCCGGGTCCCGCAGTCACGGTCTGACCTCGTACCCGCAGTCTCGAAAATCCCGGTCGAAGGTGAATGCTCCATCGAGACCAAGTTGCTCGATAGTCTGGAAGCTCGCGCAGTCGGTGAAGGAGAGACGTTTATCGGCGAACCGGGTCATCTGATCCATCGCCCCGAGAAGCAGCTTCGTATCTGAGAAGACGAGGTCGTAGCGCCGGCTGCGCAGGATGTCACCTGCGAACGCGACAGCGCGTGCGGCGTCGGCCCGCGCCCGCAGGCGCGTCACGACCTCGCTCAGGATCAGCTCGGTCACGACGAACCGCGCCCGGAGATTCTTCCGGGCGAACAGAGTCGCCGCTTCGTGGTGTTCGTCGTTGGTCAGGACCAGCGCGAGCAGCGCGCTTGTGTCGGCGAGAAGCTTCACGATCGCTCTCCTTCGGCCATCCGTAGAGATAGTGGTCGTGATTCGTGGATTCGTCTCCTGCCGGAGACGCGATGGCGCCGATCCAGGCGTCCATGGGGTCCGTGCCGAATTCCGGAGTCTCGGACTCCTCGGCGCGTCCGAGGTATCGATCGACGGATTCCCGAACCACGGACGCCAGGCTCGTGCCTCGACGCGCCGCCTGGTACTGGAGTTCCCTGTACGTTTCCTCGGGAAAACGGAGGTTCGTCGTGATATACCGAGCCATCGCGATATCACGATATCGCAAGAGCCGGAAGAAGTCGATACAACAGGCGCTATTTGGTGGCGGGGAGGTCGGCGGTCCAGTTCAGGACGACGGAGGTGGGCACCACGGACTCTCGGCCGAGCCGCTCGTCCCGCGCCCGCCAGACTTCCCCCATCCCGCCCGAGCCCAGTGGGGCCAAGACTTCGTACGGACCAAGCCGTTGATTCGCGGAAAGCGGCATCGGCAGGAACTGCCGGCGGCAATCTTAGACGACTACGTCGCCACGAAATACCCCAGGATCCTTATCCATCGGCCTTGCCGCCTGCGCCGGTCGGGCTTCTTGGCTGTAACCGACCGTTCCGAGGGCGACGCCTGGGCTCGTTTCCGTCTCCGTGGGAAGAGACGTGGGGTCGTTCCCCGCGATGGGATCTCCTGCAGCGGCCGCTTGCTCTCTTCCGGTCGCGTCGAGCGGCTGCTCAAAACGTTTCGCCAGGCCGAAGTCGAGGATCTTGACGAGCCCCTCCTTCGCAGCGTGACGTTCTCCGTCTAACGGGGCAGATCCGCGGGCCAGTTCAGCACGATGGTGGTGGGCTTCGTGGGTTCGGGCATCGCGGTTTCCAGGAGAAAGCGCTGGCCGTCGGCGGAAGGAACGTACTTGTTGCGGGTTTTTCCGTCCGAGACGCGCGCCGCGAAGAGCGGCTTCGGCGTCCCCGATAGGAACCCCTCGCGGATCGAGATCTCGACGGCCATGAGCTTCTCCTCTCCGGGCCCGAGATAGAAGAGCTCCTTTCCGTCGGCGCGCCATTGAGGAGTACCCCCGCCCTCCGAGGAGACCCGCCACTTGCCCTCCTGGCCGGGAAAGGTCCGGACATAGATCTCCGACCGGCCGGATTCGTTGGACTCATAGGCGACGTAATGCCCGTCCGGTGAGAAGACCGGCTTGAATTCTTTGAAACTGGTCCTGAGGAATGGGATCGGCTTTCGGTCTCCGAACGTCGGCAGAATCCAGATGTCCTGGTCGGTTTCGGCGGATCGCTGCGAGTAAACGATGTAGCGGCCGTCGCGGGACCAGTCGCCGGCGAAGGTGATATCCGCGCCTTCGGCCGCCTTCAAGAGCAGCCTGGGCTCCTCGTCGCCTGCGGCGGATTTCTCGTAGAAATCCTGACGGCCAATGATGTGGTAGACAACACGGCTTCCGTCCGGCGACCAGACCGGACATGACTCGCCGGGCGTTCCGGAGGTAAGGCGGGAGTTGACGCCCCGCGCCAGGTCCCGGATCCAAATGCTGGCCGCGTTGAAGCCCAGTTCACCTGAGAACGCGAGCCTGTCGCCGCGGGGGGAAAGGGCGGGATTGGAAACGTCGACCGAGTCAGGTATCGCTTCGATCTCTTTGCCTGAGCGGTCCCTCCAGACGAGCCGGGATCCGGCGACCTCGCCCGTCCGGTAGGCCAGCGTCCCTTCCCGGGAGACCGAGAACCGGGTGTATGCGAAGGACATCTTGACCCCGCCCGAGACGGAGGTCACGATCTGGTCGGCCAGGGGCGCCGGCTCTCCAATCGTCTTGAGAGCCTTCGGGTCGAAGCGCTGGGCGACGAGTGTTTTCTCGCGCACGAAGAGGAGGTACCCCGGCGGCGCGTACGCGACGAGCGACCCCGCCGGCATGAGCGGCCGGGTTTCGTTCGAATCGAGAGATCCGATGCGGTAGGTGTTCTCCCCGCGGTTCCCGGCAAAGGCGTAGTACAGGAAGTGTCTCCCGTCCGGTAGGAATTCCGGCCACCCGACCTGGCGCTCGTTGCGCGAAGCGTCGGCTTTCACCGCGGCGACCGGGGTTCCTCCCTCCGCCGACACGCGCTGGATCGGACTCTGTGAGGCGTCGAACAGGATCACGCCTTCCGGGCTCCACGACCCATCCGCTCCCAGCCGAAAGTCGCAGATCTTCCGGGGCGGTCCGCCGGAGATCGAGACCTTCTTGAGCGTGTCTCCGGCGAAGAACGCGAGGAAGCGGCTGTCCGGCGACCAGAAGGGCCGTCCCGCTCCCTCGGTTCCGGCGAGAGGTTGCGCGGACAGGGCGTTCAACGACCTCAGCCAGATCTGGCTCTTGCCCGAGGAGTCGCTCGCGTTGAGGGCGAGGTACTTGCCGTCGGGAGAAATTCGCGGCATGTCGTCGGAGACGAGGTCCGGCGGCGTGGCGATCTCGAATCGGACGCTGCGCGGAGCGACCGGAGTGCGCCCAAAGTAACCGGCGGCGAAGAGGGCTGCGAGGCCGAGCACGAGCGCTGCGGCAGCGACCCAGCCGAGTTTCCTGCGGCGTTTCCTGCGCGCCAGCGAGGCGGTCTGAAGAGGCGCCTCGGAGAGTCGATCGCGGAGGGTCGCGAGCTCGCGCGCCAGGTCTTTGGTCGAGGCGTACCGGCTCTCCGGATCCTTGGCGAGGCATCGCTCCACGATCCAGCGCAGCGGTCCGGGCGCCTCGGGATTGATCTCGCCGACCGGCCTGGGCTCTTCGTGAAGGATGGCGGAAAGCGTGTCCACCGCGGTTGCCTTCTGGAACGCGCGCTTCCCGGTCGCCATCTCGTAGAGGATCGACCCGAATGAAAACTGGTCGGAGGGAAAATCCATGGCCTCTCCCGCCGCCTGCTCCGGCGACATGTACCCGACCGTTCCCAGGACGACGCCGGGCGATGTCCCCGCCTCCGTCGGAAGCCGGGAGCTTGGCTCGCTCTCAGCGTCTCTCTTCGTCAACTTGGCCAGGCCGAAGTCGAGGATCTTGACCCGGCTTTCCTTCGTCACCATCACGTTCTCGGGCTTCAGATCGCGGTGGACGATCCCGGCCTGGTGAGCGGTCGCGAGGCCGTCCGCGATCTGCGCGGCGATTGAAAGAAGGCGCTTGGTCGGCATCGGGCCGGCAAAAAGGAGCTCCCGAAGCGTTCTTCCTTCCACCCGCTCCATCGCAATCCACGAGACGGAATTCACCGACCCGATGTCGTAGATCGTGACGACATTCGGGTGGTTCAGAGCCGAGGCCGCCCGCGCCTCCTTCTCGAAACGCTTCAGGCGCGAGGCATCGGAGGAAACCTCGTCGGGGAGTACCTTGACGGCGACCTCGCGGCCCAGCCGCTCGTCCCGCGCCCGCCACACTTCTCCCATCCCGCCCGCGCCCAGCGGGGCCAGGACCCGGTACGGACCGAGCCGTTGACTCGCGGAAATCGCCATCGGCAGGAGATGCTCGCCGCGATTGTAGACCCCGGTTCGCCAGCTCATCGGCCTGCGATAGAGTTTTCGGAAATGAAACGGCTCTTCGACCTGACCGTCGAGGACCTGAACGCGTCGCCGGTCTGGCGGTACGAGGGGGGAAACGGTGTCGACGCGGTGGTCGTGGAGGAGGAGCGCGACTCGCTGACCTCGACGGACGAGGAGGTCTACCTCGCCGCGACGGAGTTCCTGCTTCCCGACTCGAGCGCGCGGCTGGGATTCTGCTTCCCGGTGGACGACGAGGGAATCGACTACCTCCAGCCGGTCATCATCACGCCGGCCGGGCACGTCCGGTTCTGGTTCGACGGCGCGGTCACGGCCGAGGTCCTGGCTAGCCAGTGGAACGCGCTCGGCAAGCGCGAGGACGAGGTCTTTCCCCTGACCTACCGCTGCCGGATCCCGGTGGACGGGCGAATGGTCGCCGGCACCCTCCGCAACGTCGAGACGTCGGAAGGGTCTCCTCCGGTCTCCACGCCCCCTCGCGAGGGCAACGGATCGAAGGCCGCGGACTCTCCGCCGACGGCGGGGCGGCCGGACCGCGTCCGCAAGCTCTTCTCCGCAGGGTCGAGCGGGATCGAGAAGCGGATCGCGCCGCGGCGCCGCGCGGAGATGCTCGTCGAGTTCCGGGAGGGAGAGTCGTTCGGGGCGGGCGTCACCTCCGAGCTCTCCCGCCGCGGCATGTTCATCAAATCGACGGAGCCGCCAAAGCTCGGCCCGGCGCTGTCGCTCACGATGCACCTTCCCGGCGGCCGGACCGTCCTTCTCAAGGGCCGCGTCGTCCGGCAGTCGGGCGAGGCCATCGCCCGCCCCGACGGCTTCGCCCTGGAGTTGACCGAGAAGACCGACGAGTACGACGCCTTCCTGACCCGCCTCCTGGATCCCCGAAAATAAGCCCGGCCGCCTACGGCGCCGCCCCGGCGAGAAGCCTCCCGGAGTTCAGAACCAGGTGGAGGCGCGGCGTCTGATTCTGCTGCTTCTGGCGAGAGAGGAAGATGAACCGCTTGCCGTCGCGCGAGACGTCGTAGATGTCCTGCCAGTCTCGGGGAATGGGTCTCTCGATCTTGAAGACCGGTCTCGGCTCTCCCGGCGTGAAGGCCGGCTCGCGCCGGATCGGAACCTCGAAGATCTCGTCGTTCCAGATGTAGAAGATCTCCGTCCCGTCGCGCGACCAGCGCGGCGCGGCCCCTCCGGCGCGCGAGACCTGGAAGCGGCCGGTCAACTCGGGATACCTCTGGACGTAGATCTGAGCGCCGTTCTCGTACTCGCCGCAGTAGGCGATCCACTGGCCGTCGGGCGAGATCATTCCGCGGTGCTCCGCGTTCGGGGTCGCGATGAACGGGCGGGCGGGGCGCTCGCCCGAGAGCGGGACCAGGAAAATGTCGGCTCGGCTCTTGAGGCCGCTCAGGGTCACGAGCAATCCCGACCCGTCGGGCGCAAACGAGTCGAGAAGGATCGGAACGCGGTACGGCGACTTCCAGGCGGTCCGCGCCTGCCCCCCGTCAACGGGTTGAACCAGGAGGTTGTCTCCGACCGGCGTCGAATAGACCACGCTCCTGCCGTCGGTGGTCCACAGCGGAGACCCGGCCTCCCCGGTCGAAGTCAGCTGAAACTGTCCGCCGTGGGCGAGATCGGCGATCCAGATGTCGCTGCGGGCGCCGCCTCCCGGCCCGACGGAGTACGCGAGCCTGGTTCCATCCGGAGAGAGCGCGATCTCGTTGTAAGGGCCCGGGGGAATGCCGGTCGACTCGCGGCGGCCGGTCCTGTCGATCCAGACGATCTCATGCGGACCCTCGGAGGTCAGGCCCGTGGCGTAGACGAGCGTGCCGTTGCGGGCGACGCCGAAGTACGAAGTGCCGCTCCTCGGCTCGCCGCTGACTCCCTGGAGGACGGGGACCGCTGTGCCGCGCGTCTCGGCCGTCTTCGGGTCGAAGGGGACGGCGAGGAGGTCCCCGCGGTGCGCGAGTAAAAGGCGATCGGGAGCCGCATACCGCGCCTGGCTCGCGCCGCGGTAGACCGTGTGCCTCTTGCCGGTTGTGAGCGATACCGCGTCGATGCGGGATTCGTCGTAGTCACCGGGCTTGTCTTCGGTCCCGACCGTGAAGAGCACCCAGTTCCCCTCCGGAACGACCTCGGGCCAACGATGCGTGCGCTCCCGCGATGAGGCGTCGAGCGTGGTCAACGGGCGCGGCTCTCCGCCGGCGGCCGGGATCCGGAAGAGCGGCGAATTGACGGAAGCCGTGAAGGCGATCGTGCCGTCGGGACTCCACGCCGCGCCGCGGGTTCGGGCGACCGCCGTGAGGCTCACCGGCGTGCCGCCGCGGACCGCGGCCTTCTTGAGCTTCTCGCCGGCAATGAAGCCGAGCCATTCGCCGTCGGGTGAGAAGAACGGATCCGCTCCGAACTCGCTGCCGGCGACGGGTTCGGCGCTGTCCCGCGAGAGGTCTCGCAGGAAGATCCGGTGCTCGTTGGGCCCTTCGGAACGGAACGCGATTCGGCGGCCGTCGGGAGAGATGGCCAGGATCCCGACCTGGTCCCCGAATTCCGATTCGAGCCGGAGGTTTTCCGGCAGTTCCACGCTCAACCGTACGGGCTCGGCGGAGGGTGCCGGCGCCCGGCGCGGGAGAACGAGCGCCGCGGCGAGAGACGCTGCGGCGACGAGCCAGGGAATCCACGAGAGCGCCCGGCGGCGGGGTGGCGGCACCGCAGCCGGCCCCGGCGCTTCCGGTGCCGGCGCTCGCAGGGACTCGTCGATCTCCAGGCGGGCGTCGGCGATGTCGTGGAGCCGGTTCCTTGGATCCCTCTCGAGGCACCGCCGGATCAACCGCGAAGCGGCGGCCGGCGTCTCTTTGGGGATCGCGGCGAAGTCCACGTCCTGGCGCAGGACCGCCGCAAGCACGTCGGAGACCGTTTCGCCCTCGAAGAGGCGCCGGCCCGCGACCATCTCGTAGAAGATGGCGCCGAAGGCCCAGATGTCGCTCCGGCGGTCCACGGCCCGGCCGCGAGCCTGCTCCGGGCTCATATAGGCTGCGGTCCCGAGGATCACGCCCGCGGCGGTCGCCCGGCCGGTCATCGTCGGCGACTGTGTCAACTGGGGCGAGCTGCCGCCGGCCGCATCTGTCTCCAAGGCTTTGGCCAAACCGAAATCCAGGAGCTTGACGCGACCGTCGGAGGCGACCATCACGTTGGCGGGCTTCAGGTCGCGGTGGATGATCCCGCGCTCGTGCGCGGCCTCGAGCGCCTCGGCGATCTGCCGGGCGATTGGAAGCGCCTCGTCCGCCGGGATCGCGCCGCGAGCGATCCGGAGGTCGAGGCCTTCTCCCTCGACGAGCTCCATGACGAGGATGTGGCGCCCCTCGACCGCCTCGAAGGAGTGAACGGCGGCAATGCCGGGGTGGTTCAGCGCGGCGAGCGCCTTCGCTTCTCGCTCGAACCGCGCCACGCGGTCCCGGTCCTCGAAGAACTCCTCCGGCAGCACCTTGATCGCGACGCTTCGGTCGAGCCGCGAATCGCGCGCGCGATAGACCTCACCCATTCCGCCCGCGCCGAGCGGAAGGAGGATCTCGTAGGGACCCAGCCGCGTGCCCGTTGGAATCGTCACCGCGCATCCTCCTGCGAGAGCAGTGCGCGCCAGTCGAGCAGGAGCGTCAAGGGGGCGTCGGGGATCTCGCGGGACTCGAGCCTCAGGAACCGCGCTCCCCCGGCCATCACGGCTGACGACGGGCCGGCTCCCACCCGGCTGTAGTCCGTTACCTCGAAGAGCGCCCGCGGCTGGCCCCACTCGAACGTGGCTTCGCGCGCCCGCACCTCGACCGCCGCCAGGTGCCGTTCGCCATCCAGGTAGTAGAGCTCCTTGCCGTCCGGCCGCCAGAACGGAGCGAACGAGCCGGGACCGGAGACCTGCCACCGTTTCCGGGGGTCCGCGAAGGAAAGGACGACGATCACGGCGGAACCGGGACCACCCTCCTGTGAGCAGTAAGCGACCCAGCGTCCGTCGGGGGAGATGACGGGCGCCGGCTCTCGGCGGCTGCTCTTCGCCAGGCTCCGGGGCGGTTCTTTGCCTGTCAGGTCGAGAGCGAAGATTTCCGTCAGTCCCGTCGTCGTCGTCTCCTCGCTGTAAAGAAGATAACGGCCGTCGGATGACCAGCTGTCGGGCATCCGCGTCAGAGAGTTCGTGGCGACCGGAGTGCCCGACGTCGCGCCCGGCGGAGGCAGCGCGGTCTTCTCTTCTCCGCCGCCGGCGATGTCCTTGATGAAGATGTCGTAACGGCCGGCACGGATGGCGGAGTAAGCCAGGCGCCGGCCGTCGGGTGACCAGACCGGTCTCAACTCGTTGCCCGGGTCGAAGGTCAGTCGCATCCGGTTGCCGCTCTCGGAGTCCAGCGTCCAGATGTCGTACGACCCAAGAGCAGGGTCGAGAATCTCGACGGCGACTCGCTTGCCGTCCGGCGACAGGGCCGGGTTGTCGAAGACGGCCGGCTCGCCGACGGTCCCGATTCGCTTGCCCTGCTGGTCCACCCAGACGAGACGGGAATCGCCGGTTACCTCTCCGGTCTGGTACACGATCGCGCCGGTCTGCGAGGCCGAGAGAACGGCGCATGCCGCTCCCGGGATGACCCGGATCCCCTGGGCGAGCGGGAGAGGCTGGCCGGACAGCCTCCTCCCGTCGAAGGGCTGCGCCATGAGCGTGCGGTCCCGGACGAAGAGAAGAAAGCCGGAACTGTAGACGCCCTGCTGCCCGGTTTCGAGGATCGTCTCGGAGGCTCCGCCGTCGAGCGATCCGGCGCGCAGGAGGTTCTTCTCGCCGTCCCGGCGCGCGAGATAGAGGAAACGGCGACCGCCCGGCAGGAACTGGGGAAAGCGATGGCTCGCGTCCTTCGCCGCGGTGTCGAGTTTCGTCACGGGGACCGGAGAGCCGCCCCCGGCGGGAACTCGGAAGATCGGGGACGAGAAAGACGGGCAGAAGAGGATGACGTCCTCGGGACTCCAGGCGCCCCCCTTGGCGTTCGGCGCGTCGCAGAGAGAGAGCACCGGGCCTCCCGTAGCGGGAACCCTCTTCAATTTGTGCTCGGAGAAGAATCCGATGTGGCGGCTGTCGGGAGACCAGAAGGGATAGGACGCGTCGTCGGTCCCGTCGATCGGGCGGGCATCCTGCCAGTCGATCCGCCGCAGCCAGATCCGCCTCGCGCCGGTCGCCTCCTTCAGCACGAAGACGATGGACTTCCCGTCCGGCGAGATCGCCGGCGGCCCGGGCTGAATGGTGTCGAGCCCGAGCTGCGTTTTCGGCGGGAAGAGGATCGAGGCCCGCACCGCCTGCCGCTGGCTTCCTCGGCGCGAGAGGAGCATCGCGGCGAGCAACGCCGCCAGGACGAAGAAGACGCCGGCGGCCACCCACGCCGCGATTGGCCGCTTCCCGCGAGATTCGATTGCGCCCGCCTGCGAGATCGCCAACGGATCGTCCGAGGTCGCCTCCAGCTCGATGCGGGCGTCGGCGATGTCGTGGAAACGCCGATCGCGATCTCGTTCGAGGCACCGCTGGAGGACCTTGCGGACGTTGGGAGGCGTTGCCGCGGGGAGGGCCCTCCAGTCCGGATCGGTCTTGAGGACCGCCGCGAGCATGTCGGAGACGGTGTCGCCCTCGAAAGCGCGCCGCCCGGTCAGCATTTCGTAGAGAACCGCGCCGAATGCCCAGATGTCCGCGCGCTTGTCGACGGGTTTGCCGCGGGCCTGCTCCGGGCTCATGTAGGCCGCCGTGCCGAGGATCACTCCCGCTTGTGTCATTCCTCCGGTCGCCGTGCGAATCGACGTGGGGCTGTTCATCACCATGGGATGGCCTGTCGCGGCCGCTTGCTCTCTTCCGGCCGAGTCGAGCGGCCGCTCAAATGCCTTCGCGAGGCCGAAATCGAGGAGCTTGACGCGTCCGTTGGAGGCGACCATGACGTTGGCCGGTTTCAGGTCGCGGTGGACGATTCCGCGATTGTGCGCGGCCTCCAGCGCCTCAGCGATCTGCTTCGCGATCGGCATGGCTTCTTCCACGGGGAGGGGCCCGCGCGCAATCCGAACATCCAGGCCCTCGCCTTCAACGAGTTCCATGACGAGGAGGTGCCGCGCTTCGACCGCCTCGAAGGAGTGAACAGCGGCGATGCCGGGATGGTTCAACGCCGCCAGCGCCTTCGCCTCCCGCTCGAAGCGGGCGACGCGGTCGTGGTCGTCGAAGAATTCCTCGGGCAGCAGCTTGATCGCGACGCTCCGGTCGAGCCTCGCGTCGCGCGCCCTCCAGACCTCTCCCATGCCGCCCGCGCCAAGCGGAGCGATCAACTCGTACGGTCCCAGGCGGCTACCGGGCGTCATGCAAACCTTCCGTCCAGTTGACCACGACCCCCATGGGCGCCGAGGCGTAGGAAACACGCTGGACCGCCGCGAGGAAGCGGCCATCGGCCGCCACGTCGAATGCCCTCCACCCTTCTGCCGGCAGGGCGAAGAGCGCGGCGGCATCGCCGGCCTGGAGCGACGGCGACCTTCGGATCGGGACTGCGAAGAGCTTGCGGTCCGGCGACGTAAAGAAGACCTCGCTTCCGTCCCGGCTCCACCGCAGCAGCGTCGCCCCGGCCGTCGAGATGCGCGCTTTTTCCGCGCTGCCCTCGAGCGCCTGCACGTACGCCTCCGGCCGGCCCGACTCGTTGGAGATGTAAGCGACGAGCTTCGCGTCGGGAGACAGGTGCCCCCACTCCTGCTGGTATCTCGAGGCGACGACGGGAGAGGGCTGCTCCTTGGCCGCGAGCGAGAGCGTAAAGAGGCCCCAGCCCCCCTGTCCGCTCTGGGAGAAGAGGAGACGCTGGCCGTCAGGAGTCACGTCCAGCGCCTCCTGGAATGTGCCGGGCGGCAGGAGCTCTTCTTCCTGCCCGCCGGCGAGGCCGCGGCGCACGAGCTGGGGCAATGCGGACCGCACGACGGAATAGATGATCGTCTTTCCGTCGGGACACCACACGGGATCAAATTCCGTGTTGGGATCGGAGGTCAGGCGCGTCTCGATTCCGCGCGCCAGGTCGACCGTCCAGACGTCGTAGGTCCCGAGGTCCCGGCGTGTCCGGTCGAAGAGCGCGTTGCGTCCGTCCGGCGAGATGGAGACCCCGATCGTTTCGCCGGCGCCCTCCGTTCCGATCTCGCCGAGAACCCGGCCGGAGCGGTCGAACCAGGTCAGCCGGGTGATATTGCCCTGCGGCTCGTAGGAGAGCGTTCCATTGCGCGAGGTCGTGAATCCGGCCCACTTGCTCGTGTAGAAGTAGTACACGGCCGGCGCGAGAGAGAGCAGCGGCCCGATCAGCTTCGCGGCCTTCGGGTCGAAGCGCTGAGCGTAGAGCGCCCCTTCGCGGGCAAAGACGATGAAGCCCGGGTCCGCATATTCGACCCTCGAGGAGATGGGCCCGACCTCGCGCCGCGCGCCCCCGTCCACGGAGGCGAGCATCAGGCGACCTTCGGAGCTCTTTCGCACCACGACGTAGAGAAAGGACTTTCCGTCCGGCAGGAAGTGCGGCCAGGAGATGCGGGCCTCTCCCTTGCCGGCGTCCGGCTGGATGATCGGCTCGGGCGGCCGGCTTCCATCCACCGGGACGCGGTAGATCCTCCCTTCCAGCGTCGAGGCGAAGAGGATGTCCGCCGCGCCCCACGTCCCGGCCATGGTCTTGCCCAGGGGAGCGTCGCAGATCGGAGCGGCGGATCCTGCGGCGAGGTCGATCCTCTTCAAGCGCCCCTCTGAGAAGAACCCGATCGAACGGCCGTCCGGAGACCAGAAGAGGGATGCGGCGCCTTCCGTTCCCGCAACGGGCCGCGCCTCGAGCTCCGACATCGCGCGGACCCAGACCTTCACGGTCGGCGCCACGCCCGATACGATTTCGCGGGCGCTTCCCCCCGAGTCTCCGAGGAACGCCAGGCGCGAGCCGTCGGGCGAGAGGGCGAAACTAAAGGTGTCGAACCTCGAGAAGAAGCGGGAGCCTTCCGGCGGCGGGATCGAGAACCGGAAGACCGGGCGGGGAGGCGTCGGCTGGCGCCGGCCCCAGAACGCCGCTCCGACGATCGCGAGACCGAGAATGGCCGCCCCGGCAACGATCCATGGGAGCACTGCTCGTCGGCGAGTGGACGGGGCGGCGCCGGCAGCGACGCGGCTCGCCGGGTCCGAGAGTCGGTCGGCCGCGAGCGAGAGCTCGATGGCGAGGTCGCGGGTCGAGGCATAACGGTCGGCCGGCTCCTTGGCGAGGCAACGCTCCGCGATCCACGCGACATTGGCCGGGATGCCGGGCTCGGTGGATCGCAGGGGCTCGGGCTCGTCGCGCATGATCGCGGAGAGAGTCTCGACCGGCGACGGGCGGCGAAAGGCCGGCTTTCCGCACAGCATCTCGTAGAGGACGGACCCGAACGCGAACTGGTCCGACCGGAAATCCACCTCCGCGCCGCAGGCCTGCTCGGGCGACATGTAGGCGACGGTCCCGAGGACGATCCCGGCGGACGTCTTCAGCCCGTCGGAGGTCGGAAGCTGCGAGCCGGACTCCGGGTCGGTCTCGGTCAGCTTGGCCAGCCCGAAGTCCGCGATCTTCGCGTCACCCGATCTCGTGATCAGGACGTTCTCGGGCTTCAAATCGCGGTGGACGATGCCCTGCTCGTGAGCGGCCGCGAGCCCCGAGGCGATCTGGGCGCCGAGGTCGAGGGCGCGGCGCAGGGGGAGAGCGCCCCGGGCCAGCAGCTCGCGCAAGCTGCCGCCCTCCACGATCTCGGTGACGAGGAAGAGGCTCTCGCCCGAGTGCCCGACGTCGAAGACCGAGACGACGTGAGCGTGCGAGAGCGCCGAGGCCGACCGCGCCTCGCGCTCGAACCGGGCCAGCCGCTCGGGATGCCCGGCGAGGTTCTGGGGAAGGACCTTGATCGCGACGGTCCGTCCCAGCCTCGTGTCGCGAGCCCGGTACACCTCGCCCATCCCGCCCGCTCCGAGCGGCGCGAGGACTTCGTAAGGACCGAGTCGCGTGCCCGCAGAGAGGCTCACGTCAATCCAAAATCCAAAATCGAAAATCCAAAATCACTTGGCGGCAGGCGCCCAATTCTGAACCAGGGTGGCGGGCGTGGAAGCCTTCTCGAGGATGACCGTGTTGACGAGGACGCGCTGGCCGTCGGGAAACACGTCGTACTGGGGAATGTTGGTACGGCGAACGGTCGTGCGGAAGAGGGGCTGCGGTGTGCCGATCTCCAGGCCGCCTTCCGTCTTGATCGGAACCGCCATCAGCTGTCCCCCGAGGTCGAGATAGAAGAGCTCCTTGCCGTCCGCGCGCCACCGCGGTTGGCGTCCGCCGACGGTGGAGATCTGACGCTTACCTCCCGGGCCTGGGAATGCCGCAGCGTAGATCTCTGGCCTGCCGGTCTCGGTCGAGTAGTACGTGATCCAGTGCCCGTCGGGCGAGAAGGCGGTGTCCCGCTCGCTTGCCGGTGTCGCGAGGAGCACCTTTGCCGTCTGCCCGGCAACATCGAGCAGCCACATGTCGTCCGAGGTCTTCTGGGTGGCCCCGTTGAAGGCGAGCCACCGTCCGTCCGGCGACCAGTCCGTGAGAAACTTGGAGCCCGCCTCGACGAACCCGCGCGCCGGCTCGGCGGCAGCCGCGCCACGCACGCCCACTCGATCGCCGGCGAGGCCCGACTGGGCGGCGGGCTGCGCGATGACGATCTGCTGTTCCTCCTCGGCCGTTCCCAGCGTCTTCTGCGAGATGGACCACGTGCCTTTCCGCAGGGAAGAGTACGCGATCCGCTTGCCGTCGCGGGAGAAGACCGGGGTGTAGTCGTCGCCCGGGTCGAAGGTGATGCGCGCCGGCGCCTCGCGGCCGGTCACGTCGTACGTCCAGATGTCGCGATTGCTGCTGACCGGGTCGATCACCTCGGCGGCGACATGGCGGCCGTCCGGAGCGAGCCTCGGCGTCCAGTAGTTTCCCGTCGGCCCCGCGAAGCTGATCGGCTTGCCGGCGCGGTCGAACACGGTCAACTGAGAGAGCCCGATCGTTCCGCCTTCCGCGTAAGCCAGCAGGCTGCCCGCGATCGAGAAGATCCCCGCCGAGCTGTCCTCGAGGAACTGGACGCGTTTGGCCACGGGGAGCGGGTCCCCCTTCAGCTCCAGCCGGTCCGCGTCGAAAGGCTGCGCGACGAGGTCGCCGTTCCAGGCGTAGAAGAGGTATCCCGGCGCCGCGTACACCGTCCTCGACGCCGCCCGCAACAGGAGCTTGCGCTCCTTCTTTCCGAGCTCCTGCGCGTAGAGCTCGCTTTCCGTCCGGCGCGAAGCCGGATCCACCCGCTGGACGAGGAAGAGAAAGTGCTTCCCATCCGGGAGGAACTCGGGCCACTGGTGGGAAGTCTCCCCGCGGGCTTCGTCGAGCGTGGTGACCGGCACCCGCTGGCGATCCTGCTCGGTGATGCGGAAGATCGTGGACAGGAGCGCCGGCGAGTACAGGATCGTCCCGTCGCGGCTCCAGGTCGCGCCCCGCCCCGGCCCGGAATTCGCGATCGAGTCCACGGCTCCTCCCGCCGCGGGAATCCTCGAGAGGCCGGTCAGCTGCGACGTGTAACCGACCCATCGCCCGTCCGGAGACCAGAACGGGTTTCGCGCTCCGTCCGTCCCCGCCAGCAGCCGCGCCGCGGGTTCGTCGAGCGCGCGGGCCGCCAGCAGCACCCGGCCCTGGTTGTCCTGCACCGGGAAAACGATGCGGGTCCCGTCGGGCGAAAGCGCGAGCGGCCCGGACAACGGATCGAGGCTCCACCCGTCGGGCGCGACGAGGGACGTGACGATCCTCTGCGACGCGGGGCCCACCGGCGCGCGCTTCCCGAAGTGGATGAGCCGGCCGGCGGCGAAGGCCGCCAGCACGGCCGCAACGACCCAGAGAAAGGGGACCCTTCCGCGCCGGGAAGCCGCGGCGGCTCCGTGCTCGGCCGCGCCGGCCGGCTCCGTCAGCTCGAGGCGCGCGTCGGCGATGTCGTGAAAGCGCCGGTCGCGGTCCCGCTCGAGGCATCGACGCAGGACCTTTCGGACGTTGGCCGGCGTTCCCGCCGGCAGCGCGCTCCAATCCGGGTCGGACTTCAGGACCGCGGCGAGCATGTCGGAGACGGTGTCTCCCTCGAACGCGCGCCGGCCGGTGAGCATCTCGTAGAGCACCGCGCCGAACGCCCAGATGTCCACTCGCTTGTCCACCGCCTTGCCGCGCGCCTGCTCCGGGCTCATGTAGGCGGCGGTTCCCAGGATCGTTCCCGCCATCGTCGCGCGTCCGGTCATCGTGGGGGACTGCGTCAGCTGCGGGCTGCTCCGCGAATCCGATTCCGCCTCGAAGATTTTTGCCAGCCCGAAGTCGAGGAGCTTGACCATGCCGTCGGGCGTGACCATGACGTTGGCGGGCTTCAGGTCGCGGTGGATGATCCCCTTCTCGTGCGCGCTCTCGAGCGCCGCGGTGACCTGGAGCGCGATCGGCAGGGCTTCGTCGAGGGGGATCGCGCCGCGGGCGATCCGGGCGTCCAGCCCTTCGCCCTCGACGAGCTCCATGACGAGGAAGTGCCGGCCCTCCAGCTCCTCGAAGGAGTGAACCGCCGCGATCCCGTGGTGGTTGAGCGCCGCCAGCGCCTTCGCCTCCCGCTCGAACCGCGCGACGCGGTCCCGGTCCTCGAAAAACTCCTCGGGAAGCACCTTGAGCGCCACCGTCCGGTCGAGCCTCGTGTCCCGCGCCCGATACACCTCGCCCATTCCGCCCGCGCCGAGCGGCGAGAGAACCTCGTACGAACCCAGCCGGGTCCTGCTGGAGAGGTTCATGGGATTTGAGATATCAGTCTATTTCAGTCCCTGCGCGACGAAGAGGTCCGAAAGAATGCGGACGTAGGTGTAGGCGTACGCCGAGGCGTCCGGGGTCATCACGACTCCCTGGACGTCGACGACGCCCGTCGGGTCCGGCGGAGCGAGCTCCTTCCAGAGCTCTCTCTTGCCTGAGACGGGATCGACCCGGAAAACACGCGCCGGGAAGAGACCGGTCTTGATGTAGAGCGCCTTCGAGTCCGGGGTCCACTGGATCGGGCCATCCGTGGTTGTGGCCCCGGAGATCGGTACGACCTCGCCGGACGAAGTCGAGCAGAGGGCGGGTTTCCACTCCGAGGTCGTCACCGCCACGAACCGGCCGTCCGGCGATGCGGGGCCGGGGAACTGGACCCCCTCGCGAGAGAGCGGGACGGGAGTTCCGCCGGAGATCGGCTGGACATAGAGCCGCCTTTCCTTGCCGGCCTCGCCGGCAACGAAGGCGATCCGTTTCCCGTCCGGCAAAACCACGGCGTAAGCGTGCTCGAGCCGGTCGTGGGTCACGGTGGCCGGCTCGCCCGGACCCGTTGGAAGCAAGACGATCTGCCCGCTGCGAAGATCTCCCGCCACGACCCACTTCCCGTCCGGAGACAGCCTGGGCCCGTGTCCCGATCCCAGCCTGACCGCCGGCGATCCGTCGGTCCCGCGAAGATAGACCGAGTATCCTTCGCCGCCCCCCTCGCCGACTTCCTCGAACACGATCTTCCGGCCGTCGGGGGAGATGTCTCCGACCAGTCCGATGTCCAGCCACGAAAAGTCCTGCTCCCGTGTCGCGCCCGGCGGCAAAGCAAGGGTCGCGAAGCGGAGCTTGTCCTGCCCAAGCAGGACACGCCCGTCCCGAGCGATGTCATACAGCGTCAGCATCGCCGGAGCCCGAGCGACCAGCCGCTCCTTGCCCGAAAGCGAAAGAGCCCAGAGGGCTCGCTGGCTGCCGGTCTTGATCGCCGTGAACCAGACTTCCTTTCCTTCCGGCGGCCAGGCCAACCCCCAGGCACTCGCCCAGGTGGTTTCGCCGACCATCTTCTTGCCGGCACGATCCACGACAACGACACGGCCATTGTCGTCCCCGGCGATCGGGTGGTCGAGGAAGGCGACTCGAAGCCCGTCGGGGGAAACCCGCGGGTGGCTGACCCATCCGCCGGTTTCGTGGAGGACCTTCCCGATCGGGTACTCGACCCGCTGGACGGCTCCCATGTCGCGAACGATCGCCATCGCGGATCCGTCCCTCGACCAGTCGGTGAAGGAGACGCCCTCGAGAACCTCCCGGGGAGAGGAGCCGCCTTCGAACGGCATGCGCGCCAGAGTGCCGGCCCCGGGGAAGAGGCCCAGATACTTGTTGCGAACGACCAGGGCCATCTCGCCGGTGGAGGAGACCGCCAGCTCGTTGGCGTCCAGCCTCCCCAGCGAGCGGGATTCGGGTGATCCCGGCCGCACGGCGAAGACTTCCAGCGGCTGGCCCGACCAGGCGGCGGCATAGACGACGGTCTGCCCGTCGGGAGAGAACCTCGCCGAGCGAATCGTGCCCTGGCGGAAGGTGATCTGCCGATAGGAGGGGGGCGGCTTGCGCTCGAGCGAAGCTCTCAGGACGAGATAGCTCGCGAGAGCCCCGGCGACGCCGGCTGCGAGGAGGGCGGCGAGCAGAGGAACGGTGCGGCGCTTGCCGCGGCGGACCGCCAGCGGTTCCGTCGCTCCGCTCTCGCCGAGGTGGTCCCGCAGGGTCGCGAGGTCGCGGGCGAGGTCGCGGGTCGAGGCGTAGCGCTCGTCCGGCTCCTTGGCCAGGCAGCGGTCGAGGATCCACCGCAGGGCCTGCGGCGCCTCCGGCCGAAGGGAGCCGAGCGGCTCGGGCTCGTCGTGCAGGATCGCCGACAGCGTGTCCACGACCGTCGCACGCGAGAACGCCCGCTTGCCGGTCGCCATCTCGTAGAGGATCGCTCCCAGGGAGAACTGGTCCGACCGAAAGTCGAGCGGCGCCCCGCTCGCCTGCTCGGGCGACATGTACCCGACGGTGCCGAGGATGATGCCACTCGCGGTCTGCGGGCCGGCCATCGTGAGGGCGTTCGAAAGGTTCGTCTTCTTCTCGTCCACGAGCTTGGCGAGGCCGAAGTCGAGGATCTTGACGAAACCGTCGGAGGACACCATGAGGTTTTCAGGTTTCAGATCCCGGTGAACAATGCCGGCCGCGTGCGCCTTGGCGAGCCCATCGGCCGCCTGCGCGGCGATCGAGAGCGCGCGCTTCCACGCGAGCTGCCCCGAGGCAAGGAGATCGCGTACGGTCCTGCCCTCGACGAGTTCCATCGCGATGAACGAGGTCTCGCCGGAGCGGCCGACGTCGTAGACCGCGACGATGTTGGGATGGTTCAGCGCGGACGCGGAGCGCGCCTCCTGCTCGAAGCGGCTCAACCGCTCGCGGTCGTCCGCAAGATCCGCGGGGAGGACTTTCAGCGCGACTTCGCGCGATAGCCGGGTGTCGCGGGCGCGGTACACCTCGCCCATCCCGCCGGCGCCGATCGGCGAGAGGACTTCATACGGTCCCAGACGGGAGCCCGCTGACAGCGTCATTTCGCGGGGGCGCTGCGGGAAAGCTCCGTGGACCAGTCGAGGACGACGTGGATCGGAGAGGATCCCGACTCCTGCCCCTGGATCATGAGGAAACGGTTACCGTCGGGGGAGACGTCGTAGTTGGTGTGGCCCCGATGTCCCCGCGTGAACCGGCCTTCGAAAAGCAACCGGGGAGTGGAGGCGGAAAACGACGGCTGCGTGGTGACCTCGACCGCCATCATCTTGTCCGCCTGTCGGTAGAAAAGCTCGCGGCCGTTTCGGGCCCAGACCGGCTCGGCGCCGCTTTCGGTGGAGACCTGGACCTTTCCGCCGAGCCCGGGATACGCCTGGACGTAGATCTCTTCCCGCCCGGTCTCGTCGGAGCAATAAGCGATCCACCGGCCGTCGGGAGAAATCGCTGGGGCCTTCTCATTTGCCGGTGTCTGAAGGAACGGCGTCGGGCCGGTCTTGGAGTCGAGCGGGAGGGTGAAGATGTCCTCTCCATTTTTTCCGAGCGCATAGAGGACGAGTGCCCTGGAGTCCGGTGCGAAGGAGCCGATGTGCCAGTTGAGGTTGGAAGTCGCGACCGTCTCCTCCGGACCCCCGCCGTCCGCCGCTTTCATGAGGATTTTCAGACCCCGGCGGAAGGCGATGCGCCGGCCGTCGGGCGACCAGACCGGCGTTTCGTCCTCCTCCGGATCGGTCGTGAAGCGCAGGAGAGTTCCGCGGTCGAGGCCGTAGATCCAGACGTCCGGGTTTCCTTCGCGGGTGGACACGGCGACGGATTTGCCGTCCGGTGAAAAGCGAGGTTGCTCGAAGACGTGCGGCGGCGATGGGAGCAGCTGCACCCTCCCGGTCCGGTCCAGAAGGGCGAGCGAATTGAATTGCCCTCCGATCGCGGCGATGTAGGCGAGAGTCCCTGTCTCGGAGAGGGCGAAGCTCGCGATGGCTTCGTCCGGCGCCGGGACTGGCGGCCCGGTCACCTCCAGGCGCCGTGCGTCGAAAGGCAACGCGATCGGGACCCCGCCAAGCTGCGAGGGAATGTAGATCAGGTGACCGGTCGCCGAGTACCAGGGCTGGAAACCGACTTCCACCAGGGTCTTGCGGCGGCCGGTGTCGAGGGAAACGGCTTCGATTCGAGACGGCGGCGTTCCAGCCGTGAGGGCCGAGAAGATCAGGCTCTTTCCGCCTGGAAGGACCTGCGGCCGGAGAAGCCTCAACTGGCCGGCCTGAACGGGGACGGCGACCTCGGGTTTTCCTCCCGACGCCGGAACCTTCATGATGCCCTCGCTGGCGCCGAACCAGATCACATCGTCGTCTCCCCACGCGATCCCGTAGGAGGTCCCGCCCTCGGACACGACCAGGGGAGTTCCGCCGGCGACCCCGATGCGCTTGATCTTTCCTCCCGCCTGGAATGCGATCCAGCGGCCGTCGGGAGAAAACGTCGGCGCGGTGGCTCCGTCGGTCCCGGCGACAGGCGTCCAGCCGGCCTGCTCGAACCGGTGCAGGAAGATCCGCCATCCGCCGCTCTCGTTCAGGACCGCGGCAATCATCCGGCCGTCGCGGGTAATCGCCAGGGGATTCCATGGCGCGGTAAAGACCTGACGGTCTGCGCTCGTGGTGAGCTCGAACCGGGACGGCTGCCTCAGCGGCGGCGCGGCAGGCGACAGAAAGGCCCGGACGGCGAGGGCCGCCAGCGCGGCGCCCGCGAGAAAGCCGAGGAAACCGGCGATCAGGCTCCGGCGGCCGGATCGGCGGCCGGCGGCCGGCGCCGGGATCCCGGACTCGGAGCCGCCCTGCGCGATCCACTTCAATTGAAGTCCCGCGTCGTGGGCTGTCTGGAATCGCTCCTCCGGATCCTTCGCGAGGCATGTCTTCACGACGCGATCGAGCGCGGGCGGAGTGGTCGGCTGGACCATCGAGATCGGCTGCGGATCCACGTGCAGGATCGCGCCGATGAGCGAGGCCTGGCTGGCGCCCGAGAACGCCTTCTTCCCGGTCGCCATCTCGTAGAGCACCGCGCCGAACGCGAAGATGTCGGACCGGGCGTCCGCTTCCCGGCCTTCGAGCTGCTCAGGGGCCATGTATTGGAACGTGCCCAGGATCGTTCCCTCCTGCGTCAGCGGAGTGCTTCCCACGATCGTCGGCAGCGACGTCAGGCCGGAAGGATTGGCGGCCGGAGCCAGTCCCTTGGCCAGCCCGAAGTCCAGCAGCTTCACGCCTGACTTCGTGAGCATGACGTTGCCCGGCTTGAGATCTCGATGGATGATCCCCTGCCGGTGCGCCTTGTCCAACGCGTCGGCGATCTCGATCCCGTAACGGAGCGTCTGCTCCAGAGAGAGCGGTCCCCGTACCAGCCGGTCGGCGAGCGTCTCTCCTTCGAGGAACTCCATGACGAGGTACTCGACGCCCTCCTGGTTGCCGACGTCGTACAGCGCGCAGATATGCGGATGCGAGAGCTGTGAGATCGTCTTCGCCTCCCGCTCGAAGCGCTGCCGGACCTCCTCGCTCGCGGAGAGGTGTGACGGCAGCACCTTGACGGCGACCGTGCGGTCGAGCCTCGTGTCCCGCGCCCGGTAGACCTCGCCCATTCCGCCGGCTCCTACCGGCGACAGGACTTCGTAAGGTCCGAGGCGCGTGCCGGGAGACAACGGCATCGGGCAAGAGAATACAATCCCGCCACCTATGGCAATCGAATTCGTCCAGAACTATCAGGACCTGTCTACCGACAAGGGCTACCAGTTCAAGTTCTTCTGCGACAAGTGCGGCAACGGATACATGTCTTCCTTCAAGGCGTCGGCCATCGGGATGGCGTCCTCGGCCGCTCAAGTCGCCGGGAACCTCTTCGGCGGGATCATCGGGAAAGTGAGCTCCAGCTCCTACGACATCCAGCGGGCGATCGGTGGCCCGGCGCACGACCGGGCCCTCGAGGCCGCGGTGCAGGAGATGAAGCCGAAAGTTCAAGCAGTGCTCGCGGTGCGGCCGGTGGGTGTGCGGCGAGGTCTGCTGGAACCACGAGCAGAACCTGTGCGAGAACTGCGCGCCCAACCTGGACGAGGAGATCGCTTTGGCGCAGGCCGAGGCCGCGAAGGAGCAGGCGTTCGAAAAGGCAAAGAGCGTGGACTGGCTGAAAGACCGCTACATCTCCCGCAAGCAGGCGGCGGCGTGCCCGTCCTGCGGCGCGCACACTTCGGGCGGGAAGTTCTGCCCGGAGTGCGGCGCGAACCTGTCTCCCTCGGTCAACTGCTCCGGCTGCGGAAAGAAGATCGA
>Ga0126379_10000380_pt1 | contig 24258 bp, 25 predicted proteins | sample PanSoiMetPlot_24_FD_92640 | JGI IMG/M metagenome (GOLD analysis project Ga0126379, IMG submission 92640) | Tropical forest soil microbial communities from Panama - MetaG Plot_24 | ecosystem: Environmental > Terrestrial > Soil > Tropical forest > Bulk soil | place: Panama | collected 2016-02-17
ACAAGTTCTTTCCGGCGGTTACCACGGTCCCGGCGGGAATGGAAACGGCCACCGCCACCACGGCCACGGCGGGAACGGTCATGCCAAAAAGGTGATGAAGCGGCGCAAGTCGCACATGAAGCAGGGTCGGAACCGGGCGGCCTGCGCGGCTTACGGTGCGGTGCTGCTCATTCAGAAGTGCGGCTTCACCATCGAGGCGGCGATCGCCTGCACCGGCTCCACCACGGGCTACATCGACGCCATGAAGTGGATCATGGCGAGCGGCGACGAAAGTCTTCTCGACCGCGTGCTTCACGGTCAGATCGACATCTTTAAGGCGGCCGAGCGGGTGCGGCCGCTGGTCGAGATGAAGACCGCGTACGCGAAGCTCACGGCGGGGCAGCGCATTAAGTGGGCCGCGGAAGAGAACCCGAACCGCGTGTTCGAGGAGGTCATCGTCCCGGCCTCGGCCTTGGCGAGGGAGTTTGTGTTCGTGGAGGAGGCTACGAACGGGATTGCGTGATTGTTGCTGACGGCGCGCCGGCGCCAATGCCGGCACGTCCGTTTCACGCAGCCGCGGAACCCGCGGTTGCGTCAAGCGGACAAAGTAAGACCCGACGAGAAACCACCATGGCCGAGCACGAACCCTGCATTGGCGCGACCTCCGACTGGCGTAGCCCGCCGGAGTACTTCGGGCCTAAGGCGATCGATCTCGTCTTCGACATGGACGTCGCTTCGCCTGGTCTCGATAAGTGTTTTGTCCCGGCAAAAGCGTGCTTCACCATCAAAGAAGATGGTCTGACGCAGCTCTGGCGGCCGTCGTGGCTGATCTTTATGAACCCGCCGTTCGGCGGGCGGAACGGCCACGTTCCTTGGCTGAAAAAATTTCTCGACCACGCCAACGGCATTGCCATTGTCCGCGCCTACACCAGCTCGGGATGGTTTCACGAGCACGTCGTGCCGCGAGCGGAAGTGCTGTTGTTTCCGCGCGGCAAGACAAAATTCGTTAGGCCTTGGCCCGACAACTCAATCGGCACAGCGCCTGGCCACGGCGTAGTGCTCATCGGCATGGGCGAGGTCGCTTGCACCGCGCTCCGCAAGTCGGGGCTCGGCTTCTGCGCCGTTATCGAGCCGAACCGTGTGCAGCTGCCGCTCGATTGGTGCGTGCGGGAGACATGCCATGTCTGAAATCACGTGGGCGAATGATCGTCGAAAGCAGTTGGCCCAACTTCTCACTGAAGAGCGTGAAGCGCGCAAATTGCGCCAGTGGGACCTCGCGCGCCGGTTATACCAACACCAAAGCTTGATTGCTCGTATCGAGAGCGGCGAGCGCCGTATTGACGTGTGCGAATTTCTCCACCTCGCGGAGGCCATTGGATTTGATCCCATCGCTGCACTGAACAAAATTCGAGGCGCCAACTGTAATGGTGGTGGCTGTTCACTCGACGAAGCGCTCACCGTTGTCCAAGAGGCTGGTTATCGCACCGTCAAATCGCGTCGACCCGTTAAGCTGAAATCTCCCAAACACAAGAACCAGGTCGGTCCGACCTGCGTGGCCGAATTCGCCGACGGCACGCGCACGCGCATGACGACGTGCACTTCGCTCGAAAAGCTTGATTGGGACCGCGGCGTGCGCCTGTCGCAAGCGGCATATCAATCGCGACACCCCGGCACACTGGTTCTGCCAGCAATCATCTCAGTGCATTTCGAGCAAGACGGCAAGGTACTGGCTCAACGCAATGGAAGGTGTCGCTCGGGCGGGGGCGCGCCATGAAGATCATCACCGCGGACGAAAGGCTCGCAGAAAAGAGCGGCGCCAAAATCCTGGTCATCGGTCAGTCCGGCGTTGGGAAGACTTCGTTGCTGCGTACGTTGAGTGCCGAATTGCTCACGTCCACGCTGTTCGTCGATATCGAGGCCGGCGACATCGCGGTGAGCGACCTCGAGATCGCGAGCGTGCGACCGCGCACGTGGAATGAGTGTCGCGACCTCGCCTGTGTTCTCGGCGGCCCCAATCCCGCATTGCCGGCGAACGCCGTCTATTCCGAGGCGCACTACAACGAAGTTATGAAAAACCCGGAGCTGGCCAAGCTCGCGGCGTTTCCCGTCCTGTTCGTCGATAGCCTCTCTGCCGCGGCCCGGCTCAGCTTTGCCTGGGCAGAGCAACAGCCGGAAGCAACCAGCGACCGCGGGCGCAAAGATACGCGCAACATCTATGGGGCGCACGCGCGGAGCATGATTGGCTGGCTCAACCAGTTTCAACATGCGCGTGAACGCACCGTCGTCTTCGTGGCGGTGCTGGAGAAGAACACCGACGAATTCAACGTCTCGACATGGCAGCCGCAAATTGAGGGCGCCAAGACGTCGCGCGAACTGCCGGCAATCGTCGATGAAATCATCAGCATGGTTTGGATTGATTTCGGCGATCGCAAGCCGGTGCGCGCGTTTGTTTGCACCAATCCAAATCCCTGGGGCTATCCGGCCAAAGATCGCTCCGGCCGGCTCGAGCAGATTGAACCGCCGAACCTCGGCGCGCTGATCGAGAAGCTCACCAGTCCCGGTCAGCGCAAGCCGTTCACCCTCGTTTCACCCGGGCAGCACGCTGCCCAAACCTAAAGGAGGCGATACATGCCACCCTTTGACTACTCTTCGGCCCCACCGCCGCGGGATATCGAGCTCATCCCACACGGGACGGTCGCGACGCTCAGCATCCATCTTCGCCCCGGCGGCGCCGGAGAGGGTGGCCTGCTTAAGCGCAGCAAGGACGGCGGCTGCGAAATGCTCGATATCGAGTTCACCGTCGTCGACGGCCTCTATAAGAACCGCAAGCTCTGGCAATACTTCGTCGTGGACGGTACCACCGACGGGCACGCCGAGGCTGTGAAGATCAGCCACGGTGTGCTCAAGGCCATTCTCGACAGCGCGCTCGGGCTCAAGCCTGATGACATGAGCCCGCAGGCGCACGCCGCTCGCACGGTCGACTACAAGGACTTCGAAGGTAAGACCTTCATCGGCAAGATCGGCATCGAGAAGGGCAAGCCCAAGAACGACGGCAGTGGCGAGAGCTGGTCTGACAAGAACATTCTCGCCGGCGTGATTACGCCCGACAGGAAGGACTGGCACCCGGTCGAGCAGCCGCCACCCTTCAATGGCGGAGGCGCGGGAGCTCAAGCCGCGGCGCCATCAAATGCTGCGCCCCCAATCGCGCGGCCAGGGTGGGCGTCGTGAAGAAGATCCGCACCGTCGGAGAGGTTTCACCCTCTGCGATCGAGGATGTCTGGCAGCGGCAGGCCACTGCTGCCGCCATCGAGGCTGCGCGCGGGGTCGTCCAAATGGACGGCCCCATTCCTCCGCTCACACCGATCGGGAGGCTGGGCGACATCGAGTGGGGATGGATCCTCGCCGCCATGCTGTTCGCCTGGATCAGCAAGCGCGCCGAACAGGCAGCCGCGGAGCAGCTCGACACCGAGCGTACCGTCAGGATGACCGCGCTCGATCCGCAGCCATGGGACGCCGGCTGCGTCGCGGCGATCTTGCCGGACCTCGCGGACGCCTGCGCGGACATCGTTGACTGGACGAAGCCGCTCGCCGAGTGGCCGCGCGAAACCATCATCGAATTTCTGCTCAAGGCCATGCCGCTGATCCGTAAAGCGATGATCGCGCGTGACTTGAGCGACAAAAGCATCACCAGGGCATCGAGCGCCAGCACGATTGCGCGTCAGGCAAACGCTGCGGCCGGCGGGCCATTGATGACGCCTGACGAATTGAACGATGAGATTGGAATTTGAAGGCAAGAGGGCGACCGGAGATAAGTGTCGTGCCCAACTTCAACCGCGCCTGTTTATCCCTCGAGCCGATCAACGGCGCCATCAACGACGCGATCGAGCGTGCCGTGGCGACCGCGGCGGAGCTGCCGCGCCCCTATTTGGGCGCGTCGATTATCGGGCACGACTGCGCGCGGCGCATTCAGTACGATTGGTGGTGTAAGCCCGTGCTCGCGGCCCGGACGCGCGAGATCTTCGGGCGCGGACATCACTTCGAGTTGCGCGCGCGCCAACAGCTCATCGCCGCCGGCTTTAAGTTCGCGCCGCCGGAGGCGCTGGCCTTTGAAGCCGCAGATGGCGCACTCCGTGGCCACGCCGATGGCATCATTATTCACGGCCCCGATCTGCCGGGCGCCTATCTGATTTACCCGTTGGTGTGGGAACACAAAGCGGTCAACGCCAAGAACTGGCGTGCGGTCGAACGGGACGGTCTCGAAAAGACCTTTCCACAGTACGCTGCGCAAGTTTCGCTCTACCAAGCCTATCTCGAACTCACCAATCCCGCGCTGTTCACGGTAACCAACGCCGACACTTGTGAGTGGCTACACTTCCTCGTGCCGTTTAACGCCGAGCGCGCGCAGTTTTGGTCTGATCGCGCCGTCAACATCATCGAAGCGACGCGCGCCGGCGAGCTGCTGCCGCGCGCCTACGACGATCCCTCGGATTGGCGCTGCCGGATGTGTTCACACAAAGAGCGGTGCTGGAGGTGAGCCATGGCGCTTCCGCACCAGCTCGCCGCCAAGCTTGGCAAACCGATCCGCTTACTGGCGTCGGACAGTAAGGGTGAAGCCTTCGCCGCCTTGTGTGCCATCGCACGTTTGTTGGAGTCTTATGGCCAAAGCTTTCACACACTTGCCGAGCACGTCGAAAATGGCGGCGGGCTGAGCGACGCCGACAAGCAGAAAATTAGCGCCGCAATCGAGAACGCCCGCGCCATCGCTTACGCCGAAGGGGTGAAAGCAGCGGAGAGCAAGCAGCACGGCACCGGCGCCTTCCGCAACACCGACGGCACGCTCGAGTGGACCGAGGTCGCGCTCTACTGCCAGCGGCAGAAGCAGCGGCTCGATCCCAAGCACCACAAGTTCATCGACGACATGGCGTCGCGCACCGTGTACGGCCGCGAGCCAACTCCGAACCAGCACAAGTATCTGCACAGCCTGTTCTACAAACTCGGAGGGAAGATCACATGAACCAGACCGACGCGATACTCAAGGCACTCGAGGAATGCGTGCTCTACATACAACGCGAAAAGCATCACCTTTCCGACAAGCATCACGAATTCATCGACGATATGGCTGGGCATATCGTGGGTGGGGGCCGGGCATCTCCGGCACAGCTGAAATATCTGCGTGTTCTTTTCCTCGAACTTGGGGGGAAGATCACATGAGCCCGCAACCGCGGCCGAACACCGCACCCAGCGAGCTCGACGCTGCGCTCGAATATGGGCGCAATGGCACACCGGTCTTTCCGTGCAATCCGCTCGACAAGAAACCGCTCACGCCGCACGGCTTCAAGGACGCGGTCACTGACGAAAACCAGATCCGCGCTTGGTGGACGCAGTGGCCCAACGCCATGATCGGCACGCCGACCGGTCCCGCGAGTGGTATGTGGGTCGTCGATCTCGATCTCGATCCGGTCAAGAAGCTCGACGGCAAGGCGACGTTTCAACAGCTTCTCGCGCAACGCGGTCCAATACCCGACACGCTGAAAACGATCACGCCGCGCGGCGGCGAGCATCTCATCTTCAGCTGGGACCCCAATGTCGATATCCGCAACAGCACCAGCAAGATTGGTCCGGGCATCGATGTTCGCGGCAACGGCGGTTACGTTTGTTTACCGCCGAGCAAAAGCGCTACCGGGGGAGAATACCGTTGGGCTCCGAATGGTCCCGGCCAAGCAGCGCCGGCGCCCGCGTGGTTGATCGCGCTCGCCAAGGCGGTGAAGGCCAAGGCATGGGCGAAGGCGGCGCTCGAGCGTGAGTGCAAGGCGGTTGCCTCAGCGCAGCGGGGCGCGCGCAATAACGCGCTCAACAACTGCAGCCTTCAACCTGTTCCAGATTGTTGCTGGCCGCGGCCTCGACGAGCAGGAGGTCCTCGACCGCTTGTATGAGGCGGCGGAGGCTTGCGGACTGGTCGCTGATGATGGCGCGCAACAGGTATGGGCCACCATCAACAGCGGCGCCGCAGCCGGTCGCCAGCAGCCGCGCACGCGACCGCAACCGCCGTCACAAGGGGCGCGCCCCACCATTCAAATCATAGACGGACAACTGCTGCGCATCCTGGGCGAGACCGAAGACGCCTTGCTAGTGTCGGGCTTACCGATTTTCTCGCGCGCCGGCATGCTGGTTGAGCCGGTCAGCGAGAGCATGTCGGCGGCCGACGGGCGCAAGACCATAACCGCGCGCCTGCGCCCGCTCACGCCCGAAAGCTTCGTGTGCCCTGCCGCCGAGAGCGCCGCGTTTCAGAAATACGATCGCAAGCGCAACCAGTGGGTCGATACCGATCCGCCGCTGCGATATGTACGCGTCATGCTCGCGAGCGAGCGGCGCTGGCGGTTTCCGCACGTCAGCGGCATCATCACTACACCCACGCTGCGCCCGGATGGTTCGCTGCTCGTCGATCCTGGTCACGATCCCGAGACTGAACTCTATCTGCTGCCAGGGTTCCAACTTCCGCCGATACCGGAGCATCCCACCAAGGACCAGGCGATTGCGGCGCTCGGGCTGCTGATCGATTTGCTTCGCGAGTTTTCCTTCAAGCGCATCGAGGGCGAGCAGCAAAAGCGGCTCAATCGCTCGGTCGCGCTGTCTGGATTGCTGACGGCGCAGGTGCGTGGATCGCTTCCTACCGCCCCCATGCATCTTATCCGGGCCCACATGGCGGGAACGGGCAAGAGTCACCTTGTCGATACCTTCGCCGTGGTCGCGACCGGTCGGATCTGCCCGGTGATCACCGCGCTGAAGAGCGTAGAGGAGACCGAGAAGCGTCTTGGCGCCATCATTCTGAGTGGGGTGCCGACGATCTCGCTCGACAACTGTACTCACGATATCGGAGGCGAATTCCTGTGTCAGGTCGCCGAACGTCCGGTGGTCAAGGTCAGGATCCTTGGCCGCAGCGAAACCCCTGACTGCGAAATCCACACCGCGGTTTATGCTACCGGCAACAACGTCACATTCGCGAACGACATGGTCCGTCGTGGTCTCGTATGCAATCTCGAAGCGTTGGACGAGCGGCCCGAACTGCGGAAGTTCGAGCGCAATGTGCTCAGACAGGCCGCTGGCAACCGGGCAGCTTATGTCGCAGCCGGATTGACGGTGATGCGCGCCTACCTCGCCGCCGGCGCGCCGGAGGTTTGCGGACCATTTGGCAGCTACCCGGAATGGTCGACCATGGTGCGCAGCCCGCTGGTCTGGTTGGGGGAGCCAGACCCGATCGCAAGCATCGATACGACTCAAGCGGAGGACCCTGAGCTCACCGACCTTCGCGAACTGGGTGAGTGGTGGCTGGACGAGTTGAGGCTCGACGAGGATTACCAAAGCGCCCGCCTTGTCGAGATCGCGCATGAGGTCCCCCGCGGCTTCAACACCAATCCACTCAAGGGCCTTCTCCTGCGCATTGCCGCGGACAAAGACGGTGACATCTCGGTCAAGCGATTGGGCGAATGGCTCCGCCGCAACAGCGGGCGCGTAGTGCGGCTAAGCGACGGTCACAGGTATTGGCTGGTCCGGAAGCAAGCTCGCGCGAGTCGTGCTGCGTTTTGTCTGTCGGAGGTCAAGTAAATTGGGTGGACCGAGTGGAGCTCGCGGACCTCGGTCTGCAGTTCCAGCTTTTTTGCTAGATCTAGCAATCCTGCCGGAACTGGGAATGGAGGTCCGCAAGGTCCACCCGGTCCAACCGAATAGAGGAGGTGCCTATGTCGGACAACCAAGCCAAATCGTCGGTCACGAACCGCAGCGAGAGCGCACCAGCAACTGCAGCGCACTCCGAGGTCGACGCCTTCCTCGCCGAGATTAAAGGGCTCACCGCGACCGGCGCCGGCACCCGCGGTCGGCTTATCTTCGGTCTCGACGCTACCGCCAGCCGGCAACCAACCTGGGATCTCGCTTGCCAACTGCAGGGCGAGATGTTCCGGGAAGTCGCCACCGCTGGTAGCCTCGACATGCAGCTGGTCTATTACCGGGGCTTGGACGAGTGTCGGAACTCGCGCTGGTTCCCCGATCCCAAACAGCTAGGCAAGGCCATGTCGCAGATCATGTGCAACGCTGGTCATACCCAGATCGAGAGGATCCTCAAGCACACGCAGAAGGAAACTAAGCTGCTGCGGGTGAGCGCCCTGGTCTTCGTCGGCGATGCCATGGAGGAAAACCCCGACACGCTCGCCCACGAAGCCAACGAGCTTGGACGCCTCGGCGTGCCGGCATTCATGTTCCAGGAAGATGACAATCCTGCAGTCGAGCAGGTGTTCCGGGAGATCTCACGTCTCACCCATGGCGCCTATTGCCGCTTCGATCCTGGCGCCGCACGCCAACTTGCCGAGCTTCTGCGCGCGGTGGCGGTCTTTGCCGTCGGTGGCCTCACCGCACTTGCCGGCCGACATGACGCTGGCGCCACGAAGCTGCTCGGCCAGTTGAGACGGTAACTGCCACCCTGCCGCGTCCAGTGATAACGGTAGAACCTCCTGGAAGAGCCCCAAAAGGCCTTGCTAAACCATTGGGGGGGGCTAATTTTTTTGGCTTTTGCAGCAAATGTTTCGGGCGCGGGGGCGAGCCCAGAAAATTGAAAATAATCCAACATTTAGGGGCAAAAACATTAGCCGCAAAACAAAGGGTTCTCGCCAATTCGGGCCGGTCGGTGGTAGGCTGGAAAACATGTCAAAAACGCCTGGAAAACCGCCTTTTTCGATCGTCACGGACGCAACCGTCGTCATTTCACCGCCCCGGCCGCTGGGTTCCCATGAAACCGCCCTCTGGGATCGGGTTCAGCGCGAATACGCCATCACGGACTGCGGCGGGGTGGAGCTGCTCTGCCAGGCCTGCCAGGCTCTCGATCGAGCCGAGGCCTTAGCCGAAGCCATCGCCCGTGACGGTGCTGTGGTCTACAACCGCGCTGGTGCTCCCCGCAGCCACCCCAGCGTCCGCGACGAGCTGCAACTGCGCAGTTTCATCGTAAAGACGATCGAAAAACTGGGCATCAATTTCGAAAGCGTCAAACCGGTGGGCCGACCGTCGAACGCAATGGGCTGGACTGGGGGACGCTGATGCCCGGCACCCGGCGCGTTCCGATCAACCGCCAGCATATGCCGGTGATCACGGCAAGCACCATCGACCTCTACAGAACCGCGTTGCGGCTACGTCGGCGGGCGCACTTGAGCGAGGCCGATCGCCGGGCCGCGTACGAGGCTGAAGCTGTTGTCGAGCGCATACTCGGCGGCGGAATTCGGCGGCTCTGGCTACCGAGCATCTTCGACATCGATCATCGTTGGCCGCACCCAGAGGACCCCGACTGGGTGCGCGCAGCCGAACTGCGCCGGCAGCTCGATACGGCCGTCGCCGAGCTAAAGCGCCAAGAGCGGGCAGCACGGCGCGCAGCTAAGGCAGCTCCCTCCTCCTCGTCGCCGGATCCGGCCCCTACCCCATGAGCCCGATCGCGCTCACCGATGCGCAGATGCGTGAGATCCAGCAGGCGGGACAGCTGGTACCCTACGATTTGCGTGGCGCCTTCCTTGAACAGGTGGCAGCCGAGCTGCGGGGCAAAGCTCTTGGCGACGGCATTGTCCACCGGGTGGCGTATGACGTCGCTCGCACGCTTGATCGGCAATGTAATCGTGATGGCGGGCGTGCCCTCGATCATGCAGGCGATGCTCGATGAGGTGGCGCCTAAGCTCAAGGTCGGCGTTCGCATGCTCTCTGAAACCGTGCGCGCGAATGCGCGCGAGGGCGACATTGGTATGCAGCTCGGTGAGATCGCCAAAGCCAATCCTGGGGTTGCGATCGGGAGCTATCCGTTCTTCGATCCGCAGCACGGACCCAACCCGAATGTGGTGCTGCACGCCCGCGATGCACAGAAGCTCGCGCAGGCCAAACGCACGGTCGAGGAGATGCTGGAGCGAGTGCGGCGAGCACAATCAAAATAGGCGTGAGGCTCGCCCTCTCACGGCGAAAACAGGGGTTCGAGTCCCCTAGGGAGCGCCAGTCAAATCAATTGCTTGTACCGAATAGGCCAGCTGCCGCTCTTTTCTTCTCCAACTTTTCTCCAAATCAATAGCGAGACACACGGGACGGGCTTGCTGCGCGTTCTCGTGCCTCCGATTTCCTATGAGGAGTAAACCGTTGCTCTCCGAAGGCAGAGGTCGTGAGTTCGAATCTCGCCGGGCGCGCCAGTGAATCAATAGCTTAGAGAAGGATTCGTTACTGAGGCGCGAACGCAGCTACCACATAGCTACCAAGCGTTCGATCTCGCGGGCGTTCACGCGGCACGCAACCGCTAGAGTATCGGATTGCGCATTCGGTTGAGTAGACTGCTCTCGAAATCTAATGCTGGAGAGTGACGGTCAGGTTCATGCCTCATCGTTTCGTTCCGTGGCGGCGAGCCGTCGTCTGGAATAATCGCGAGTCGAGGACGCGCCCAATGCTGCTCGCGCCAATAAAATCAAATGCTTAGTGCCAGGAGTTCGGAAACGGATCCTCAGGGTAACGCCAGGGGTAACAGAAGCTCGCCTTCATGCGCCCTCTGACTGCGTGAAGGGGCATTCCACGTTCAGATCACGGCGAGCGGGGGTCGCCGACTCTCAATGACAAGTGGATTGTCGTGACCCTACGCGGGCGACAGATGATACCGGCCGTGTCTGGGAGCTCGACAACCTCTATGTCGTAGGTCCAGCCGTACTGCCGACTATGGGCTCACCCAATCCGATGCTGTCCTGCGTGTCATTCAGCCGACGCATGGTGAAGCGGTTGATCTCGCGCTGGCGTTCCGGTCGGAGCTCATTCCGTCTTTTATTATGCGGCCGAAGCCTTCGACGACTTCACGCTACGGCTGCAATTCCGCCTTTCAGGAGCGATTGGGAGCACAGGCAGACCGGTCGACAGTTCGGGAATTTTTCTCCGGTTCATGCGCCACATTCGAAGGAACGAGCGGAGCTCGAAGCGCATGACGAAGCTGAGTGATGTTGACCGTGACGCGCTCAAACGCTGCATCGAAATGGCGCGCACGTACCCTAATCGCGATGAGCAAATCAGCTGGAAGCTCGGGGTAGGAGGGTGTAGCTGGCAGGATACCGCAAAGTTTTGCGCCTACCTTTGTCAGTCCCGAAACCTGCATCTTGAGATAATGGAATTTCCGCCGGCTTGGTTGCTCGATGCCGACGACACTGCGGGCCCCGCGTTCAAACGTAAGCCGGAGGCAGCGCGGTTGCTGAGGCGGCTGCTCGCGGCTGGCCTCAGTCAGTACGAGCCTGATCCGATTCGCGCGCTCGAAGCGGCGGAGAAGCTGCCGGTGCAGGCGGCTGAATAAAGAGCCCCCAGCACACCGCTGGGGCGGCTGGGGGCAAGTCGAATCACGAAGGGGATGAAGCGGCGGCGACGCTATGCCGGCGTTGCCGAGTCGCGCAACCCCTTTCCTTCGAGGTTCCCATGCAGCGGCCGCTTGCGCTTACGGACGATCAATTAACCGCAATCCTACACGGTGCCCAACCGCTCCGCCCGCATGATCGTGATGATTTCTTGCGTGAGGCCGCAAACGCGCTCGCCAACGGTGGCGGCCCGGTCGGTGATAGTGACGTCAACCGCGCCATCCGCGCTGCGCAGAAAAAGTTTTTCGATCCGCCGCAACTAGATCACGACGCCAGTAAATATCGCTGAGCGCCGCCGGACGTAACACATAGCTGTGAGTTACAGCGGCCCCCAATGCAGACCGCGCACCGCGCGCGGCCAGCGCGCAATCTGGCGCTGCGTTAGCGACGCTTTCCCTGTCGGGCTCGGCGCGTTCATGCGAACGACGCGACCATCTTGCCGTTTGGTTATCGATGCCCCGGCCCAAATCTTCTTGCCAGTTACCAGCTCGTGCAGGCGCATGATCTCGTACCGGCGGGCTCGCCGCGCTCATTGAGATACTGATGAACCATCTGAGTTGATTGCTGTGGTCGGGCCGCTGCTCAAGGCACGTCAGGCCATCGAGCAGCAAACCGACGATCTCGATCGTCAGGTTCTCAAGCTGGCACGTTATGATGCACAGGTCCGAAGGTTCATGACTGTGCCTGGTGTCGGCCCAACTACCGCGCTCTGCTTCAAGGCGACGATCGATGATCCGACCCGCTTCAAGCGATCAAAAAGTGTTGGCGCTTATGTCGGATTGACGACCCGACGCACAGTGGGCCCGGCAAGGATGATCGCGGAGAGCTTGACACCGAAACCCGGAATTAGAGAACAAAATCGGCCCAAACCGGACATCACTTGCCGAAATGAGCTCTGGACCAAGCTTCCTATGATCTCAACGTGAGATGATATCTGCTGGATATGATCGAAGAGGCCGTCCAGCACAAGCATTGTCGCGAGCCTCTACCGCCTCGCGGTGGTACCCTTCCACTTGGTTTAACAATTGGACAGAAATGCCGCATGACTCACGATTGTTATCTGCGTACCTGAGTGTCGCCTCCGCGGCTAAGGAGGCATGATATAATGCTCCGCAGCGCTCCGATGGCGGGGCTCTCATCGCCTGTTTCCAAGACTCTGCGGCCGCGTTGCGCAGTCGCAGGTATTCTTCGCACGGCGTCCGCGCTTCGGCCTGAACTCCGAACCCGACTATTGCCATCATTGTGAAGGCCGCCACTCCTTTCAGCGTCATAGGGTAGCCTCGACAAGTGCCACTAGATACGCGACACCGCGATCCAGAAGTACGATGATGTAACAGCTGATCCCAAGTGTCCCGTTCCACGGCAATCTCGAAAGCAGATCGAATGGACCATGCAAAATACGCAATACGTGATCGAATACATCATCGGCTCCCGCTTCGAGGCCATTCCGCAAAAGGCGCTCACGGTCGCGAAAGGCGCGATGCTCGATTGCCTTGGTGTCGCGCTCGCGGGCGCCCGGCATCCCGGCGGGATGATCGCTGCCGACTGGTCGCGTAAAGCCGCGGGAGCGCCGCAAGCGACGCTGTGGGGACACGGTGTGAAGACTTCGGCGCATGACGCCGCGCTCGTCAACGGCACCGCCGCGCATGCGCTCGACTACGACGACGTTACCTGGGGCTTGATCGGACATCCCAGCGTCTCGCTTGTCCCGTCCATCCTTGCGCTCGGCGAATTGATCGGCGCATCGGGCCGGGACGTGCTTCACGCTTATGTCGTTGGCTTCGAGGTCATGGCAAAGCTCGGACGCACGACGCAGCCGAAGCACTCGCTCGATGGCGGCTGGCACGCGACCGGAACGATCGGAAGCTTCGGCGCGACCGCCGCGGCTTGCAAGCTGCTCGGTCTTACCGCGGGGCAGACAGGAAGGGCGCTTGGGATCGTGTATTCGATGACGAGCGGCAACGTCAGCAACTTCGGAACCATGTGTAAGCCGCTGCACGCCGGCCTCGCGGCGAGAAACGCTGTCGAAGCGGCGCAGTTGGCGGAACGCGGCTTCACCTCGTTGCCACATCCTTTCGACGGGCCGCGCAGTTTCCATGAGATCTTTTCACGCGGCTTGCCCGTCGATATGAAACCTCTTTCGGAGCTCGGGTACGACTATGAGCTTGTTCTGCGCGGCGTCGTGATCAAGCCTTACCCCTGCGGCGTGGCCCTCCATCCGGCGATCGACGCCGTATATGCGCTGAAAGAGCAGAATAGATTCGGCATCGGCGATGTCGAAGGCGTCGAGGTCGGCGTCACCCGCTACACTTACGACAAGCTTTGCTATCTTGAGCCGAAGACGGGTCTGGAGGGCAAATTCTCGATGCCTTACACGGTCGCGCGCTCCTTGCTCGACGACACCATCGGGCTCGAGACATATACCGACAAGTTCGTTCAGGACCCCGCGGCGCAGGAACTCACACGCCGCGTAAAAATGTATGTCCACGATGGCATCGAGCGCGCATGGAAAGGGGGAAGTCGGCCGGTGCATGTCCGTATCCGTCTGCGTGACGGACGAGCGCTGGAGCAACAGGTCGACATTTCCAAGGGGAATCCGGAAGTTCCGATGACGGCGAAGGAGCTGAGCCGAAAATTCGAGGACTGCGCCCGTCCGAGCCTTTCTCTTGGCGAGATAAAGGCGGCGGCGAAGGCGGTGGAGACGATCGAATCCCTTCGCTCGATTTCCGATCTCACAAACGTGCTTGCCGGTCGGACCTCGGTGGCCGCCGCGTGAAGCGGACGCCCCGCACGCCTTGTCCGGCTAGTGTATCCGATGGTATACCTAGTTATAATAATCGGAGGAGAGATCGATGTCGACGACACAGCAGGTTTACGTTCCAACCGGCGCGCTGGAGACGGTCGCCATCAAACCCATCGAGCGGCCGAGGTCGCTGAAAGATCTTTGCGTCGGCCTGCTCGATAACGGCAAGGAGTTCTCCGACGTCGTTCTAGAAGCACTCGCAGAGGTGCTGCGTCGGGACCATGGCGTTACCAGCATCAAGTTCTGGCGGAAGGGATTTCCTGCGAAGGGCGCGCCGTTCATCGACGAGATGGCGGCGGAGACGGACGTTGCGATCAGCGGCGTCGGCCATTGCGGTTCATCTTCGCCGTGGAGCGCAATCGATGCGGTGAATCTGGAAAAGGCCGGGGTTCCGACGGTGGCGTTGATCAGCCGCTCGTTTTGCCCGCTCGCTCAGATCGTGGCGCGCGGCGTCGGCCTCCCGACTTTGCCGATCATCATGCTGCCGCACCCGATCGGGGACCCTGATCCCGAGAAGATTTCGCGCAAGGGCGTGGATGCGGCGGCCGAATGTGTTCGCCTGCTGACGGCGTCTGGAGAGGATGTGGCTCGCGAGTTCGCCGCGAAGAAATTTCCGCTGCCGGAACACGCCCTTGCGAGAGCCTGAACGTCATTCGGGGCCATCGCAAGCCGAGATTGCAGCCGATCATACGAGACGAGAGCCGATGTTGGACAAGGTCGAACACGTCAAACTGGCGATGACCGAGCTGCCGGATTCGCTCGACGCGGTCAACGATCATTTCTATCAGCAGGGCTGGACCGACGGACTGCCGATCATTCCACCGACGCCGGAGCGCGTCGAGAAGATGCTGGAGGGCATGCGATGGAGATCCGCCGACGACATTATCGGCGTGGTCCCGCCGGCGATGGGTGTGGCAAGACTGCATAGCATCGCGATCAATGCGGTGATGGCGGGTTGCCGTCCCGAATACCTGCCGGTCGTGGTGGCGGCAGTGCAGGCCGTGCTCGAAACGAAGTATGGACTCGCGCATCGGCAGACGACGACGCATGCGGGCGCGCCCCTCATCATCGTCAATGGTCCGGCTATCGGAAAGCTGGCTCTCAATTACGGCAATGGCGTTTTCGGACCAGGCTGGCGCGCGAATGCGACGATTGGACGGGCACTGCGCCTCGTTTTGATGAATATCGGCGGCGCGGTACCCGCCCAGGTCGATTTCTGCCAGCATGCTCATCCCGGAAAATACACCTACTGCGTTGCCGAACACGAAAAGGCCAACCCATGGGAGCCGCTGCATGTCGAGCGTGGGTTTGCCCCGGACAGCAGCATCGTGACGGTTGTCAATGCCGAGGCGCCGCACAGCATGACCGAGAACGTGCAAACCGATCCGATCGAGATCATGCGCACATTCGCGGATACTATGGCGACCTTGGGTGGCAATAATCTCCACTCGCAAGGTCATCCTGTTGTGGTGCTCGGCCCCGAGCATGCCAGGCATATCGCGGCTGCCGGCTGGAAGAAGATCGACGTGCAGAAGGCGCTGTTCGAGATGGCACGCAAGCCTTGGGCGCTTGCGCGCAATCGCGGCAAGTCGAAAGGGCCGTTCTTCCCGGTCTGGGTCGACAAGAGCGATCCGAACGCTTCCGTGCCGATCATCAACGAGCCGACCGACCTGATCGTGATCGTTGCCGGCGGAGCGGGTGGCAAGTCGATGTGGTGTCCGACGGCCGGAGCGCAGAGTCTCAGCGTCAGCAAGCCGATCGAGAGCGGTGCTTGAGCACGGATTCGCGCACGAAACATCGGACTCGGTCGACAGTGCACGCGCCGACTGCTGAGCTTGCGGCCTTCGTCGCATCCCTGCGCGACGAGCAGCTGCCGGGCGATGTCAAGCGAATGCTGGGCGAGCTCTTTCTCGATTATCTTCGCGTGGCTTCGATTGGTGCGCGCATGCCGTGGAGCAAATGGGCACGACAGTATGTCGATCATTTGGGGAGGAGCGGCAAGGCGGCGGTCCTTTTCACGCGTGCGCGAACCGATCCGGTCCGCGCCGCCTTTCTCAATGCAACCTATTCAGGCAGCATCGACGCCGATGACACTCACGTCGGTTCGATGCTTCATCCGGGCTCGGTCGTCTTCTCCGCCGCCCTGGCCCTCGCCTCGGAGGTCGACGCCGCCGGCCGCGATTTCCTCACCGCAGTCGCCGCCGGCTACGAGGCGATGATCCGCATCGGCCTTTCGATCCAGCCGTCACATTTCAATCGCGGGTTTCAGAGCACAGCGACCTGCGGCGGATTCGGCGCCGCGACGGCGGCGGCGCGACTCGCCTTTCAAGGCGATAAGCGCGCTGAGCGGCGCATCGCGGAGACGATCGGCATCGTCGCATCCTTTTCCGGGGGGCTGACGCAGTTCTACGAGTCCGGCTCTACGGTCAAGCGGATCCATGCCGCGAGAGCTGCGGAAAACGGCGTCGCCGCCGCGCTCCTCGTCGCCAACGGATTTTCGGGGCCAACCGACATTCTCGAAGGTTCTAACGGTTTTGCGCGCGCTTATGCCGATGCGGTCGATTTCAGCATCATAAGCGACGGTCTGGGCCGCGATTACAAATTGCGCGAAGTCACGGTTAAAGGGCATGCCTGCAGCGCTCGCGTGCAGGCGGGCGTGGAGGGCGTGCTTCATCTTTGTCGCGCCCACGCGATCAAACCCAATGAGGTCGTGGAGATTCACGTGGGCGTTCCCTCCGTTGTTGTCGGGCGGTTGACGATCCCGCGTCCGGTCGACGTGCAGGCTGCTCAGATGAGCCTCCCGTTCAGCGTCGCACTCGCGGCCGCGAAGGCAGATGAAGCCGGCGACGGTTTCGCGCTTGACGTCGGTGATTATGAGACGGCGCTCGTTGATCCGAAAGTTGCGGCGGTCGAGCGTTGCGTGCGGTGCGAGATCGATCCTCAAGTGGAAGCCGCGACAACGGCACAATCCGTACCGGCGCGCATCACGATCAAGCTCGCCTCGGGCCTGGAGCACGGCACCTTCATTGCGGCACCGAAAGGAAGCCCGTCCCGGCCTTTCACGCATGAGGATCACATTGCTCGCTTCCGCCGCGAGCTAACCAGGCGGCTGCCGGAGCGCAATTGTGATCGGCTCATCGAGATCGCGGAGGATTTGACCGCACTCGGTCGCGTTGGTCGGATCGCCGATCTGGTCTCCTGACGATCGCCGGACGTATCGGATGATGATGGAGTCAAGAACATGAAGGCCAGCTGGCCGAGCTCGTTTTGGCGCAGCCATTCATCGGAGGCCACGCGTCGTCGGCTCCCGTGCCTTGCGGCCGGTCATGCCCGCGCTATGCTGCATCGAAAACCAGTCGTTTCCCCGATCAACCGGTCGCTATCTTTCCAATGCCTCTTGCGGTCTTCGACAAAAATGAAACTAGCAAGTTGAGAAAGCGAAAGCTCATGCCTGCGCTCGAGCAGATCATCGATCGATTTGCGAATGTCGGTAACGCAGCCGAGACCGCCTATGGCGTGCTTCGCGAAGCGATCGTCACGAATACCTTGAAGCCTGGGACACGGCTTCGCGCCGACGAGCTTGCGAAGACGCTCGGCGTCAGCAAAACCCCCGTGCGGGAAGCGTTGCGCAAGCTGCAGGCGGAAGACCTCGTTGTCGTGCAGGGCAACGGGCTCTCCGTCAAAGTGCTGACGGAGGAGCAGCTCTTGGAGATCTATTACACTCGCGAGGCGCTCGAGGGCATGGCAGCGCGGCTTGCAGCGGAGAATGCGGGCCCGATCGAGATCGCAAATCTACGGGCGATCCTCGACGAAATGAAGGCACCGCAACTGGCCGCCGACCTCAGGCAGCTCCGCGCGCTGACCGGCGAATTCCAACTCGCGCTCTTTCGGTCCGCGCGCAACGAGACGCTGTTCCGCCTTTTGAAAAATCTGCAAGAGCAAATCCGCCAATATACGGGAACCACCCTGAGCCAGCCTGGTCGCGCAAAGGAAGCAATCGCCTATTGCAGAAACGTCTTCGCGGCGGTCGAGCGGCGCGACGCGGACGAGGCGGAAAAGCTGGCACGCGCCAATCGCCGCCGAACGCTCGCGCTGCGCATTCGCATGCTTCGGGACGGAAATCGCTTGGCCCGCCAAAAGGCGTCGACATTCAAGCCGACCGCCTTGGTGCAAGCAGATGAATGATCGAAGCGTCGCACGCTAAAATGCGGAAAGGACCTGCGAAATGCCGAGCGTGCGATTGAACGGGCTTCGCAAGTCGTTCGGCCGCCTCGTCGCCGTACAGGACGTCTCCGTCGAGTTCGAAGAAGGCGCCCTGACCTCGGTCCTGGGTCCGTCGGGCTGCGGAAAGACGACAACATTGAACCTGATTGCCGGTTTCGCCGAGCCGGACTGCGGAGCGATCTATTTCGGTGACCGTGCGATCGCCGATCCCGCGCGTGGGATCGCTGTCCCGCCAAACCGTCGCAACCTGGGGATGGTCTTTCAAAGCTATGCGTTGTGGCCCCATCTGACGGTCGGCGAGAACGTCGCCTATGGCCTCAAGATGCGCCGGATTTCCCGAGCCGAACGCGATTCTGCCGTCAAGGAAGCTCTGCGGATCGTCCAGCTCGAGAGCTACGTCGAGCGCTATCCACATGAGTTATCCGGCGGGCAGCAGCAGCGCGTCGCTTTCGCGCGGGCGCTTGCATACTCTCCCGCGATCCTGCTCTTCGATGAACCACTGTCAAACCTCGACGCCCATCTCCGCGAGGAGATGCGGTTCGAAATCAAGGAGATCCATCGGCGGATCGGCATCACGGCCATCTACGTGACCCATGACCAGGCAGAGGCCATGACGTTGTCGGACCGGATCGTGGTGATCGAAGCCGGACGCATACGCCAAGTCGGCACTCCTCGCGAGCTCTATGAGCAGCCGGCGGGCGTGTTCGTGGCAAGCTTCATCGGAAAAACAAACTTGCTGCCGGCGCAGCTGCTCGAAGGGCGCGACGGATGGGGCGTCGTACGGCTCGATGGCCAATCCGATGTGCTCCGGTGCCGCTGTTCCGTGGACGCCAGCGACAACTCGCGGGGCTACCTGTCGATCCGGCCGGAGGGAATTCGCTTGCAGCCGCTCGCCGAATCGAGCGGGGAGGAAAGATTCACGAGCCGCATTTGCGCCTCGACCTATCTCGGCAATCTCAATGAGTACAGGGTGGCCTGGAACATGGATACCGTACTCGACGTGCAGCAAGCCGGCGGCGAAGAATTGAAGGTAGGCGAGCTCGTCGCACTTGAAATTGATCCCAAGCGAGCCTGCTTTCTCATAGAAGACCCTGTGGGTACGCCACCCTCAATGAGCTGATGGCGTGACCACGATCCAGCCCCCCATCTCAACGTCGCCGCTTTCGGCGAGTCTCGCGTTCTTTGCTCGTCGGGCACGATTGCTTTTGCAAGACCCCTCGCTGTTTGCGACGGGCGGTGTGCTGCTCTTTCTCGCCTGGCTTATTCTTTATCCTCTGTTCTGGCTCTTCTACGGAAGCTTCGCCTATGGCGAGCAGGGGCTAGGCGAAATCGTTGCGCAACTGCGGGCGCTGCCGGGACTCCCGCGCGCCCTTTACGATACGGCTTTCGTGATCGCAGGCACGCTGCCCCTTGCGTTTGCCTTCGCCCTTCCTCTCGCGTGGATCGCCGCTCGCACCGATACGCCCTTGCGTGGATTGATCGAAATGACGGCGCTCATGCCGTTCATCACGCCGCCGCTGATCGGAGCCATCGCCTGGTCGCTGCTGGGCGCTCCGCGCACCGGCTTCATCAATGTCGTAGCGCGCGCTCTGACCGGAACCAGCGCGCCGGTGGTCGACATCTATACGAGGGGCGGCGTCATCTTCGTCCTGGGTCTTTACCTCAGCTCGTACGTATTCATCACGGTCAAGGCGGTCATGGAAAGAATGGATGCATCGTTTGAGGACGCTTCCTTCATCGCCGGAGCGAGCTTGTTTCGCACCATCCGGCGCGTGATCATTCCATTGAGCCTGCCTGCCCTTCTCTCGGCCGGCATTCTCGTATTCGTCAACGCGATCGAGGATTTTGCAATTCCCGGCATTCTGGGCGCACCCGGCGGAATCTTTACGATCACGACGTACATCTACTACCACGCGATCAGCTATTTGCCGCCGCGCTACGGTGTGGCCGCAGTGTTGGCAACCTTGATCATGATGCTCACGGCCGTGGCGTTCTTGATCCAAGCGCGCGTGCTCGCCGGTGAGCGCAGCTTCACTACGGTCGGTGGACGCGGGCGCCGGCCGCGCCGCTTGCGCCTCGGCCGCTGGCGTTACGTCACTCTTCTTTACGCGTTCTTATATTTCTTTTTCACCGTTGGCCTGCCCTACCTCGTCTTGATCTATGGCGCGTTCATTAAGACGTGGGGACTCATGCCGATCTTCGCGAATCTGACCTGGGCGAATGTGGCCGGAACATTCGAAGCCTCGCCGGTCGTGGTGCGCGGGCTCGGCAACAGCCTAATCCTCGCCCTGGGCGGTGCGACCGTGGCGAGTCTGCTGACCGCCGTCATAGGATATGTCATCGTCAAGAGCAAGACGCGCATGCTGGCTGGAGCGATGGATTTCCTCAGTACGATCCCGCTCACCATGTCGGGGCCTGTGATTGCGGTCGCGCTGTTGTGGGCATACATCCAGCCACCGTTCATGCTCTACGGAACGCTGTGGATTCTCGGCATTGCCTACGTGACCCGCTACTTGCCCTATGGAGTGCGCACCGTGACCGCCTCGTTACGGCAAGTGAGCGATGAGCTGGAGAATGCCGCCGCTATTTGCGGCGCCAGCCGCTTCGCCGGATTTCGCGACGTTCTATTCCCCCTCGTGCGGCCCGGGATCCTGGCGGGCTGGATGCTCATGTTCATTTCGATGATGCGCGAGCTGTCCGCGTCCATCTTCTTGTTCACGCCGGGTAACGAAACCACGGCGGTGGCCCTCTTCAATCTCTGGGAGGAGGGGATTTTTTCGTACGTTTCAGTCCTCGCGCTCTTGTTCGTCGCGATCTCCATCATCATCTTGCTGATTGTCCAACGACTTTTCGGGAGCGGCGCGCGCGATGCCTTCTAAGCTTGCCTGAGCAACAAAATTCAATTGAACGAACTGCGAACGTTGGTATATGGCTGTATACCGACATATAACAAGAAGCTCCTGTGGGACGTCGACACGCAGACATTCGACGGCTTCCTGCGGAGGGAGGACACGATGAAATTTTCCCGCGCTCATCGCATTCGCGCCAGGATCGCGACGCTCGCCACGCTCACGTCGCTTATCGCCGTCAGCGTATCGGCTGCTTCGGCAGAGGAGGCGTTCGGCGATCAGCGAAAAGGTGAATTCCGAATCTACATCTCGATGACCACCTCTAAGGATATCAGCGTCATGGTGGAGGGCTTCAACAAGCATTTCCCCAACATCAAGGTGGACTGGGTTCGCGCGGGCTCGCTTAAGACGGTCAATCGATTTGTCGCGGAACGCCAGGCCGGGCGCGTCTACGCGGATCTCGTGCACGCCGCGGACCCCGGAGGATTCTATTACTTTGCCGACAAAGGTTGGATCGACAAGCGACTCGCTCAGTTGCCTGTGACCGAAGACTATCGCGAGGGTTTCTACGACAAGGACGCCGGCTGGGTGGCCATGCGGGCGACCGGCATCGCGCTCATGTACAATGCGAACCTTCTCAACAAGGAGGACGCTCCCAAAAGTTGGAAGGAGCTGGTGGATCGCAAGTGGAAAGGCAAAATTGCCATGGCGGACCCGACGCGGGCGGGCTCTTCCTTCTCATTTCTCTATGCGATGTGGAAACTCTACGGCGTCGACTACCTCAAGGAGCTCGGCAAGAACGATATTCTTGTCGCGGGCGAGGGAGGAGGCACGCGCATCGCTCTCGCCAATGGGGAGCGTGCATTGTCTCCCGTATCGGAGTACGACGCCTTCCGTCTCAAAAAGGAAGGTTTGCCGGTGGATGTCATCTGGCCGACCGACGGCACGATCATGGTGCCCGCGCCGCTCGCGCTCGTGAAGGGCAGCCCTAATCCGGACGCGGCCCTTCTGTTCGCCAAATACATTCTGTCCAAGGAGGGACAGGAGATCATCACCAAGGCGATCTATTCGTGGTCGGCGAACAAGAGTGTCGCGGCACCTGAGATGAAGCCGGAGCTTAACCAGGTAAAGCTACTCGAATTCGATTGGCGGAAGGCGGAAAAAGAGAAGAACACGCTGCTCGATCTCTACTTCGAACATGTCCAACCGAAATGACCGAGCGCGCAGCGTGTGCGGGTGAACAAGGGCGCTAGGCGTGCCGCGGACAGCGGGCGCGAGGTAACCGCGATGATCGAGCCGATCGACAGCTGATGGAGCGAGGCATCATGGATACTAAATACACCGACCTGATCGTCGATTTCACATTGAACACGAATTTCGCGGACATTCCGGATCAGGCGTTCAAGGTGGCGAGAGAGGCGATCTTCGATTGCATCGGCGTCACACTTGCCGGCGCGGTCGAACCCGCCGGTCGGATCGGAGCCGAGTGGGCACGCTCCTGTGCGGGCGCCACCCAGTCGACCATATGGGGACATGGTTTCAAGACCGCGGCCGATGATGCTGCCCTGGTCAATGGTACGGCAGCGCATGCCCTTGATTACGATGACGTGACCTGGGGACTGGTGGGGCATCCGAGCGTGTCTTTGGTTCCTTCGCTGGTGGCGCTCGGCGAGTTGACGGGCGCTTCTGGCAAGGAAGTGTTGCTTGGTTATGCGATCGGCTTCGAGGTGATGGCCAAGATCGGGCGCACGACGCAGCCTCGGCATTCGTTTGACGGGCGTTGGCACGCCACCAGTACCATCGGCAGCTTCGGCACCACCGCGGCCTGCTGCCGACTTCTCAGGCTCAATGCCAAAGAGACCGCATACGCGCTCGGCGTCGCGTATTCGATGACCAGCGGCAATGTCAGCAATTTCGGCACCATGACAAAGCCATTTCACGCCGGGCTCGCCGCGCGCAACGGCATCCAGGCGGCGCAATGGGCGCGGCTCGGTTTCACCTCGGTGCCACATCCGTTCGATGGTCCGATCAAGTTTCAGAAGGTTTATTCGCGCGGCCTGCCCTGCGACATGAGTCCCATCGAAGAGCTGGGTAAAGAATACGAGCTAATCACCCGCGCAGTGGTCGTGAAGCCTTATCCGTGCTGCGTCTCGGCACATACCGGCATCGACGCGGCGAAGCGATTGCGCGAGGAGGAAAAAGTTCATCTCGATGACATCGAGAAGATCGAGATCGGGGTGGTCAATTACACCTCCGATAAGCTCTCCTACGGGCGGCCAAAGACGGGACTCGAGGGCAAGTTCTCAATGCAATACACCGTCGCGCGCATGATCCAGGACGGCAAGCTCACGCTTGAGACCTTCACCAATCAGGCTGTCAACGATCCAAAGATCCAGGCTTTCATGCCGAAAATCGCGATGTATCACGACGAGGAAGCCGAGCGGGCATGGCGCATCGGCAGTCGGCCGGCAGACATGCACGTCACTTTGAAGGACGGGCGCAAAATCAACAAACTCGTGAAGATCTCGAAGGGAAACAAGGAAGTACCGTTGACGTCCGACGAGCTCCGCGGCAAGTTTCGTGACTGCGCGCGCCTCTCCCTCGATGACAAGAGCATTGAACAAGCTATCGCTCAGATTGAGGACATCGATAACCTCAAGAAGATTTCCGAACTGGCGAGAACGCTCTCGCATCGACGCGAAGGGCGACGCGGACCATTGTCCGTGAAGAGCTCAGGCGTTCTTGAGCTGAATGCGCGAGCGGAGTCCTAGTCTTACTGAGTCAGAAAGTCGCGACTAACGATGAGGAGAATCATCTATTTGGCAAGATTCACACTTCAGCGATGGGAGGCTGGAATGGATCTGCCAAGATCGAATGATGGTGAAGCACGATTTTCAGGTTATGTGGAGGGGCTCACGAGCGTGATTGGGCATGCGGACCGGCCAAGCCGCTTCGCGATTATTGCTTGGGTTTGATGATGCCTTGCGAGCGCAAGAGCGTGGAGCCGATG
>Ga0126379_10000381_pt1 | contig 24244 bp, 28 predicted proteins | sample PanSoiMetPlot_24_FD_92640 | JGI IMG/M metagenome (GOLD analysis project Ga0126379, IMG submission 92640) | Tropical forest soil microbial communities from Panama - MetaG Plot_24 | ecosystem: Environmental > Terrestrial > Soil > Tropical forest > Bulk soil | place: Panama | collected 2016-02-17
CCAAGCGCTGGCCCTGTAAATCCACCCTTCCCTGGAGACTGCACAACCTGAGTAAATCCCCTGCTGCGATGGGGATGCTTCGGATCGGCGTAAATTTCACACCAACACCTGTGGTAGGCGTTCGTCTGGAGCATGTGCGCCATCGTCTGCCTCAGCGACAATTTCCTGATGGGCCTGCGGATTCTCCTTTCCGGCGTCCTTCTGGGGCCTAGGCGTTCCTGGCGCTGCCCCTTGATCGCCCAGGAGAAGCCGACCCGTGAAATTCCGTACTCGATGAAGTACGCCTCACGGCTGTCGTTGTAGAGCGTCCACCAGCCGACCGTACGGTGCTTGACCTTCCAGCCCAGGTAGTACCGCTGTGAAATTCTCCTGACAGGCAGCTTCCATGCCTGGTTCGACTGCTTCTCCTGAGGGTCGTACGGGCCGAATGACAATTTCCTGGCGTACATCTGATTGACGAGCGCCATGCGGTGAACGAGGTCGTCCATCATGATTGGAATTTGATGCGGAACCTCTACCTCGGCCCAGCGGATCGCTTCTTCCAGCCCGTCGAACGATTCCGGGGTAACCGAGAGGAAACTTCTGCCGCTAGTGTACGCAATGAAACGCGCCACGCTACTTCACTCGCCTCAGGATCGCAGTAGGCGGCATTTCATCGGCACCGCTGACGAGACGGAGACCCACTTCCCAGTGATGCTCCGGATTTCCGTTATGATCGGGTATGAGGTTCGCATTGACGACGGTGAACCTGCGGCCGTAGTATTCGATGAAATCTTCTCCAGCACGACCCCACTTCCAAAAATTCAGATGAGCGCCTCCCCAGTACACCGGAAACAGGGCAATGTGGTCGTCCGTCTCAATTTCAAGGCCGAACATCTCCACAATGGTCTCCGGAGGCAATTTCGCCCCTCTCGCGGACGTAACAGGCTGGACGAACGCCTTCACGATCACATCCGTCGTCTTCGTCGGATCGGGAAGGTGCCCAGAAGGGTCACAGACGGGCGCTGAGGGGTTCTGGAGGTGCCAGGTGGGGTCTCGGTACCCCTCAGGGGTGTGACACGGGCAGATCGTCTCAGATTCGCTCCTGAAAAAGCGCGTGTCGGAGCCGTGAGCCATGAAAAGCGCGTTTGCCCGCTCGACCGTGCTCATTGGGCCATCAACGTGTCGAAGAAGAACGTCACCATGCTCGCTGCGTTGTTCTGGAAATTGCCCGCACCCTCACGGTACTCAAGAGAGAGCGTGAACCAGCCCGTGGAAGAAGCCGGTACAGCCGTTACCTTGTAGCGAGCGAAAATTGTCATGTCGTTCTTGTCCTGTATCCGGACTGCCTCGCCAGCAACCATCCTGTTCAGGATGGCAGTGATATCGACGCTTCCGCTGGAAAGAGTTGAAATATACATTTCAGTCGCCAGGCTGAGGTCGCTGTTGTTCAACCGGACTTTCCCGTTCCCTGGATCAGCCGCTGCCGTCTGGTTCGAATACTGGTACTGAGAGGTCTCCAGCACTGGCGGCGCAGTCCAGGCTAGCTCCAGAACACCCGACCGCCGAAGCACGTCACCCACATCGCCGCCTGCTGGAATTTGCTCCCCGGTCATCGGAGTGGGTGGAGGAGTCGTACCACCATCGGAATCCCTCGGAGCCGAAGATGTAATAAAGAGAACGAGCTTCGCACGCCCAACTGTGCTGAACGTGTACGGAGTGCCGTCTGAATTCACCACGGCAAGGATCAGATTCGTCCCGGCCTTGAATTCACCGGCATACGAACCGCTACCTACCGTTGCTGGTTGTGAAAGCTGTTGGCCGGGAATTGCCGATGCGTTCTGCATGCCGAACCGTAGCTGTGAATTCAGAAGCCCATCGTTCAGCGAGAAGAGATAGGCATTCGGGAAGAGACTGTTGTTGTAATCCGGTTCCCACCCTTCTGAAATGTCCATGTACGTCATCGGAAGCACGACATCCCCCGGTGATGCCGCATAGACAGGAATTCCCGTGCCGATGCCGGGAGTGTCGAAGCCGAACTCGTAATTCACTACCTTCACGTCGTCACCCCCGGTTTTGTTTCCGTTCGTTGGCATTTCAATGGTGGGATACGGCGGTGGAATCGGGCCTACTCCAAGCTCGACCAGCGAGCGAGAGATATCCACTCCCATCAGCCTCGACGTGTAGCCTCCAGCCACGGACACTTCCTTCATGAGAGCTACAACGGTATACGTCCTGCCGAGCCAGGTGTTCGCTACACGGATCAAGTCCTCGATGGATTTCAACGTCTGCGTGGCTGTAGCCGTGCTCTGTTTTTCAGTGAGCAGCCCGGCAGTCCAAGACTGCGATGTTCCCGTTCCCGAGGCGACTCTGACGAGATAGCACCGCGCCATCGTCAGAAGAGTCAGTCCTGAAAGCTCATTGTAATTCAAAGTCGCCGGATCGGGTACGACCGTGCCGCAATATCCCTCGACCACTGCGGCGGCTTCCTGGGCGACAATTTGCTCTTTCAAGGTCGGATCGCGCAGAAGGACGCGCTCGACAACCTCGGAGACGACACTCGTCGTGCCACCCTGGATCGCAGACGACATTTCAGAGAATGCGCCTTTGGAATTCTCCCACTGGATCGCGAACCAGTCGGTCTCACTGAGCGCCTGGTTCGTCGTGTAATCCGTGATGTAGCCCCCTGGAGAGCCGATAGCCGTGACGACCTCGATGGATGAAAACGGCCCTGCCTGAGCCGGTGCCTCGTAGATGTGGAGCTTGACCAGATCAGGAACGTCGTTCGGAGGAACGAAATTCAGGAAGACAGAAGCCATGAATCCACCTTTGCATCGAGAAGAGCGGCCTTACGAGCCGTTTCACGCTCTGCTGCCGAGAGCAACTGAGCTTTGAATGCTGATGAAACAAGCGCTCCACCATCACTGCCTCCTGTCGAGGCACTAACCAAGATGGCGTCAGGCATCTTACCTGAAATTGTGCCATCACCCGGAAGAAGGACATCCGTCCGGATACTGTATGAAATCCGAAGCGAGACCGTCGCAAAGCCGCCGAGCGAATAGGTCGGCGTGAGCGTCTTCCGAACTTCAGCGACGAGCTTGTATGTGAGGGTGACGGACTTGACACCGACAGTGTTGAGCCTGTAGGTGAGCGGCAGCGATTTCAGAACTCGCTGGCGGACATTGTACTTGAAGACCGGAGGTCGTGCAACCACGATCTGCAACCGGTACATGACGGTAACTTTCTTGACAACAGCGACTCGGACGTTGTAGCTGATCGGCAGGAGCTTTGCGGACGCTCTGGTCACCCTGTAACTAAGGCCGATTGCCGTCAGAACCTGACGCCGGACGTTGTATGCCGGTGAGACCTTCTTGACCGCCGCCTGATGCACCACGTACGAGAGCGGACGGTTCTTTGAAATTGTGTTGATGAGCTTGTAATTCGCCGTGTACGACTTCGAGACCGTCTTCCGAATCCGGAACTGTAGACCCACAGCCGTTGAAATTGTTCTGCGGACGGCGTAGCTCAGTGGCAACGATTTCACCACTGTCCTTTTCACCATGTAGGAAAAACCGACCGCCTTACTGTACGTAGCCAGCAGGCTGTAGCTGAGTGGAAGAACCTGCGTCACCCTGCCGATGGCGTAGCTCAGATCGAGAGTCTTCGCAACAGGCCGCCGAACACCATACGTGATGGCTAGAGATGTCAACAGCGGAACTGAAATCTTGTACGAGAGCGGCAAAGGCTTCCCGATGAAAATCCTTATATTGAAATTAACGGTCAGAGTCTTCGCAGCGACTCTCTGCTGCACCCTGTACGCAAACGTCGTCGCTGTGAAAATAGATTTCCTGACCGCATACGTCGGCGCAGTGGTCTTTGCAACCTGCCGCCTGACGTTGTAATTCAAAACGAGTTGCTTCAGTATCGGGCCTGAAATTTGATAACTGGGAGTAACGGTCTTCGACACCGGAATTCTGACGTTGTACGAGAGCGCAGCCGTTTTTGGAATCGCCCTGCGAACGTTGTAGCTCAATGCCTGAGTCTTCGGTACCTGCTTCGTGACAAAGTACGTCAGACCGGCAGTCTTCGGAACTTGTCTCCGGACGTTGTAATTCAGGTTCAATTGCTTGACGACCGTAGACTGAGAGACAACGCTGTAATTCAGTGCCAGCGTCTTGGCAAGCCTCGCTGCAACCTTGTACGTAAGAGCTACAGATTTCGCTACGCTCTTCTGGACGTTGTAGCTGAGCGCGTATCCGTTTCCTGCAACCAGACCCGCGTTGTAATGCGCTGACACCCTGGCAGCCGACAGAACAGACGGGTAAAATGCAATTTCATCCATCGTCCCGTTGAGAGGCTGAGTGCCCCATTCGGAACCGATGAACAGACCGTTGGTCGCTGCGGATGAAAAATCGTAGTTGGGGTTAGTCAGAGTCGGTGTCTCGGAGACGCCATCGAGATAGAACACAACCGCACCGCCAATACCGGCTCGGGTGACGACGAGGTGGTGTGTGTTCGTGTCGGTTATTTTCAGAGTTGTCGTCTGGGCGCATGTTCCGGTAAAGCTCTTGTTCAGAGCAATCGTTCCGGTGGAATTGACGCGAACAGCAATGCCACCGTTGTACTGGTCGAACAAGTCTGTTGTTACGGCTGTACTAGTTCGCTTTACCCACATTTCAACCGAGAAGGTGTTCAGCGGAAATACAAGTCCGCCACGGCTTAGCCAGCCTGTAGCACCAGCACTGAAAAATCCTCTCGCCTTTGATGATGGGTCGCCAACCAGCAGCCCTGCCACCTGTGGCGTCGTATTGCCATCGCCCGTCATGTGATTTCCAGCGCCAGATGAGTCCTGTGGAAGCCCCGCCTCTTCCATTCGCCAGTAGCCCGTTGGCCCATCTGCCAGAATCACGGCGCTGTAAACGTTGCTGATGCGACCGACAATTTTCCGAACGTTGTAGCTCAGCGCCAGCGACTTTGAGACAGGCTGTTTGACGGTATACTGAAATCCGCTGCCAACGAGAACTTGCCTGCGGACGGTGTAATTGACAGCGAGTGTTTTTAGTGGAACGCTAGTGCGGACGGTGTAATTGACGACAAGCGACTTTACCGGAACCGTAGTCCGACCAACCTGAATTTCAGGATCGAACCAGCTATTACGGATCAGCGAGCCGTCGTACAGCATCTAGAACCAGGCTTTGATATTCAGTTGAGGATCGAAGAGAGGCTTCATCATGCTTTCGTCACCCTAAGAAATGCAGGAAGATAGATTCCACCTGACCCACCCGCGCCAGCCTTGAACGTAATTGACGAAGCGCTGACATACGCCCTAACTGAATATGTGTGCGCTCCTGCGGATGGAACATCAAATGTTGACAGAGCCATCGGAGGAGCAGGATGAGCAGACGCTGACGCAACCCCGGCACCTTTGTATGTGCCAAGGACAGTAGAGTCACGCAGGAACACGACATTCCAGTCATTTCCAGACGCGACGAGGTAGTTCGCCACAAGCTCAACTTTGACCCTTGTCCCATCGTAGGTAATCGAATTTCCAGTTATCACAGCAACCGCCGTTGCTTCTGTTGTCGCTGAAATAGCAGCCGAGTCCGCAGTTATTTGAACGTAGTCAAGCTCAGCGCCAACAGCAATGGACACACCGGGGCTAACTGACCAGCCAATTCCCTCGACATACACCAATGTCTGCCCCGGCGGTAGTGAAATTTGATACAGTTGAACAACTGTCGATCCGTCCGTGTGCTGAATGGTAACAGTGCAATACTGGGAAGCGTCCTTGTTGCGAACGTTGACGGTCTTGATGTTCCGGGTGACCCCGCTTGCAGGCGCGGCCGACAGGTCTGTCGTCGCAGCCGTTGAAATCGCTGTGTTCTTGCGATACGACGTAGCAGTGGTGCCGTCGTAATCCATCGCTGAAATATGACAGTCGAGCGCAACTGCCGACCCGCTTATCAGTTGAATTTTGTCGCTTGGCCCTAGACAGAGGATCATTTATGCTCCGTACACCATGAACGAGAAATCCAAATCTCTGGCTGCCCCGTTCGCCGTTGAGGTATCCTTCGTTGCCACGGTGAACACGGTCGTTGTAGGCGTTCCATACACGACTGCCGTTCCGCTGTTCGAAGGCGGTGCAATGGGCGTGCAGACGACGGCGTAATTGGCATTTGGCTGTGCAGTCGTGAGTGTAATTGTATATAGCCCTGTACCAGTCCGGCTAGAGGTGAAACCCGATCCGTACAAGGAATTACCTGTCGCTCCAGCGACACGACCTGCCACAAATCCCGCAAAACCACCTGCCGGGCCGCGTGGCCCAGTGACACCAATGGCGCGTGTAACACGCAAGAACATCGGCAGGTAATTTCCACTACCGCCTGGCCCAGCTTTGAAAGTCGAGTTGTTGGCGCTCACGAATGCCCCGACGGAGTACGTATGACTTCCGGCCGGAGGAGTATCAACGAAGAACGTCTCGCCGCTCCAAGCGATAACCGTGTTCGCGGACTGAGCCGTGCCATATCCGCGAGACTGACCGATAGGAGTGCCATCACGGTACAGGACGACTGTGACTTGGTTGGCCGCGCTCGAAAAAATCCCAGGCGAGAAGAAGTGAATTTCAACCTTCGTCGCCCCATCGTAGACAACGGAATTCCCGGTGATGACCGTAACTGCCGTTGCCTCCGTCGTCGCCGAGATTGCCGCGCTATCGGCGGTGGCCTGCACGTAATCCAACTCAAGGCTGGCAGGAATTCCCTGGCTCAACGACCAGCCGACCCCTTCAATGTACTGGAGCGTCTGCTGCGCCTGGATTACAGTTTTGAAAAGCTCGACGGACGTTGTGCCGTCCGTATGAATGATCGTTGCCGTCACCGAAGCGCTAGTCGTGTTGGAATTCTTGATGTTGAGCGTCTTGATGTTCCGAGTTGTGCCACTCGCAGGAGCTACCGTCAGATCGGCCAGACCGTTCCAGCTTGTATTGACGATATTTCGCCGGTACGTCGTGACATTCCCAGCACCATCCACGTCCATACCTGAAATATGGGCGTGGATGTTCGTCGCCACGTCTGTCGAAAGCTGGAGCTTGTCGTTCGGGCCGATACAGAGAATCATTTCATTTCCTCAATTTCAGGCCGCGACCACCACTGTACCAACGTTGCCAGCGAGCCGCACCTTCGGGGAGTAGCTCGCCACGGTGGCCTCGGCAGTGGCCCTCTTTCGGAGTTGCGCGGCCTGAAGTTTTCACCGCTCATCTCTTGGAGACCAAAGCGATGCGTCTTCCATGTCATCGAACGCCTTGATTTTCAACTCCCCCGGCTGGTGGGAGTAGAGCGCGATGACAGAGCCGTCATCAAGAATTTCATACCGGTACGCATGAATCCCATGCCACTTCGCCCGGTCGAGAAGAATTTCCTTGTCCCGCCCCTCGGCCTTGGCTACGGTGTTGTACGACTCCTCGATCTGCCGCAGCACATCCTCTGCCGCCTTTTCACATTGCGGCGGTGGTCTCTGAGCCTCTTCGAATTTCTCAGCCTCTGTCACGGGTTCGTATCTCCTTGCACATTGACCGTGAACGAGTCGGCGTACGCAGCAGCCCCGGCGTTGACGACACGCTTCAGCCAGACGCCCTTGTACTGCCCCGCAGGGATGTCCGGAATTGTCAGACCGGTCGCGTATGAAATTGCCGTGTTGGCGAACGTCACCGAAGCCGGTGCCGTGTTCTCATCCGCGATGGTCGCCATTGCCACGTTGACGCCCTCCAGAGCGAGCGCGAGGTCTGCGTCGGTATCAGGTGAGGGTGTGTCCGGAGAGACCCACACACGCGGAGCGAGGTACGCCAGAGTACCGTGCTCGTTGCTGACGTAAATTCCCCGGTACTCCGTATCGCCTGCGGCGGACTCTGCACCGGTCACGTCATCGAACAGGGAGGCAGACGCATCCGTCGTTGTGGATTTCGCTCCACCCAGCGCCGCGTTCTGGTTTGAGTTGGCTGCACCGCCACTCAGGCGGAAATGAATATCTGTTGCAACGATTGGCATTCTTCCTCCTGAGTTTTTTCAGAACTAACGGGGCCGTCCACGCCACGGCCCCGCAGTCCATCAGTTGTTCGGAATTACGAGGTCGGGAGCGTGATCTTCTGGACGCTGTTCGGAAGGTCGAGATACAGGCCACGCCTGCACCGAGCGACCTGCTGTGCCTGGATCAGCCGTGAAATGTCACCAGGCCCCACATCGACGCGGAGGTCGTGATGGACGAGTTCCTTCAGCCGCATCCGAGGAGCGATGAAAAAACACGTCCCGGCGGTGACACCCGGATACGTGACCGCGTTGACACCGTTCGTGACCGTTGCGCCGTTGTAGTAGATGATCGTGTCCACCGGCACCCTGCGAAGCTGGTTCCCGTTCGCATCGAGGACAGGCGTGAGCAGCGCGTCCTCGATCTGAAAACGGTCACCCTCGTTCGCGAGAATTACAGTCGGAACACGCTGCGGAACAGCCATCGCACCAGTCCGGTATGCCGACTGGAACGTCCGCAGGGTGTGCGACTGAATTCCCTCACCGGCCGTCGCGTCCGCAGCGGTGGAGTTTCCGCCGCCGTACGAATACGCGATGATCGGAGACAGGTGGTTGTGGTTCAGGAGGTAGTTGTACGAGCGGCCGAAGGCACGGGCGTTCATCCCGATTTCATACGACCGGTCGTACTCCATCATGTCCTCCGTCCATTCGAACCCGGCCGCGTACGTCGCGATGGGAACGAACGTCGGTGCCCCGGAGCGGGCGAGCGTCCCGAACACGATTTCCTCTCCCTCGAACTTCTGGAGGAAAATCACGTTCGCGTCGAACAGCACGTCGCCACCGACCTGCACCGAGCCGCCGGGGAACGGGCCATCGACCCGCTCATACAGCGGCTGATAGAGCAGCGGCACGTCTGCGAGACCCACGTCGATATCGATCCGGACTTTCTCCAGCAAGTCCATCGCGCCCTGCGACGTGGTGATCATCTCGCTGACGGTTTTCAGCATCTCGATTTCCGGAATCTTCTTCGTGAATTCCGGAGAGAGCCGACCCGTCATCTCCGATGCCGAGACGAGGTTGTACGTGGCATGCTCACCGACGACCCGTTGCGGCGTCCAGTGGCGATGCGCCTGCTCGCGTCCATCCGGAGCGTTGAAAAACGCACCCTTCTCCAACGGCCCGAAGCGGCCATCGTGCCGGATCGCGAAGTGGTTTTCATCGATGTGACGAACGAAATCGTCCATCGTCGGAGCCTCGGGAACGAGGACTCCACTCGCCTTTCTTCCCATTTCAGTCCTCCTTTCCTACGGCCCGATGTTCAGCACGCGGACAGCCGCGTACCCGTTCGCGTTCTTCGCTTCCTCGACCTTCGCAACGGGAGAGCCTGCGACCGTTGCCGACAGATCGGTGTCACCGCGCTTCAGCCCTGCACCCGTCGTCCAGTACAGGTAATCCCCCACAGCCGGTGAAAGCGCTGCGGGCAATTTCACGTACCAGATGCGCTCCGACGAGAATTCCATCCCCGCCGTCCTCACGGTATCCGCCGCCGCGATGTTCGCGAGACAAATTCCGTTCCAGCCGTTCAGCCGATACATGTCTCCGAACGAGAACGTACCCGCAGGCCAGGTGTAGCCTCCCTGCGATGCACGGCCGTCGGTCTTGAGTTGACCCATTTCCTACCCTCCTCTCCCGTTACTCGGTGGTTGTCTCTTCGGACTGCTGGGACGCGATGTAATTCTGCACGTCCGTCTTCGTGACACGACCTTCAGCGCCCGTGCCCTCGACATCGGACAGGCTGACGCCCTCGGCCTCTGCGAGTTCCTTCGCGCCCGCAGTCGCGTTTTCCTCGCCCTCCTCGGCTACGGTCTGTGCCTCGATTTCCTCTTCGGCATCCGTGCCGTAGTCCTCCGAGAACTGCTCCGCGAGCGGATGATCCACGATGGGCAGCAGCGCTCCTGCCGACGTGAGCGGATCGGGAGAGCCGTACTGCGGTGGCCCCATGACGACGGGAACCATGTCCATGTCCTGATCCTCCGGTGAAACGTACGGGTTGTTGAGATTCGGAGACTGGACGAAATTCTCCTGGCCGTACTGGTGTGCAGCCAACTCCTCTTCGGTCGCGTTCGGGTTCTCGTCGGCCATTTCAGACCCTTTCCTTGACGCGGATGTTGGACGTGACCGTGCCCGGCTTGTAATCCGTCTTGCTGCCGTCCGGCTTCGGGGAATTCGTGATGCTGGGTGGCGTGCTCTCCATCTCCGACACGATGGATTTCAGATCGGTGGACGAGTCGATGATTTCACCGACGAGCTTGGAGACCGTCTCCTCGTCCTTCTCGGCGTCTCCGGTGAGCTTGACCTCCCTGGAGGCCATCTCCCCGGCGATCAGGCGCGTGACGAGCTTCCTGTCGCGCTCCTCGCCGCCCTTGAGCTTCTTGTCGAGCACGGTGGCGAGCACGGACGCCCTGAGCGACTTCCCGGCCTTGCGAAGCTCAGCAACCGCTGCTGAAATTACGTTGACCGGCTCCGCGCTCTCGTCCATGCCGAGAAGCATCCGAAGCTGCGGAATCAGATCGAGCGTCGGCTTGATTTCATCCGCAGTCGTCTCCATCTCTGAGACCTTCGTCTCCAGCGGCTTCTTCGCCTCGTCCTCGATGCTCTTGACGAGCGCCGGGTTGTGAGCGCGAAGATCGTTCGCAGTGAGCGCTGCGATTTCCTCCGTCTTCACTTCACTACCTCCCGTCTCCATTTCGGAAGAAAGAGCGCCGACCATCCTGGCGCTCATCCCGGCAGCACGCGGCCGAGACAGATCGATGGACTCGATTTGAAATTCCTTGATCCGTACCCCCTTCTCGAAAGGCTCCTGGGCGACTTTGCCTCGCCACGAAACCGTCTGGATGAATTTCCTTCTCGCGTACTCTCTCGCCTTCGTTCCCGGCAGGACGTACGCCTTGACGGCGAGCCGTGCCTTGTCTCCGACCGAGAGCATCTTCGCCCCGACCCACTGCAACTGAATTTCAGGAAATGAGTACGGGTCATCCTCGGGGCGAATGTGACCCATGTACCCGACGATTGGCTCCGTCGTCGCAGCGGACGAGATTTCAGAGGCCACCTGTCCGAAAAGTTCCGGCCCCCAAAACCGCTTCGACTTCGACCACCCGGACTCGATGACGTACGTGGCGAATTTCGGATCATCGTCACCTTCCGTCACCTGAGCGACGAAATTCGAATCGAGCGGCACCATGCCACCCGCATCGCCCATTTCACCGACCGTGATGGTGAAATCTTCTGTGATGTCCTGAAATTCCATCTCAGACTCTCCTGAGGCGCTTGCCCTGGTTCTGGTTGAACAGCGTCCTCGGGATGACATTCGCATGTCCTCTGGACGCCTTGCCCGGAACTTCCTTCGCCAGATCGCGCTGGCCGAACGCCGAGACGACCGTGGGGTGCTTCGACGGATCGTATTTCGGGTTCGGGTTGTTCGTGAACGTGTCCGCCTCCGGAGAGAATGTCGCCTGCGTCCTCCCCGTCGCCATGATCCCGGAAACGGAATTCAGGTTGTACGGGTCTCTGACGTAAAGACGCCTAGGCGTTGCCAGCTTTTTCCGGTATACCTTCGTCAGGACAGTCGGGTCGTGCTTCGACATGTCGATTGCCTGTCCGAATTTCACAGTCCGTCCAGCCTGCGTCGTCTTGTAGGCGTACGGGTTGTACTGCCGCTTGATCTTGATCTTCGGCGCAGTGAAAGTCGCCTTGACAGTTCTGTAGCGTGCCATCTAGTACCCCCTTCCTCCCTTCGTTCCAATTCCCTTCCTGATCCTCACGTTGCTGCCCGCCGGAAAGCCGAAGGCTGTGGGGTTGACCCCAGCCCTGCGAAGCTCCTTCATGTGACGGACTTGCGCGTATTTCAGAACCGTCACACTCGCGTTACGGTCGATGAAGGCCATTAGCTCTTTTTCCTCCCTCCTTTGTTCCACTTGCGAGCATTCAGAGCGAACGTTGCACGACGACGGGTCTTGGGGTTCTTCGACTTCTTCAACGCCCTGAGCTTGCTGACCGGAATTTTGTTTCCTTTCTTGGTGCCTGCTGTCTTGCGGAGCTTTCCCCGGTTCGCCTTTTTGATGTAAATTCCGCTCTTGCGACGTGCCATTACAGCTTAATCATCCTCCCGTAGAAGCCGAGCGCTGGTGAAATTTTCGCGATTGTCCTACGCCCGCCGGGAACGGTCGTTACGAGCCGTTGGCCTAGACCTGACGCTGAAGGTGAAATTGGTGGTGTTACTGGCGCTGGGCCAGCCAGAAGAGCAACGGCATGACCCATCCACGCCTGGTTGCCTGCCACCCTTGTCCACGTTCCCGCAGCAAGAGTTCCGGGAGCCGCCATCGGAATTTCAGCCAAGGTGATCTGGCACGGAACACCAGCGTTGCCGACCTCGTACCGCTTCGTATTTCCGGGGTAATCGACGGTGTACTGCGTATTGTCTCCACCCGTTCCGAAAGCGAGAACAAGTGAATTCGCGACAGCCACCGTAATCGCAGGAGCTACCGCTGTCAGTGCAACAGAGCCAGCCCCACTGGCACCGGCTCCATCGAGCGCTGATCCCGCAGCAACGACGTTTGTGTACTGTGCAATTACAGCATCGTAATACACAGCCGCAGCTTGGTCGTTTCCAATCGTGATCGGATCGACTTCCGTGCCGTCGATTCGCTTGCCCCAAATTCCGAGCTTCTGTCTGCCGCCGAAGCCCCATGCCGGACTCATGTATAGCTGAGTCCAACCAGGTGTGACGACTGTTCCACCAGCCGCAGGAGTGCCGTTTGGAAATCCGGTGATCGCAGCGACAAGATAATTTCCGACAACCCGAGACCCCGGAAGCGGACAGGTGGTTGTCGTGACCTGTGTCGCCGTCGTCGTACTGCTCTGGTTGACGAAAGCTGGAGTAGGCATTATCTCCCTCTCACCCTCCTTGACCGTCTACGACCCACGGCAGCAGCTACCTGCTTGGGATTTTTCAGTCCAGCGATCTTCTTCCGCTTCGAACCCTTGACGCGGAATTTCCTTCTTCTGCCTGCCCCTGCACGGTTAGCCATTTTTTCCTGACTGTGGAACTATCGACGGCTGGTTCGTAGGAGCAGGCAGAGCATCAGGTGGCGACTTCTCCTGTGCAGGCGATCCCATCACCGGCAGGAATTGAGCGATCATCCGCTGGTACGTAGCATCTGAAATCTCTCCTCTTGCCCTGGCAACCTCCAGCCCCATGACTAGCTGCTGAAATGCCTGCATGACGACGACCTGATCGTCGGCTCTGACAATTTCCCAGGTGATCTTCGCCTTCACCGGGATTGAACCGGTTGCAACGAGCACCATTTTCAGAAGCTCCTGAACGGGCTTCTGATACACCTTCCGCTTGCGCTCGATCTTCTTGACGAACGGAACGGTCTGAGCGTTCCTGTCGGAGTTTGCAGAGCCGGAATCCACCCGCATGAACGCCCACTCCGGAGTTTGAGAGGCTATGCAGATGCAGTCAAGGATGAATTCCGCCAGGACTTTCGTGTCACCCAGCACGGAGGTAGCCTCCAAGAACCCGGCGTCCTCGTCCGGCTGGAGGAAAAGAATTTCACGTCCCTCGTACGAGACTTCCGCCTTCGTCTTCAACTGCCCCGTGTCGGGATCGATCAACTCGGGGTAATTGTTCTGGGCGAACGGAAGGAAGTCCTTGATCTTGAACTTCACCTTCGGCGTCGAGTGGTACTTGTGAGCTTGCAGGCCCTGGACGAGAACTTCGTGGAATGCATCGATGAACGGAATTACAGGCTCGATATCCGACTGCCCGCCCTGGAGGTATGCCTCCCATTCGTTCGTCACTTCCAGAACCGGAACGAAACCCCAAGGGTTAGCCGCAGCCAATTCATCGATCCACTCGTCCCTATGTTTGTCGAAGAACGTGTAATCCTGGGGTGTGATGATTTCAAGAACTTCGTGCTCCTCGACAACAGGATCGAGACCTGTCGTCGGATCACCTTCTGAAATCACCATCGTCATACGGTGTGAAATCAGAGCCTTCTCGATGACCCGCCTGTTCGCCACGTTGCGCTCGATGGTGACAAGATCGGGCACGATGATTTCAAGCGCACAGTGCTCCGCTTCATCGAGCGTCATCAGCATGTCTTTCACATCCGGCCGCTGGAGACGGACGATGGTCTTCGAATCCCGCATCGAGTCACGGAGCATCTGCTGAATTTCATCCGTCCAGTACGTTCGGATGCACTCGTTCAGGAATTTGTCGGTGACATCGTTACCCGTCGAGGCGATTGGCGTTCCGACAAACGCGGTCTGAAGGTCGATGATCGGCTTCACGAAGCCTGCGCCGAGAGCATTCTCCCCGGCGTTGCGGTACATCGTCCGCATTGCCTCGTAATTCACCATCGTTCCCTCTGCCCGTGGGTGTCTCGTCCAGAACGAGAACGATGCACCGAACGGGCGGAAGGTCGAGCGTATGCCGGTGAAATTCACCCAGCCCATCGGGATGGCGATCTGCTCGGAAACCCAGTGCGCCGCTGACTTAATTTTCCCCACTCGACTCCTCCACCGGCTCCTCGACGGATTTCACCAGAAGTTCCTCTAGGCGCTCGATGATTTGGGCTGCCTCCTCCTGAACTTCCGGAGACGCCTCACGAAGTTTCTCCACCAGTCCATCATCTGTTACCGTCACCCTCTCGTCGTTGATGCTATGGCGCTCTTGCCTGGAGGACTTGGGCAGTCCTGCACGGTCGAGAATTTCACCGGCAGCCTGGAGGATATATCTGTCGTCGGCCGAAGAGCGCATGACATCCACGATTGCCTGCACTGCCTCGATCATGTAGCCGTGCAGCAGATCGAGCGCAGCTTGGGGGAGGCGCTGACGTAGGCCGACGAGAAGTTCCTTCGCCTCGGGAGTGTCGAGGAATTCCCTGACCTGACCCCTTGAAATTCCGATGATCTGAGACATCTGTGTTCGGGAGTAGCCGCCTAGCTGGAGGATCACGCACATGACGATGACGTGAGACTCCTCGAATTTCATCAACCGCTTGCGGGTACGCAGACCCTTCTTGTACCTCCGACGCACACGGTTGACTTCCAGCTTTGCATCCCTTGCTCTGACCGCTGGAGTGAATTTCTTTTGAACGGGCAACGTTCCTCCTAGCGAGAGGCGATCACGTTCGTATTCATCCTTGACGAGAATCCACCCGGAACGTGCAGCGGTGGATTCGTAAGACCAGCAACTGTCGCAAACATGCAGGCGTGGTGCCAGTGGTCGGGGTTCTTATTTCGTTTCCAGCGGGCGATCAGAATTCCCCTGGTGTTTTCCTCTTCGACCCTGGCTTGCTGGATCATCTGATGGTAGACCCCGTTGTAGTCTTTGCGGGGAAGATGCTCACCAAGCTCTCTGGCAGAATACGGAAGCCGTGCCAGTCCATTCATGAACTCACCGATGACAGTATCGAACGCGAGGGTACGGTCGATCTTGACTTCCGGAGCTTCCTTGTATTTCACTTGCCCGAAGTGAGCAATTTCCCCTTGCTGATCCCTGTCCTGCTCGAATCCCATATACAGACGTCCGTGATATTTCAGAGCGAGTTCTCGGGATTTCGACTTCTCCGGATGGGCGTCGATCACTCCGACCCACTGCGGGAGGGAGGAGAGCCACTTGTCGAGTTGGTCGAAGTTCTGAAATATCTTGACGTTCCACAGCCTGCGGACGTTTTGTGCTTTCGTCCAGCACCAGGCGTGGATCATCGTGCCCACGTCAATTCCGATCTGGAGGTACGACGAGGGGATACCACCGACCTCGTATCGCTCCCTGCAACTGTCGAGGAGTTCCACGGTGAACCTGTCACCGACCGCCGTGAAGGGGAGACCCATCGACTGATTCCAGAAAGCCTTCATGTATTTCACTTCCCGAAGGCCCTTGAAATAGTCACGCATGATTTCAGGGAGAGTCTGCGTGGGGGAGTTGAACTGGTTGATGTGGTATCCCCTCGTATCTCCGTCTGGGTTGTACGGTGTCCAGCGCCCGAGTGCGTTCAGGAATGGGCGCTCCTCATCGGTGAACTCCCGATTACAGAACGCACATTCCAAAACGCAGTCGTGACGGTCATTGCCGACTTTCAGGTTGTTGTAGTCGAGGGCCTTGTCGTTCCAGTTGAGAGACTGAAATCTGTTACAGCCTGGGCAGGGAATTTCCCATCTATGTTGGTCTGAGAAGTCCCATGCATCGTCCGAGTAGATTCCATGCCCATCTACTGTAGGAGTAGAGAGCATGACGAGCTTCTTGATATGCGAGCCGTCCATACGATGTCGGGCATCACCGAGATTTTCCTCGACCATCCGGTCTCGCTCGTCCCAGACCTGAAAATCGACGGGAACCTCTTGGAGTTCGTTCTTGATGTTCGTGCCTCGGATGTAGAGATTGAATTTCTTTGCGGACTGCTTGTGCAGCCGGTTGTCCACGGCCTTGAATTCTTGAGCGAGCAGGGGGTTCGACTCGATCATCGGGTCGATGCGTCCCTGCACGAAAGGCACTGCGCCAGTTTTCAGAGGAAGGAGGTAGAGGACGTTCCATCCACGGACGGCGACAGCGTGGAGAGATTTCACCAACATCGTCACGGTGAACCTCATCTGAGCCGCTTTGGGAATTACAATCTCGGGCGAGTAATCCCTGATCACCTGACGGACGTATTCGCCTCTTTCGAGAGTGAACTGGTGTCCATCCACTCTCAATTCCATGTCGAGCGCCCATTCGTCGGGACGCGCAAGGTTCCGCACCGATCTTCCTGCGGCGGCACGGGCAGCGCTACGCGGCATGGTTAGCGGCTTTGTCACCTGACGGGGGCGATCCGGTGAACGCCCGCCGGGATTTTACTCGCTGCGCTGAATTAGGTCAAACCAGGGTTGACTAGATGCAGCCTCGGGACTCCATGTAATTCAGCCATTTTTCAAGCGACCAGTTGGGGTTCGGAACGACCTGAATTTCACCGGTCTTGAGGAGGTATTCCTTCCCCAGCGCCATGAGGATGATTTCAGCCCTGGAGTAGCCGACCGTCAGCTTGTCTCCATGCAGCACGTAGGAGAGGAACCTGATCGGTACCCTGGAGCCTAGACGGGCAGTCTCCTCCTCTATGTATTGGAGGGGGCCAAGGAAGATGTTCGCGGAGTTGAAATCGAGACCATCCTTGGGGTACTCGATTTCCCAACGTTGCTGAAACTTACGTATTTCCTCGGCGATCTGAAATCCTGGTACCACCTCTGCCTCACCGGCAGAGTTGTAATTCTCCTTGGGAGATGGGAATGGGATGACGTTATTTTCAGTTCTCTCCTTATGAATTCTTGTCGTCTGGATGGATGGCCTGTAGCCTTTTATTCCCGGCATGGCGAAGTTCCTCAAGTTGATCGACAAGCTCGCGATTGATCGTCTGAGTCTCTACGAGTGTAATCGCGAGAGAGACGACGGTATCCCTGAGCGCAGTGATTTCACGCTCAAGGATTTCACATCTGCGGCGGTAGTCCATCATCGATAGCAGAAATACCAGATGACGAAGCAGGCGATAATCGAGGGCAGGACGATGACGAGGCAGAGCACGATCCAGGCAAAGAGCACCCAGTCCATTACCCCTCGCCTACAGGAGGATGTATCGGAAAGACAGCGAGCTTCTGGCCGTTGACGGCAAGCAGAGCTTTGAGGTGGATGAAAATATCCCCGACTGCCTCGGCATCGTCCTCGTAGCCGTGCATCGCCATTCCCCCGTTGTCACCATCGGAGATGAAAACGATGAGCCTGTCTTCCGGGGTAATTCTGGGGTCGTTAGCGAACTTGCTGATGAGCATGTCGCAGACGTGGGTTATTCTGTCGTGAGGCTTATCGGAACGAGTGGGTGTCATTTCTTCTTACGCCTCACCCGGTGCGAGCCTTTTGAATAGACCGAGTTCGCCTTGGCGACTGCGGTTTTTCCACGGCCATACTGGTTCGCCTTCGCGTAGAAGATGGAAGTCCCTTTTTTCTTCCCGTACGTTTTCCTCATCCGGGCCAGGGCTTTCTTCGACCCCTTGCTGTACGCCGAGCGTGGCATTTTCACTCCTTGATCTTACGAGCCGTTCATACGCCATTCTACGACAGCCGTCGGCGTCTTCACAGAACGGCATGGTGCCAAGTGTCTCGTAGTCGATGGTGAGGTATTTCGGTCTGGTCAAGATGGAACGTCCGCACAGAGCACATTTCATTTTGGAACTCCTGTCGGAATGGGGGAGGGATTTTCATCACTACTGCTCCGGGGCTGGTGCCTCTTCCTCCGGAGGCCCCTGCTCTCCCTCGGGGTCATCCACGATTTCCTCGATGGGCTGTTCGTCGGGATTGTGCTCCAGCGGGGGAGCCTCCTCCTCGGGAGCCTTTTCCTCTTGTGGGGTCTCAGTCATTTTCACCTCCTTCCGACTTCGGTTGCAAACGTTCGAACTTCCGATAGCCCTTCCAGCGGTGAATTTCACCTTTAGGCCCTTTACCGGGAATCCACGTAGGCCAGGGAGCCAGGATTTCATCAATGCATTCGAAAGGATTTTCATCGGTGGAGCCTACAGCACGGAGGAAATCCAAGGTGGTCGAGTCCATTTCATCGAGGGTTGACTCTTTGGAAATCCCGATGACCGTGAAGCTGAATTCCTGGACGTTTGAAATCATGATCCTCTTAGGACGGTGAAATTAAGGGGAGGCCCTGGCGAACCTCCCCCTGTGTAGAGGCCGACAGTCAAGTCGGTCGGCACCGTGAGCTTACAGGGTGGCTGATGGCTCGTCAAGGGCGTCTCAGGAGGCCCGTAGAGGCCCCCTGAAGCGATTGAACCCCCTGGAGGTGACCCCAAGACCCCACAAGGGGGTCTAGAACACTGGCGGGATGAAATTGGTTTGAGGCCGTTTTGGGGTCGATTGAGGTTCTGGAATGAAATCTTGAGACATGTTGATTGGTCGTCAACATATGGGTCTTATCCGGGGTCGTTCTGACATTTGATCTGAAATCTGTAACAGGGCTTCGGACAGGGCTTTTGATTTCACTTAAACTGAAAACTATATTTCACTCCCAAGGGGCATTCTGAAATCTGAAAATTTTCACTAAAACTGAAAAATAATTTACATTCTAGCCCCGCCGGGAAATCGTCCTCCAGACCCTCGAATTCCTGAAATCCGGTTGGCTCAACCATGCGATTTCAGAGGCTCTGGTGCGGTCTGTCACTTGGCTCAACCATGCGGGTTTGAGGCTATTGTGCTGAATTTCACAATGGGGGTGTAATTTCACTTACTGGAGGGAGTTCGAAATTCATTACAGAGGGTCGGTACTGAAATTGAAACGACCGTGGATAGGCTCGGCCTAGGATCGAGGACAGAGAGCAGGGGAGAGAGCATGGGACAGAGGGATTCCCCCTGCCCGCCGAACAGGCTCTGACTGTAATTATCGAGTGGAATCGAAGAGCATGGATTCCCTAGGCTCCCCAATTGCCTGGCGGCTTTCATCCCTGCGAGGATTTCAGAGGGTCTCGCATACCCTCCGAGGAAATTCTTCCGGCCGTGGATTGCCTGTTCTGGAATCAGAGAATCGACGCAGGGACAGAGGGGTCTCTCAGTGAAATTCCCTGAGGGGTCTCTGAGGCTCTCCGGAGGGGTCGGACAGGGGAATTCTCACCCCTGAGGCTCCGAGGCTCTCAGAACGGCTCAGAATGCCTCGGAGGGGGTCTCTGTTTCCGATGGCTGCTAGCGGAATCCTTCCCGCTCTTCCGGAGCCGATGAAATCCTGCTACCTTGGGGTCTCGGCCGGAGGTTCGAATCGGCCGGAAGAACCTTGAAAACCTAGGTCTCCGAAACGGCCATTAGACCGCGTGGCTGCATGCCTCTTTGCGGGCCGTTTCGTCAGAGACCTAGCGCTACTCAATCGGCGCGCTCCCGTAGGCATTCGTCGGGCATCTGGCTCTACGCATGAACTAACGATGAATGGACGAGAATCTGAAAACCTGCGGAGTCGGTTGAGAGTGAACCTTGAAAACCAGACAGAGTGTGCGTTCAATCCATCCCCTCGGGGGGTTCTTTTCATACCCTGAGAGGATCGAAACGAATGCACAATCCATACCGCCCTGGCGCGAATCGTTTCTACATCGCGGAACAGGCAATCGCGGGCAAGTCTCAGAGCGAGACGTTCAACGCTCTTCGGCCGATGGTCGAGAGCGAGACTCTCGTCTTCAAACGGAATCCGACTCGGAGTGAGAAGGCTATGGGTATCACTACCCGTATCCCCCTCGCTTCGAAGGCTCTCCAGCTACAGGCTCTCCGCGATGAAATCGGACGGGTCTATCACGTCCTCGGATTGTCCATCGGACGCAAGTTCGATGAGCAGGAAATTCCGAGGATTCCGACCCCTCCGACCCCTGAAATCCCGATGGAAGAGGCTCCGGTTCCCGACGAAATTCCGACCCCTGAAGAGGAGCCGGAAGACGAGGAGATTCCGGAGGCTCCGGAGACGCCTATCGCCAAGGGCAAAATGAAGATCAGGGAAGAGGTTAACTACTTCATTCGGCGGTGCAATGAAATCCGCGACAGAATCGCGGATAGAGTCCGACTTGGTGAGACTGCTCTGGACTGGATTTCAAACCGTCCTTCGCAGGCTGCCATTCGGCTCATTCCGAAAGGCATTCCCGCCGATGCCCTGCTCTACACTATGACGCTCCATTGGAGTGCGGATAGTCGGCAGTCCTACGGGATTTCCGATTATGACATGGTGGCACTGTCCAAGTCCATCATGGAAGAGCGGAATATCACTGAAATCGTCCGCAAGGATGGCAGGGTCGAGAGACCACATGTGATGTTCGGTTACGTCCTCACTCTGGCGGAATGTCGAATCCCCATTTTCCTGGTCGGTGAATTCGGGACTGGAAAGTCCTGGCTAGCCGGTCAAATCGCCGATTACCTCGGCGTGGATTACGGGGAGACGCCGATGTGTCTCGGCGCTACTAGAGGTGATTTGCTCGGAAGATTTACGGCGAATCCCGATCAGGCTTTCATCGCTGCTCGGTTTGCTGAAATCTACGGGAATGGTGGAGTCTTCAACTTCGAAGAGTTCGACGCGGGAGACCCTGGACTGCTCATTGTTCTGAATAACGCAATGGCAGGGAATCACTTCTACAACTCGATGAACGGTGACATGATCGAAAGGTCTCCGGAATTCATCGCTGTAGCGACCGGAAATACGTACGGTTATGGCGCGAATACCCGCTACACGGCTCGGGAGCACCTCGACGAGGCTACTCTCGACCGTTGGCGCATGGGTCGCGTTTGGGTCGATTTCGACCGTGACTTGGAACAATTCCTGGCCGATTCCTACCTGGATTCGATCGGAATTTCCAAGTAGTCTCGATCCCGCTCTCTGAGCGGGTTTGCAGTACCTAGGGCACAAGATGCCCGACCCCCTGAGGGGATGAATTGAGCGCACACTCTGAAATTCGGTAGCTCGCTCATTCAGGGTTCTTCCGGAGAGCGAGTAGAGAATGAAAACCATGCGAGCACGGTATGCAGGTTACTGCACGCGGTGCAAGGGTCGAATCAGAGTAGGCGAATCGATGGTCTACCTCGGAAAAGGGAAGACGTTCCATCCCCTCTGCTACAGGGGGGATGAAAACGGAGATTCCCCGGAGGCTCCGACTATCGATGTTCCGCCGAAACGGCCGACACTTCCGCCGCAAAGAGGACTGAAGACGTTCACCGTGGATTGGGGAGAGTTGAAACAGAATCTCCTCGCAGCATTCCGCGACGATTTCAGAGCCTTTCCTCAACATGCCTCTGAGGTGAAATCTCACCTAGTCCATCCCAATGAAGGATGGCAGGGATACGGCGGAGAGGACTGCAAACGGTGGCTAGAGTCTGGTTACAACTCCGACGCGATTAGGAATCTCGGTGACTTCACTCCTCCCCTCCGAAAGAAACGGCGAATCCGTTTCGTGGAAGAGGGGGATGAATTTCACTATGACCTGGCCGCTTCGGGAGCCGATAACTTCATGAGTGAGTGGACTCAACGGGAGAGAATTCCGGGGATGAAAATCAACATCGCTCTAGGGTTCTCGGCGGACGTCTCTGAGACCGTCCTGAATCGCTATGCGAAGTGGGTATGCAAGGCGATTTATTCCGTCATCGATATCGGGATTGATCCTGAAATCTCGATTCACTACACGGCGGACAGGATGGTGGAAGGGGAAGAGGGGCCGCACGATACCCGAATCCGAGTGAAGAAAGAGCGCGAGGTGATGGATTTCCAGTCCTTCTCCGCAATGCTCTCTCCTGCTCAATTCCGGGCCTATATGTTCTGCGCGATGTATCTGCATTGCGAGAGCAGGGGTCGGAAGATTACGGGAGGTCACGGTACGTCAAGTCGGTTCTTCACTCAATGGGGAGTCGATTGGGATAAAGAGCAGGAAATGCTCTACATCCGCTGCAACTATGGCGGATACGGATTCTCCGAGGAAACAATGGAGAGTCAACTCAGAGCAGCGTTGAAGGAAATGGCTAGCTAGTCCAGCCAGGAATTACAATTCAGGGGGAACCCTGAATAAGCGAGCTATCGAATACGGAATTCCGGAGAGCAGCGGAGAGGATTTCATCCTGAGAGAACGCACACTGAAAGGATCGAGAATGTTCTACGCTTTGCTTCCCCGGCCGGACGGTTCAATCTTCTACCTGAACCTGTCCGGAATCTACCTCGAATCGGACGCGAATTTCAAGCTGTCTGAGACGCTCGAATCAATCACGAATTCCATCGAGAACGTTCGGTGGGATTTCCTGATCGATACGGAAATGTTCCCGTCACTCGAAGAGTATCGGGAATTCCCGTGCTATCGGATGCCCGATGGTGTCCTGCGCTGCGAGGGGTGCTGAGAATGGACTCTGAGAGCCTGTTCTGGGCAATTTCAGCGGCACCTATCGTGCTCGCCTACCTCGTCTGGTACCTCTGGTCGAATTTCCTCGATTACTAGCCTGAAACAGCGCTAGAAAGTCGGAGAATTTCCTACCCCCTCTCCGCTGCTCTCCCGAATTCCGAATTTCATTTTCAGCCCGGAGGCAATTCCCGCTCCGGGCTTTTTTATTTCCCCGGCTGTTGTCAGAACGGACAACTCGGAGAGCGGAGAGATTAGGTTCGGCTCGGCCGTGCGAGGATTCCAGAACTACCCTCGGAATGAATTCCTCGCAATTCCCCCTCCCCCTCGCGAGAGCGCGTAATGCGGGAGGCAATTCCGGGTTTTCACGGAGCGGGATTTCGAGGAAATTCAAACCGGATTTCAGCGGGAAAGGGATTTCGAAAGATTTCGGAATTTCAGGTGTCGGCATTCCGGAGCGAATTGCGGTCGAGCAGGCGACGGGGGAACTGACCAAAGGCTTCGTGGAAAAATGCTTGCGGCGCACAAAAAGAGAGCGCCCTTTCGGACGCTCCCTTCATCCTGAGAGGATCGTTCTGCCGCCACGCCGGGAGGATCAGACCCGAACGTTGCTCCTATAGCGTAGCAGAGCTTAGACGGCCGTCAAACGGCCTCTGTGCGCCTTGTGGGGTCTCTCTACTAGGGGAGCATGGTGCCAGGAGCCATTCTAAGGGGTCTAGAAGGCGTCGCTAGCGTCGATGAATGTCGGAGTCCAAGTGAGGGGGTCGAAGCGCTCAGATCGCAAATTTCGAAGTCGAAGTCCGAAGTGCGAATTCGGGCAAGTGCCGATCCCGACCCCCCGGCCTTGTTTGTGGCAATTCACACAAGTGAATTCACTCTGTCCTGAAATGAAAAAACCCCCGGCCTTGTGAGCCGGGGGTCTGTTCTCCGGAGAGCGAGTCCGGGAGCTTGCGAGCGTAGCAGACTAGGGCTTGTAAATCCAGTCTGGCTTGGGCTGGAGGATTCCCTTCTCGACCAGACCGTCCGAGAACACGGTGTCCTTGCGGAGCGCGTCGATGCGGGAAGCGTAGACCCAGTGATCGGGCTGCGCGGCGGTGAGGAAGCGATCCACGTTGAAATTCGGGTTCGTCTCCTTGAGCGCGTCCACGAAGGCGAGCCGCATGCCCGCCATGTGCGAGTGCTGCATGGTGTCGTCCGGGGAGATGCGCTCGGCCTCGGCCTTAAGCACGTCCGCGATAAGCTGAAAGTCCTTCTTGGTCATGTCTTCCTTTCGTCTTGGGCGCTGCCTCTAGCGCCTCAGTGATCGTACAGTAGCA
>Ga0126379_10000384_pt1 | contig 24205 bp, 21 predicted proteins | sample PanSoiMetPlot_24_FD_92640 | JGI IMG/M metagenome (GOLD analysis project Ga0126379, IMG submission 92640) | Tropical forest soil microbial communities from Panama - MetaG Plot_24 | ecosystem: Environmental > Terrestrial > Soil > Tropical forest > Bulk soil | place: Panama | collected 2016-02-17
AAAGTTTGGCAGGCTTCGACATAGTAATAGGTAGACAGATCTTCGTCCGTGAGCACCCACACGCCGGGGCCTGCGGGAGCATGCGCGGCATTATCGAGCTTAGCGGGGCTGCCAGCGAGCAGGCGACGAAAATTCATCTCCAGTTGGGAGAGACGCGAGGAGAGACCGGGATCCCCGGATCGTCCTCGCAAAGCGGGCGAAGTGGTGGGGAATTCGGCCATGCCATCGAGGGAGCGCGGAGGAAGCGAAGCGTGCGGAGAAGCATCTTCGGGCTCGGAACGTGGAGCCGGAGGCGCGACGGGTCGCGACTCCCTGGGGGGGGACGAACGGTCGGCCGGTCTTCCGGCGCGTTGATGATCGCGGCCACCTCGGCGACCGCGACCACGCCGGCGGCCTAAGGGGGCGGTTGCAGGAGCAGCGGTCGAAGCAGGGGTCGAAACGGTATCGAGTTCTGCCGAGGGTTCGAGCAGCGATGCGCTCTCTGCGGGCGAAGGCTCGGCAGGCGCAGCAGCCTCGGACGGGGCTTCGGCTTCCGCAGGTGCGGAAACGGGAGGCATGAGATCAGCGGGAACTTCCGCCGGAGCGGTGGCGCCCAGACGAGTGGCGCTCTCCTGAGCCTTAGTCTTCCAATCGGCGCGACGAAATCTCTCGGCAGCGGTGAGATACCATCTGCCGGCATCCGCGGAATTTCCGACGGATTCAAGATAGCGAGCGAGTTCGAAGGCAACCATAGCGTCGCGCGTTTTCGTAAAAAGATTGGTGAGTTGACCCGCGGGGTCTTTGCCGGTGCGCGCTCTGCGGATACGAGCGGTGATCTGCTTCCAGTCTGCCATAGGTAGAAGTGCATTCTAACAGCAGATGGAGGGATTGTGCCAGCGAAGGAGGAAGAAGGAAGTATAGTAGAGGAGAGTTAAGTGCCTAAAGAGGCTACGGATTGACGGCGAAGTGAGCGGCAAGTATGCTCAGCGAGTTGGAAAAGGAGGCGTTCATGCAACGTCTGCGGGGGATTTTCGCAGCCGTCCTATGCGTAACCTTGGCCACGGTCCCGCTGATGGGAGCGCCGACAGCGACGGTATTGGGGACCGTGGTTACAGCCGAACGCGCTCATGTGGGCGATGGCATTGCGTCGATTGGCACAACGGTGTTCGGCGGGGATCGGCTGAGCACGGAAGACCAAGGCAGTGTCCAAATTCGCGCTGGAGCAGCGAGGTTGCTGTTGCTGAGCGCCAGCAGCGCGACGGTAAACGACAGTGAAGGAGCGCCATCGGCGAAATTGCTTATTGGGACAGCGACATTTTCAACCGGCAATGCGCACGCGTTCACGCTGTACGCCTCGACGGCCGCGATTCGCGCGCAGTCGGACGCGCCGACGATTGGCCAGGTAAGACTGCTGAATGCCAAGGAACTGCTGATAACGTCGAAGCGTGGACCCCTGACCGTGACGGTGGACGGCGAGACGCAGGTTATTGAGGACGGCAAGGCTTACCACGTGTACCTAGATCCAGAAATGGCAGCGGCGCAAGCACCCTCAGGAGCAGGAGGCGCACAGGGACCGAGCGGAAAAGGTGGATCGCCACTGAAGGCCGGGCGCAGCCGATTCCTGATCGTGGTGGTAGGAGTGACGGCGATCGCCACATACTTTGCGGTGTCGGAAGCGTTGGAGAGTGCCTACCGGCCGTAGTCCGGGGGAAAGCACCAAAAGAATTAGAGAACGGAGGCGGCCATGGCGTGAAGAGCGCGATGGCAGTTTTTGTTTTGTGCACGGACAATCGATCAGAGAGAAGCGATGAGGTCGATTTCGACGAGAGCATCCTTGGGAAGGCCGGCCGCCTGGACGGTCGAGCGGGCTGGTGGAGCGGCAATGAAGTAGCGCGCATAGACTTCGTTCATGGCCGTGAAGTCGTTCATGTCCTTGAGGAAGACAGTGGTCTTTACCACGTGATTCAAAGAGACGCCCGACGCTTCGAGAATGGCCTTCAAATTTTCCAGGACGCGTTCGGCTTGCTGGCGAACGTCGGAGCCAACAAACTCGTTGGTCTTGGGATCGAGTGCGACCTGGCCGGAAACAAAAACGAAGCCGTTGGATTTAACCGCCTGGGAATAGGGCCCGATGGGCTTGGGACCACGGTCGGTAAGAACGATGTCTTTCATGGTGTGCTCTCCTGAATAGCGGAAAGCAAGAATAACAGAAGAAATGCGGGGAGAGTATCAGCGAGGCTTGCGGCCGCGGACACGCACGAAATCGGTGTGGGAATGATTGCGAAGTGCTTCGCGCTTGGTGATGAGTGCTTCAGCCTGGTCGTTGGAAAGGCCTTGATTGATGACCTCGAGAATCTGTTTTTCGGGCATGGCGGTGTTCTTGAGGCGGCCGATTTGTTCGCTGGTGAGGGTGGGAAGACCCTGCATGCGGCGGCGCATCACGGCCTGGACGGTTGAGTTGGAAAGACCGATCAGCTTGAGCATGACGGCGTCGCCGCTGAGGATGTCAATCTGATCAGTGTGAGCCATTTCTAGGATTTGCTGGTCAGAATAGCCAGCGCGAGAGAGGTTCAGCGCGGAATCGCCGCTGGAGAAATCATGGTGATGATCGCGCGCGGCTTTGAATAGCGCGACGCACAAGTCGTCGGAGGTGCCGGCTTGTTTGAGCTTGGCGAGTTGCGAGACTTCCGCAGGGCTCACGTTTTGCGCTTTGAGTTGATCGATATTCGAGGACCACATGCCGGACTGATCGAGAGCCGTGTAGTCCATCTGCGGCTGCTTCTTGCACCCGCCAAGAAATACGAGACACACACCGAGAAGGCTGAGCGATCGCTGCATGAATTCATTGTACGGGGAACAAGGGAGGGAGAAATGGGGTGTGCCTGTGTCGATACCGGACGAGAGGACAGGTTGAGGGAATCCGGAGCGAGTTGTTGAGGCTATCGCTCGCATGCTCAATGAGCGCGAACACAAAGCGCAAGCGCCGAAGCCGGTGACGCGGCACTCGCAAAAAGAACGACAAGCCAAGAATTGACCTGAAGGCCGGGCACTACCAAGAGGCAGGAGAACGCAAGGATAGCAGCGAGCACAAGGACTAGACCTGGTAGACGCGTTCTACGCCGTAGACGCCGTTGATGCGACGGATATTAGAGAGGATGGTTTCAAGCTGGCGCTTGTCGGAGATTTCCAGGCTAGCTTCGACGCGCGCGTTCTGGCGGTCGGGACGGCTTTCGAGCGTGCGGATGTTGGAGCCGGCGTCGCTGATCACGGCGGTAACTTCCGCGAGAAGGCCAGGGCGATCCTTGGCGCGGATGAGAAGTTCGACAGGGAAAGTAGCGGCGTTGCCACCACCCCATTCGACCGCGATGCGGCGCTCTGTTTGATAGAGAAGATTCTGGACGTTGGGACAAACGCGGGTGTGCACGGCGACGCCGCGGCCGCGGGTGACATATCCGATGATGTCGTCACCGGGAATGGGATTGCAACATTTGGCGCGGAAGACCAGCAGGTCATCCTGACCACGGACGATGAGCGGAGCTTCGCCGAATCCCAACATGCGTTTGACGGTTTTGACAAGTGTGGGCTTGGCATCGTCAGAGGGCTGGTCTGGCTCCTTGGTGGGTTCGCCGAAATAGCGGGCCAGCACCTGGCGGGCAGAATATTTGCCAAAACCGACCGCAGCGAAGAGATCTTCGGGTTTGGAGAGGCCGTATTCGGCGGCGAGTTTGGTTAGATCTTCCGGCGAGATTTTCTTGAGGCTCTTGGGGAAATTGCGGGATTCGTTTTCGAGGAGGCGCTTGCCCATTTCGGTGGCTTCGTCGCGCTCCTGGGTATTGATGAAGTGGCGAATTTTGCTTTTCGCGTGAGAAGACTTGACGAAGCTGAGCCAATCGCGGCTGGGCTTGTGTCCTTTTTGCGTGAGGATTTCAACGACGTCGCCGCTGACGATTTCGTGGCGAAGAGAGACCATCTGACCGTTTACCTTTGCGCCGACACATTGGTGGCCTACTTCGGTGTGGACGGAATAGGCAAAATCGACGGGCGTTGCACTCTTCGGCAATTCCAGGACGCGGCCCTTGGGAGTGAAGGCATAGACCTCCACAGGGGCAAGATCAACTTTTAGCGTGGAAAGGAATTCACCGGGCTCCTGAAGTTCCTGGGACCACTCGATGAGTTGGCGCATCCAGAGAATGCGCTGATCATCATCGCCAGCAGCGGGTTTGCGATCCTTGTATTTCCAATGCGCCGCGACACCTTCCTCCGCAATGCGGTGCATTTCCTGGGTGCGAATCTGAATCTCAAAGGGCTGGCCGCCGTGGATGACGGTGGTATGGAGAGATTGATAGAGATTGGGGCGGGGCATGGCGATGTAGTCTTTGAAACGGCCGGGAACGGGACGCCAGATGTGGTGGACAACGCCGAGAGCAGCGTAGCAACTGCGCTCCGTATCGGTGATGACGCGAACGGCGAGGAGATCATAGATCTGGTCGAGACCGCGCTCCTGGCGAACGATTTTGCGGTGCAAGGAGTGCAGTCCCTTGACGCGGGCTTCGAGTTCCGCAGGAATGCCATTTTCCACGAGTTTGGTGCGAATGGTGTTCTGCACATCTTCGAGGAATTTCTTGTGAACGGGAGCTTTGTCTGTGACTTCCTTCTGCAAGGAGAAGTACGCGTCGGGCTCGAGATAACGGAAGGAGAGATCCTCAAGTTCTCCCTTGATGACGGACATGCCGAGACGGTGAGCGATGGGGGCGTAAATGTCCATGGTTTCGCGGGAGATGCGCAACTGCCTGGAGGGCTCAAGAAACTCGAGAGTGCGCATATTGTGGACGCGATCGGCAAGCTTGACGAGGACCACGCGGACGTCGTGGACCATGGCGAGAAGCATCTTGCGGACGTTTTCCGCCTGGCGAGTCTCAGGAGCCATGATGTTGAGACGACCGATCTTAGTGACGCCCTCGACAAGGCGGGCGACTTCGTCGCCGAAGCGCTCTTGGAGGCGTGAGAGGGGGAATTCGGTGTCTTCAATAACGTCGTGGAGCAGCGCCGCGGCCAGAGTGGTGGCGTCGAGGCGCATGTCAGCGAGGATGTGCGCTACTTCAAGCAGGTGGGTGATGTAGGGGTCGCCGGAACTGCGGAACTGGTCTCGGTGGCGTTCCGCAGCGATGTCAAAGGCCCGGCGGACGAGCCAGGGATCATCCGAGGGGCGATTGGCGCGGAGCTTGGCGAGGAGCTCCTCGAGGCGAGCGTTGATCTGCCGCTCGGTGCGGTCGCGATTGAAATTCAGGGGTACGTTGGCTGGCGACGGCATACTCTAGTGTACGACGGGAGGGGGTGGGGAGAAAGAGGGGGCGAGGCGAGGACCGCGCGCGAGCCGGCGAGAAGGATAGCAGCCAAAAAGGCCGGGTGATGTACCAGTTGAGATCCTTCGCTGCGCAAACTAAGCGCGCTTCGGAAGACCATCAAAAACTTTAGAGAAAGAAAAGGCCCCGTTTAAGACGGGGCCTTAGCGGAAGAAATGGAGAGCCGGATCAGGAGCCCGGAGTAGGAGAAGGCTGTTCGGCTTTCTTCTGTTTGATTTCCTTGACCTTATCGAGCAGCTCATCGGCCTGCTTGGTAAGGACATCGCGTTCGGCAGAGGATTCGACCATGTCAGCCTTACGGCGATAGAGGAGGTTGAGATAGGTCATGGCGTCTTCGTAGTCGGGTTTAAGTTCGATGGCCTTCTTGAGGTTGTTGATGCCGTCATCGACCATAGCGCCGAATTTTTCAGTGTAGGTCTTGCGGACATCGGGAGGAAGAGGATCAGTGTCCTTAATCTGCTTGTTGATGTGAGCCTTGTTGTAGTCGGCGCGCATTTCGGTGTTGCCGCGATAGGCCTCGGCCCAATCGATAACGCCAATGGAATAGTAAGGAGTGGGATCCTCAGGCTTCAACTGAATGTGCTTAAGGTTGTATTCCTTGGCCTGTTCGAATTTTTTGGCGTCGAAGGGCTGGCCGGCCATCTGGTAGAGAATGGAGGCGAGACCGTCGATGGCGTTGAGGTTGTTGGGATCTTTTTCAAGAACGCTTTGATATTCGGCGATGGCCTCTTTGCCGTGATTGAGGTTTTCATCCGAAGGAGCCCCGGGAATGTACTGGCTGGCGTAAGCGGTCGCGAGATAAAGGCGAGCATTGATGAGATCGGGATCGAGTTCCTTGGCTTGCTTGAAATCTTCGACGGCCTTATCGAATTGAGCTTCCTTGAAGGAGGCGACACCCTTGTTGAGAAGGTCGCGCGCCTTGAGCTTGTTGCAGCCCGAAACGCCGAGGAGAAGAACAAAAATGGCGGCCAGAGAAAGAAGCTGGCCGGGAAAGCGGGAAAGCCAAGAGGAGGTTTCCCTTGCAACCGGTGCATGAGTCATTGACGCATCCATCCCTGATAAGCGCGGCCCCCAGGAAGCCGAGGCCGAAGCTAGGATTGACAACTGCCCTGTAGGGCCATTCCATCACGTTCAGCGGTTTTTTTCCAGTTCTGATGTCAGCAAGCCGACCGAGGGTGCGCCGGCGAAGTGCATGAGATCAAGAACCTGTGCCACCGCGTGAAACTCGAGCGAGCGATCACCCTGCAGAAACGCAAGCGTGCTGAGCACGGAGGCCCACGACTTGTTGCAGGCGAACGGGCAAAGCCTCGCGCGCAATAACCGACTGATTGATCCGGAGAGAACCATCGGACGAAAGCTGGACGATGATCGCTTCCGAACCGGCCACAGAATCCGGACTTGCGGATTGTTGCGGCAAGTCCACCTGGAGCCCCATCTGGTGGCGCGGGATGATCATGAAGATGACCAAGAGCACCAGCAGAATATCGATCAACGGGACCACGTTCACTTCGGACAAGATCCCGCGCTTACCACCAAGGGAAGCCAAGGTCATGAGTCACCTCGCAGTCAACGCGTGACCCTGCGAGGAGGACTCTCACATCGAGCGAGAAAAACGACGAAGATCGAACTACTGGCCGGCTTCGAGTTTGGCGGTGATGAGGCCGACCTTATCGATACCCGCTTCGTGCATGATGTCGATGGCGCGAGCGACTTCCATGAACAGGACGTTGTTATCACCCTTGACGAAAGCAACCTTCTCAGCGCGATCCTTGAAAATCTGCTCCATGCGAGGGCCGAGTTGTTCCCAACTGCTGTCCTCGTTGTTGATTTTCAGCTTGCCGCCTTCCATCACCTGAACGACGACCGTCTTGTTCTCGAGTTCCACGTTCTGCTGCTGGTTTGGCGAAGGCTGAGGAACGAGGGTATCGAGACCTTTAGGCGTGAGAGGAGTGATGACCATAAAAATGATGATAAGCACAAGCAGAATGTCGATGAGAGGAACAACATTCGGCGAGGACAATGCACCACCAGAACCACCACCAACATCCATTCCCATTGCGAGTTCTCCTGTCGAGCCGAGGTAGCCGGTTGTGGAGCAGCAGGGCGCGCTCGGGTGGGAGCCGGCGCGCACCTGAAAACTCAGCAAACGAATGAAACCAACGGCCGAAACGAAAAAGAGCCTGAGTCCCTACGGCTTAGGCTGGGACTGAGGGCTGTTAGGATTAGTGGATTTGACCTTCTCGGTCAAGAGACCGAGTTGATCGACGCCAGCCGAGCGGATTTCGTCGACGACAGCGACGACGGTGCCGTACTTGGCGCGGGCGTCACTCTTGACGTACACGGTCTTGTCGAGCTTGTTGGCGATTTTATCTTTAATCTGCGGCGTGATCTCTTCCTTGGCGATCTTGTTGTTGCCGAGATAGATGTTGTCGTCGCGCGAAACTGCAACGATGATGGCATCGTCCTTATCCGCGTCTTGCATGTCGCGCGGATTGTTGACGGTCGCCATATCTACCGAGACACCCTTCTGCAACATGGGTGTGACCACCATGAAGATAATCAGCAACACAAGCATGATGTCGGCCATAGGAATGACATTGGGGGCCGCCATCTGTGCACCGGCTTGAGGCTTATAGGCCATGATATACCCTCTTCCGGGTTACTTCTTGGCGCCGCGGCGCAGGATGAAGTAGTTGATGAGCTCCATGGAGGAGTTGTCCATCTCCACGTCGAAAGCTTCGACCTTGTTGGTGAAGTAATTGTAAGCCCACACGGCGGGGACGGCGACCAGCAAGCCGAACGCGGTGGTTACGAGGGCCTCAGCGATACCACCAGCAACCGCCGACAGACCGGTGGCCTTGTTCGCGGCAATGCCCTTGAAGGCGTTCAAAATGCCTACGACCGTGCCGAACAGACCGACGAAGGGAGCGGTGGAGCCGATGGTGGCGAGAGCGGAGAGACCGCGCTTCATTTCGGCGTGAACGATAGCGACGGAACGCTCCAGACCGCGCTTGGCGGCTTCGATGACTTCCGCGTCCGAGACCTGCTGAGAGGCGGACTGGAATTCCGAGAGGCCGGTGGCGACAACCTTGGCAATGTGGCTCTTCTTGTTGCGCTCTGCGATGGCAATGGCTTCATCAAGCTTGCCATCCTTAAGAGCGCCCGCGACCTGCTGAACGAACAAGCGCGACTGCTTGCGGGCATTGTTGTACATGAGGAAGCGGTCAATCATGACCCCGAACGAGTACACCGAAAGGATGAAGAGAATAACGACGACGATCTTGGCGAGGAGGCCCATGGAAGTCCACATGTTGCGTAGGTCCCACTGCGAAGCTTCCTGCAGCCAAGCCGCATAGACAAACAGAGATGCTAACATTCGTTTGCTCCTTATTTAGTTCCTAGTGGCTCCGAGATTAGCGGAACCAACAAGAGTGTTACTGCGACTGCGTACTCAAGACGGCGCGCAGCTCCCACGAGATCGCGCCGGCCCGTTGGCCTACTGAGCGAGAGAGAAAATTACGTCGATTTCGGTATCCACCTCGACAGGCTCACCGTTGAGGAGAGTGGGCTGATAGCGCCACTGCCTGACAGCGTCGAGCGCCGACTGCACGAGAAGAGGATGACCCGAAACCACTTGCAACTGCTCCACAGCACCATTTTTACCGATGATGGCGTGAAGCTTGACGGTGCCGCTGATGCGGGTCTGGCGCGCCAGCGGAGGATAGACCGGCTGCACGCGGTTGACGAGGTGAGCGGCCTGAACGTTGCCGCCGACGGTGATGCGCTTGGGGGTGACCTTAGGCGGAGGCGGAGCGGCGGTTGAGCCCGCGCCACCAATTACGCCGCCGATCACGCCGCCCATGGAGCCGCCAGCGACTCCACCGGGTACGCCGCCGACCATACCAGCGCCGACGTCGGGGGGCGCTTCTTCTTCCTTAATGATTTTGACGTCTTTAGGAATGGCTTTGGGAGCGACGAGCTTGCCGGCTTCCATAAGATGAGCAACTGGCTTCACGTGGACCACCTGGACAGCCGCCGGAGGAGGCGGCGGAGGAGGTGGAGGGGGAGGAGCCAGAAGAATGGAAGACATCAGAGTCTTGGGAAGCGCTTCGGTATAGATCAGAGGAATGAGAATCAAAAGAGCAAGAAAGGCGATCTGAAGGACCATGGAGATAAAAACAGTCCAAGGCTTGTTCGTCTTCTTGTTTTTCGCATTCGATACGACCATTTCTTCAAACATGGTTACAACTACCTCCTCCCGGCAGGAGCAAGGCGGGTTTGTCCGCCTTCATTCCCGCGGGTCTTGTTGCCGGCTGCGGCTCCGGTGCCTGTAGCAGCACCATGGCCGCGCCGTTGATGCCAAGCGACGACGAGCGGTGCAGCAATACCAAAACTGGAGTACGTTCCTACCACAATCCCCACCACCAGGGCAAAGGCAAATGCGCGAAGCACCTGGCCGCCCATCAGGAACAGGACGAGCACGGTGAGAAAAGTCAAACCGCTGGTAAGGATGGTTCGCGAAAGCGTCTGGTTAATGGACTTGTTGACGACAGACGCGAAAGACTCCTTGCGCAAAAGGCGGTTATTCTCGCGAATGCGGTCAAAGATGACGATCGTGTCGTTCATGGAATAACCCACCAAAGTCAACAGAGCCGCGATGACCGTTAGCGAGATTTCGAAACCAAAAATCTTGAACAGCCCGAGGGTGATCAGGACATCGTGAAAAACCGCCAGGACCGCCGCGACCCCGAAAATCCACTCGAATCGAAAGGCAATATATACCAGCATGCCCGCCAAAGCATAGAGGGTAACGCGAATTGCCTGATTGCGGAGCTCGCCGCCCACCTTAGGGCCCACAATTGCGACGTCCCGAACAGCGAAGGGTCCGAGCGAGTAGTTTTCTTTGATGGCGGTAATGACGGCGGGTGTAGCGCCGGGGGCATTCGCGAGGGCATCGAAGTTGGTGATAATGCCGTTGCTGTTTTTGTCGCGATAGTCCAGGAGACTTTTTGCGAACTGCTGATACTTGTCGCCCGCACTCACCGAGAGGCCGAGGGGATCTCTCTGCGCAAGGAAGTTGGCAAGAGCAGTGGGAGTGATGGAATTGAAGTCGGGTTTGGAGGAAGTCGAGGAGCCATAGGTGGCGTTCAACGCGGTGAGCACCTTAGACTTGCCTTCGTCCAAAGCCTGGTCCATTTGACCGGTTTGTTCGACGAAGATCATGACTTCGTTGGAGTTTGGATTGGCGATATCACTGATGCTCTGAATCTCGCTGTTACCGAGGCCCTGAGCCTGAAGACCTTTGCGCAGTTGATCGATGTTCGGTGGTTGGGCAAAGCGCACGTCCACGTTGGTGCCCCCGCGGAAATCGATGCCGTACTTGATGCCACCCTTAAAGAAGATAGCGGCCCATCCAATAACCAGAAGCGTCCCGCTTAACAGGAAGAAATACTTGGCCTTACCCATCCAGTCGATGTTGGGCTGTTTAAAGAGCTCGATCATGCGGTTTCATACTTCCCTTCTTTAGACTCCGGGGTGTTGCAGTTTGTTCCCGGAGCAACGCGCCGTGCCGGGCTCAAGCAAGAATAGTAACGCTGCCTGCCAGATGCTAACCAACCTCTCAACCGATGAAAATCAGGTGAGAAATTGGCTACAGGACTCCCAGTACGGTCTAAATGCTTAGTTCCGACTGACGATCCATTTTCCCCAAGTGGTAATGGAAAATCGTCTTAGAAACAAAGATCGCGGTAAAGACGTTGGCGATCAAACCCACGGTCAAGGTGATGGCGAAACCCTTGATGGGGCCAGTTCCAAAGATAAACAGGAAGAAGGCCGAGACAACCGTGGTGACGTGAGTGTCGATAATGGTAAGGAAAGCCTTGTCGAAACCAGCCTCGACGGCCGCGGCGGGAGACTTGCCATTGCGAAGTTCCTCGCGGATGCGTTCAAAGACCAGCACGTTGGAATCGACGCCCATACCGATGGTCAAGATGACACCGGCGATGCCGGGCAAGGTAAGGACGGCGCCAAACATGGCGAGCGCGGCGAGAAGAATTAACAGGTTCAGCATCAAAGCGAGAACGGCATTCACGCCGGAGAGCCGGTAGTAAAAGACCATGAAGATCATGACCACGAGCAAGCTCAAGATGGAAGCCTGCACGCCGTGCCGAATGGAGTCGGCACCGAGTGAGGGGCCAACCGTGCGTTCTTCGAGATACTTGATCGAGGCAGGCAATGCGCCGGCGCGAAGGGTCAGGGCGAGATCGTGTGCGCTCTCCTGGCTATAGTTGCCTTCGATCATGCCGGAATCTTCGATTTTACCCTTGATGACCGGAGCGGTCTGCACGACTTTGTCGAGAACGACGGCCATCTGGCGACCGATATTTTGTTCTGTGAATTGACCGAAGCGACGGCCGGCATCGGCGGAGAGGTTGAAGTTGACCTGCCACTGGCCGGGCACCTGGCCGCGATTTTCAACCGCCGAGCGAAGGTCACGCCCGGTGACAACGGGAGAACGGCTAAGCAAGTACCAGGTTTCAAGAGAATCCGAGGGATTCTGCGCGTTGCGCGCTTCGTTTTTGCCGCGCACGAGTTCGCTGCCTGGGGGTAGAACGCCACCGTGAGCTGCGAGTGCGGCAGCTTGCGAAGGATAGGTGGTCTGGTCTTCGACGAGTTTTAATTCGAGCTGACCGCCGGCTTGAATCACTTGCTTGGCGCGCGTGGGGTCCCCTTCGCCAGGAAGCTGCACGAGGATTTCATTGTCGTTGCGGCCGTGAGGCTGAATCGTAGGCTCGGTAAGGCCAAGAGCGTTGATGCGGCGCTCGATGGTTTCGAGCGACTGGGTCATGGTGCTTTCCTGAATATGCGCAACAGCACTATTGCGCAAGGTCAGGAGCAGCGCCGCGGGCTGACCTGGCGCGGTGCCGAGATCCCAATTACCCTCGAACTGCTGATGAAACAAATCGCGAAACTGAGAAACCTGATCGGACGGGATACCGCGGACGATGATGTGTGTGTCGTCGAGGCGGCGCACTTCTTCGTAGCGAATGTTCTTGGCGCGGAGCTGAGAAGTGATGCGGTCGACGGTTTGATCGGTCTCCTGGGCAACGGCTTCCTGAACCTGGACCTGCAGGATCATGTGGGTGCCGCCCTGAAGGTCGAGACCCAGCTTGATCTGGTTCGCGAAGTTACTTTTCAGCTGAGCGAACGCGGTCGGGAATGTGGGATAGCAAAAAATGGAATAGAGACAGATCAGAACGACGGCGAGAATGAAGATAATTTTCCACTTCAGATTGGGATTCATGGTTTAAAAGATCAGGCGCGAAAATGGGCGGGCCGGGGAGTTACTTTGCATCTTCCGATGCCTCCACCTGGGCAATCGCCGCACGCGCAACGCGTATTTTCACATTATCAGCGACCTTAAGGATGATCGTGTCGCCGTCCATGCCATTGATGGTGCCGTAGATGCCGGAGGTAGTGATCACCTTGTCGCCATTCTTGATGGCGGCGAGCATCTCCTGCACTTTTTTCCTTTGCCGCTGCTGCGGCATGATCACCAGGAAATACATAATGCCGAACATGAGAGCGAGAGGAATGAGAAAAGTGCCGAGACCTCCCGCCGGGCTGGCCTGCAAAATTAGGAAAGCTGCGAAATTCATGTTCGTGGTTTGCTACCGTACCCTTTCGCGACCCTGAATCATCGAAGCAACAAAGCTGTCGTTCCAAAAAGCCGAGCCCACAAAAAAAGATTCACCGCTAGCGGGTAAGGATTCCCGCTTTCCCTGCCCGCACGACTCTCGTCCGGAGACTCGACCTACGGCGGGTTGCTATGAGCGCTTCCGACTACTCTAACACGAGTTGCCAATTCGGTTCAGTGCGGGCCGGCCAGATACTGGGCACGCACTCCTGCCGCAAATTTCTGCAGCTGTCCAAACCTGATAGCCTCTCGGATTTGCCCCATGATGTCAAGGTAAAAGTGGATATTGTGGTGGGTGGCGAGGATGGCGGCAGTGATTTCTCCCGCGCCAAAGAGATGCCGAAGATACGCACGAGTGTAGCGACGGCAAACGGAACAGGAACATTGCGGATCGATGGGGCGCTGGTCGTCGATGTAGCGGGCGTTCTTGATGAGCACGCGGCCCTCGGTGGTGTAGAGGCAGGCGTGGCGGGCCGCGCGCGTGGGAAGAACGCAATCCATCATATCGATGCCGAGAGCGACGTAGTCAGCGATCTGTTCGGGGCGGCCGACGCCCATGAGGTAGCGAGGCCGGTTGGCAGGAAGAAGAGCGGTTACTTCCGCGGCCATTTCACAAGTGACGTCGTGAGGTTCGCCGACCGCGAGGCCGCCGACGGCGTAACCGGGAAAATCGAGAGCGAGAAGCTGGTGAGCGCTTTCGCGGCGCAGGTCGGCGAATGTAGCCCCTTGCACGATGCCGAATTGCCATTGCGGCGAGCGGCCATCCTCCTCTGCGCGCTGCGCAAAATAGTTGCGCGCGCGCTGCGCCCAGGCAGTGGTGCGTTGCAGAGCGGCTTCGGCGAGGGAGCGCGGAGCGGGCGTTTCGATGCATTCATCGAGGACCATGGCAATGTCCGAGCCCAGCGCGAGTTGTATCTCAGCGGCCTTTTCCGGAGTGAGGAGATGCTCCGAGCCGTCGAGATGAGACCGGAAGCGTACGCCGTCGTCGCTGATCTTGCGCAGATCGGCGAGGCTGAAGACCTGGTAACCGCCGGAATCGGTGAGGATCGCGCCGCGCCAGGACATGAAAGCATGCAAACCGCCGAGTTTGCGAATGAGAGCATGACCGGGACGCAGATAAAGATGGTAGGTGTTGGCGAGAATGATTTTGGCACCGAGGGTTTCGAGGGCTTCCTGGGTGAGGGCTTTGACGGTGGCGGCAGTGCCGACCGGCAGGAAGAATGGTGTTTCGATGACGCCATGCGGCGTGGAGAGAAGGCCGCGCCGCGCGCCAGTTGGATCCGTGTGCTGAATTTCGAAGGAAAAACTCACTTCGCCAGTGTATCAGGAGAAGGCGAAAGCGATTCCCACACGCAGGATCACGTAGACCAGGAAAACGCTCAGAACGATGACCAAGGACTTGGCAGGCTTGAGCTTCCTAGCATTCACGGCAGAAAAGCCAATGGCGAGAAGAACGAGTTTCCAGATTTCAAGGAGGTCGATGTTCTTCCCGAGAGCGACCAGCCATTTCGCGGCATCGTCGGGAAAAAGTGCCGCTAGATTTGTGGCGACGGGATTGTCCAGGTCAAACATGCCAACAGGTTTGAGGAACAAGACGATAATAAACAGGATGGTGCCGACGACGGCGGCAGGAAACAAGGCGTGGGAAACAATGGACAAGGACGTTTTGAAGTTGACGCCAACTCCGGCCATCAGATTGTACGTGCCCATGAGGACCAAAGAAATTACCAGCAAACCCACCACGGGGACAATCAAACCGAAGGCGAAGGCGGCTATGGGCGAATACTTGGCGCTCACTTCAATCTGCTGTTCTTTTTGCTCAGCGGGGAGTTGCGAGGCTCGAGGGTTTTTCTCGATCTGCTGAGAGATGTATTCGCGCCAGTTAAAGTGGCTGTTCAAAGCAATGGCACCGAGAAAGCTAAAGACCACTATTAAGGTAGTGGGCAGAACCCAAGTCGGTTTCCGGACGATATCTTCGAAGGTCGCTTTCGGGGAGAAGACTGTGCCAATGAGACGAGCAAAGGAAGAGATCGAAGCCTGGGGCCCCGCCACAGGCATGGGAGAGGTAGCCATCGAGGACTCCTTGACCACAGGACGGTCGGATGTTTGCTGCTGGGAATACTACGCAATTACTTCGGGAAAAATATCACAAGGAGCGAATGGAGGGAATCTCCGGGACTGCGGCGAGGAGTTCGCGGGTATAGATGTGAGTTGGCTGATGGAGGATCAAGTCGGCGGGTCCGGATTCGACAAATTGGCCGGCGCGCATTACGGCGATGTGGGTGGCGAGCTGCGCGACCACCGGAAGACTATGGGAGATCAAGAGATAGGTGAGATGAAATTCCTGCTGGAGTTCCTGAAGAAGCAGGAGGACTTGGGCGCCGACGGAGACGTCGAGAGCGGAGACGGGTTCGTCGGCAATGATGAGCGAGGGTCGAAGAATGAGGGCGCGGGCCAGGCCAATGCGCTGGCGCTGGCCGCCAGAAAACTCGTGAGCGTAGCGGCCCACGGCATCGTCAGGCAGGCCAACGCGGCGGAGGAGTTGCGCGGCGCGGGCCAGGCGATCATTGCGTGAGAGTTGCGGCTCGTAAATCGACAGCGGCTCCGCAACGATTTCGCCGACGCGCATGCGGGGATTCAGGGAAGCAAAAGGATCCTGGAAGATCATCTGCATTTGGCGACGCTGCGCACGCAGGGCTTCGCCGGAGAGATGCAGGAGATCGTTGCCTTCGAAAAGAATGGCGCCGTGGTCGGGCTCGACCAGGCGGAGAAGCATGCGGGCGAGGGTGGTTTTGCCGCAACCGCTTTCGCCAACAATGGCAAAGGTCTCGCCGGGCTCGACGAAGAAACTCACGTCGTCAACGGCGACGAAGCGGTGCCCTTTTGCTTCGTCGGCGAACAGGCCACCACCGCGGCGGTAGCTCTTGCGAAGGCTGCGAGCTTCGAGCAAATGGGTCGTGGTCATAAAAGGACGCACCTGGCGGAATGATCGCTGTGCGGCGGACGAAAGCCGGGAACGGCCCGATCGCATTCCGCACGGCGGTATCCACAGCGGGGAGCGAACGCGCAGCCCGGCGGAAGAGAGCTGAGCTGCGGGACCGAGCCTGGGATGGGAATCAGCTGTCCACGAATGACGGTTGGAGAAGCCGCGAGAAGGCCCTGCGTATAGGGATGCTGCGGCGAGAGCAGGACGTCTTGCGTGGGGCCCTCTTCAATGATGCGCCCAGCGTACAGGACGGCGACGCGATCGGCGACCTTGGCAACTACACCGAGGTCGTGAGTGATAAACAGGAGGGCGAGTTCCATTTCGCGGCGGAGTTGCTCGAGCAATTCGAGGATCTGTTTTTGAACGGTGACATCGAGAGCGGTGGTGGGCTCGTCGGCGACGAGCAGTTTGGGATTGGCGGCGAGGGCCATGGCAATCATGATGCGCTGGCGAAGACCACCGGAGAGTTGATGAGGAAATTGCCTGGCGCGGACATCGGGCTCGGGGACGGCGGCTCGTTCGAGGGCGGCGTGGACGCGGCGCTGCAAGTGAGATCCGATGAGGTTCGGTTCGTGGGCGCGAATGGCTTCTTCGATTTGCGCGCCAACACGCATGACAGGATTCAGTGAAGTCATCGGCTCCTGAAAGACCATGGCGATTTCGCGGCCGCGCACGGCGCGCCAGTCGTCTTCTTCGTGGAGTTGGGCTAAATCTTTTGGCGCGGCAGCAGCGGCGGAGAGCAAAGCCTCACCGGAAACGCGGGCGCCGGGAGGGAGCAGGCCCATCAAGGTGAGAGAAAGCATGGTCTTGCCGCTGCCGGATTCGCCGACGAGGCCGAGGGATTCGCCGGGAGCGATGCGCAAGGAGACGTCGTTGACGGGGCGGACCCAGCCCTGTGCCGTGGGCAACTCAACGGTGATGCCGTGAAGATCGAGAAGAGAGCGCACGTCTCCATCATATTCGGAAGCACACAATCCAACCGAAAAAAGTGTTTCTGCGGTGCGATAGAAATAGATTGCCGAATGGTTCGGGAACCTGCTCAGGGATAGTAAACTAGCAGGCTCGATGACGACTGCTGAGCGACACCGTGTGGACTGGAAACTGCTGTGGGAGCAGCGGGCGTTCCGGTATTTTTTTACCGCGATGTTTGTGTCGCTGTTCGGCAGCGGGATGAATTTCATCGGCGTGAGCTGGTACATCATGTCGGCGACGCATTCGACGGTGGCGGTGAGCTGGCAGGTGATCGTAGTGACGTTGCCGGGGCTGGTGGTGCCGTTTCTGGGCGGAGTGCTGATCGACCGGTTCGACCGGCGGTACCTGGGAGTGTTGCTGGACCTGGCGCGCGGGTTTGCGGTGCTGGGGATCGCGTACATCGCGTGGCGCGGGCAACTGGAGATCTGGCACTTGTACTTAATGACGCTGATTACCGGAACGGGTTCGGCAATGTACTGGGCGAACGTGAACGCGCTGGTGCAGGAAGTGATTCCGCCGAGCCAATTCACGGGCGGGAATGCCGCAGTGCTGGTTGGTGTGCAGACCGGGATGCTGCTGGCGGGAACGTTTGTTGGATTCATCTACGACCACATCGGGATCGCGGGAATCCTGTTTATTGATGGGCTGACGTATTTTGTGTCCGCCGCGTGCCTGTACATGCTGCGCAGCGGCTACGTTTCGCCGCGCGACCACAAACAATTTCCACGGGAGTATTCGGAAGCGACACAAAGGGCTTCGCAGGCACTGGAAAGCGGAGAAAATCCCGAGGTGGCGGAAGCGGGACTCTCGCTATCGATTTACGCAGATATGAAAGAAGGCTTTGGCTATTTGCAGCAACATCCGGTCGTGGTGGCGCTGGGCGTGACCCATGCGATGCTGATGGCGAGCATCGTGAGTTCCAACGTAGTGGTGGTGGCGCTGGCCACGGAAATTCTGCATTCAGGCGCGCGAGGGTTCGGGTTCATCGAAGCGGGTTGGGCGATCGGCGCGATCGCGGGCGGGTTGATTACCAGCCAACTGCCGCAAAGATTGCGGCTGCCGCTATACGTAACGGTGATGGCAGGAATGGCACTGGGGCATCTGGCGGTGCCGTTCGTAGCGTTCCTGCTGGGAGCGGTGCTCCTGCAAGGGTGTTTCGGATTTTTCCGGGCGCTGGGAGGGATTGTGGCGCAATCATCGCTGATGGGGATTGTGCCGCGTCATTTCATGGGGCGGACGCAATCGGCGTTTGCGATTTTTGCGACGGTGCTGCAACTGGCGATGAGTTTCTCGCTGGGATGGGTGGCGCAACGGTTCAGCATCGCAGTGGGATTCTTCATGCTGGCGGCGATGTATGCAGGGGCCACGTACACAGCGTCGCGCGCACGGAAATTGTTGCAGCGGCAGTTTGTTTCGGCGCCAGAAGTCTCCGGGTTCAGAAGACGGCCGCCACAAAGGTACAACCCAGGAGAACAGCACACCTGAAGCTACAGGATTGCGGACTACGTGGAGACTTTGCCGCCCTGACGGGAGACCAGTTCCAAGGCGGTGTGGTAGAGTGCGGCGCGGACTTTGTATTTGTCGCTTGCGCGCGTAATGTAACGGACGCTGACGTCCACACCGCCAAGAATGGGCTTAAGGCTGACCGCGGGAGCAGCGGTAAAGCCGGATTCTTCGATGGAAGAAGTAGCGTGACGCCATTCTTGTTCGGCTTGCTTGCTGTACTCGGCCGTAGCTTCAGCCACCTGCTTTTTGAGGGCTTCGACGGTTGGATAGGGATCCTGTCCGGCCGGCAATACCACCTGCAACTCATCCCAAAGCCAGGGTCCGCTGGCAGAGAAATTGAAGTAGTGGCCCTCAATGGCGTAACTATTGGTGAAGGTGACGCGGCGGCCGGTGGGCTGGCCGGAATCGCCCCAATTGCCGGTTTCAAGCAGCACGGTGTGGAAGGGACCGATTTCCACGACTTCACCGGTAACACCGTTGATTTCCACCCAATCGCCGAGGCGGATTCCGTTCTTGCGCATGAGCACGAACCAGCCGATAAAACCGACGATGAAATCCTTGAGCGCGACGGTGAGGCCTGCGCCCGCGAGCCCCAGGAACGTGCCCAACTGACCGGGAGGCCCGAAAATCACCAGAAGGATCAACAGAGCAGCGAGAAACTGGAGAAAGACGCGAGAGATGGTGCGCAAGAACTGTGTCTGGCGGCGATCGGTAGAGACTCTACCGGCGACCGATTCCATCCAGGAGTTGGCGTAAAGACCCAATAGCGCGATGATCAAAATAATCAGAGAGCCGATGAGCATGCGATGGATAACGCGAAGCTGGGCGTTGTGAACGAAGTTGATCCACTGGTCGTAGACCGTGGCGAGCTCCTTGTGGCTTTCGATGCGCTTGTCGAGGACAGTCAGAATCTTCTGGTTCGCGGCGATCTGCTCGGTTCTTTGCAGCAAGGAAGCGGAGTCTTCGCGGCTCTTGTCGGCGGCAGAGACGCGAGATGCGGGCTGTACGGATTGGCTCCGTTTGGAATGGTGGACGAGTTCGGGCGATTGCGCCTTGGCGGCGTCCGAAGCGGCTTCCAGAGCATCGTGTTGCGCGGAGAGCTTACCAGCGGCAGCGAGCGCATCGCTTTTGGCTTGCCAAAGTTCGAGCTGCTTTTGGTGCAGCGCTGACCATTGCTGAGCGCGGTGGATGAGGCCGAGCTCTTCCGGAGGAATATTGCCGGTGGGAATGGCGGTGGCGTTCGCATGGCCCAATTGCTCATGCTCCTTCTTCATAGCCTGGATGCGATCGACAAGATTGCCGCCGGCGCGGTAGAGGTCCTGTTTGGCATCGTCGACTTCGTCCTGATCGAGGTCGAGATCGGCTTCGGCCTGAATCAGGTCGAGTTCGACAGGTTCGCGCTTGTCTTCTGGGGTTTTGACGACTTGTTCTGCAAGTTGCTTGGTGCGTTCCTCGTCGGCCTTCCGGAGTTTCTCGGCCTTTTGCAGCCGTTCGTTAATTTGCTTGGCTTCGGGGCTGAGGGGAGGAGGATGGAGACGGGCTTCACTGAGAGCGGTGTCAAAGGCCATATCCACTTCATAATCGGCCAAGCGAATGGCTTCCTGAGCAAAGGCGCGCTCTTCGGGCGTGGAAGCAAGTTGCGCAAGCTGTTGGGCGACCTTCAGCGGAGTCTGATCCACCACGGTGAGGGAAGAATTGGCCTGCTGGGAATTTTTGGCCGGTGACGACGCGGAGAGTGAACTCGCTTGACGGGTGTGCCAGATACCAAACAGCGTTGCAACGATCAGAAGGAAAATAAGAGAGGCGGCGATTTGGTGGCGACGTTGCATTCGAAGAGAGCGGCTCCTCAACTCTGTGAATGGATTTGCTGGATACATTCCAATTTCGGGCATTCAACAGAGAAAGGCAAGAACTTAGTGAGCACAGCTTGTCGCAAAAGGATTGTGGCGCGCGGGCGGGACGAATAGGCTGAAGCAAAGGAACACCGATGAACGACCCGCGCATTCCACGAATAGTTTACGGATTTTTGCTGGCGATTGGAGTGCTTGATGGCGTGCGGCGATATCCGCTGCTGCCAGCGCGCATGGCATCGCACTTCGGTCCGCACGGTGAAGTGACCAACTGGCAGAGTAGGGAACAGTTCTTCATGACTATGCTCGTGGTGGTGGGCCTCTCGTTTGTTGCCGGGTTTGTTGTTCCGCGGTTGATTGGGGTGCTCCCCGCGAACATGGTAAATCTGCCGCAAAAGGCATACTGGTTAGCCGCGGAACGGCGCGAAGAGACGCTGCGGTATCTGAGCATGAAAATGGGATGGTTTGCCTGCGCGGTGCTGTTCTTGCTTCTGTTCGTGGCTGCGGAAGCAATCAACGCGAACATGCCTTCGCATGGACAGTTTGCTATCGGAGCAACGTTCGCGGTGCTCTGCGGGTTCGTGGCATTCATGGGAATCTGGACGATATTGCTGCTGCGTCACTTCAATCGCATTCCTAAGCCGGCGTTCCCTGAGAAACGGAGAGAATCGTGAATCCCAGGTCACCGGGATTCGCGGTGCTGTAACGAAGCTGCCGCCTGCCTGCAACGATCTGAGCGTAATTTCTATTTTCCAGTTTCGATTTTCGATTCTTTCTATAGATAGTCGCGGGAAGGGCCTTCGAGGAAGGCGCGGAGTTTGCGCGAGCGCGAAGGATGACGAAGCTTGCGAAGGGCTTTGGCTTCGATCTGGCGAATGCGTTCGCGGGTGACAGCAAAGGACTGGCCGACTTCTTCGAGAGTGTGCTCGCTGCCATCGTCGAGGCCGAAACGCATCTTGATGACTTTTTCCTCGCGCGGCGTCAAGGTCTTCAACACCGAGGAAGTCTGTTCCTTGAGGTTGAGGTTGATAACGGCATCGGAGGGCGAGACGACGGCCTTGTCCTCGATGAAATCGCCGAGGTGCGAGTCTTCTTCCTCACCGATAGGAGTTTCGAGCGAAATCGGCTCCTGGGCAATCTTCAGAATCTTGCGCACTTTGGAGACAGGGATGTCCATGCGCTTGGCAATTTCTTCGCTGGTGGGTTCGCGACCGAGTTCTTGAACAAGCTGGCGACTGGTGCGAACCAGTTTGTTGATGGTTTCAATCATGTGAACCGGGATGCGGATGGTGCGTGCCTGGTCGGCAATGGCGCGGGTGATGGCCTGGCGAATCCACCAAGTAGCGTAGGTGGAAAATTTGTAACCGCGACGCCATTCGAACTTGTCGACGGCCTTCATCAAGCCGATATTGCCTTCCTGAATGAGATCGAGGAATTGCAAACCGCGGTTGGTGTATTTCTTCGCGATGGAGACGACCAGGCGAAGGTTCGCCTCGATCAGTTCCTTCTTGGCTTGTTCGGCTTCCGCTTCGCCGCGCTGAATGATGGTGAGGGTGCGCTTCAGCTCGGTGAGGCCGACTTCACTGGCTTCCTCAATGTCCTTCAGTTCGGAACGACGGGTACGCAGTTCGCGGCGGGCTTCGGCGGCGTTTTCGCCCTTGGAAACATCGGCGCGGCGTTCGAGGCGGCCGGCTTCGCGTTCGAGCGATTGCAGGCGCTCAACGGTGCCGCGCATTTTGTCGATGAGGCGCTTTTTCTCAAAAGGGTTGAAGTCAATGCCGCGGATTTCGAGAGAAATTTCAATACGAGTGCGCGAGACGTCCCACTTGGCGCGGACGTAGGGACGTTTTTTGGATTTAGCAGTTTTATCGAGTTTGACGGCTTGCTTGAGGGCCTGATCGTAGAGCTTGGCGATCTTGTCGATGTGCTTGAGAGTCTGCTTGGTCTTGTTGGCGATTTTCTCTTCGGTCAACTCTTCATCATCGAACTGGACGATTTCCTTGATGGAGCGAGCGCCCTTGCGGAGATCGTCGCCGACGGCGATCAATTCCTTGATGACGATGGGGGAACGGGTGATGGCCTTCATTACCACCAATTGGCCGCGCTCGATGCGCTTGGCGATGGTGACTTCGCCTTCGCGAGTCAACAGCGGCACGGTACCCATCTCGCGCAAGTACATGCGGACGGGATCGTTGGTCTTTTCGAGAGAGCCAGGAGTGAGGTCGAGGTCGCTGCCGCCTTCTTCGGCGTGAGCGTCATCTTTGACCACGGTTTCATGGTCGCCGTGCTCGGAAGAGACTTCGACAGCGCGCGCAGCTTTGGCCGAGGCAGCGTCTTCGTAAATCTCGATGCCATTACGCTCGAAAGTAGTGAGCAGGTCGTCGATCTCTTCCGAGGAATGGACTTCCGCCGGAAGGGAATCGTTGACTTCGTCGTAGAGCAGGTAACCGCGCTCTTTGCCAACGGCGATGAGCTGCCTTACCGCATCATATTTTTCTTCTAAGCCCGTTGCCGCCACAACAATCCTCCAAAACTCTTAATGCCAATTTCGATGGTGCACACACTGGCCACAGTTCAAGGCGCTCTGCGCAAAGGGCGAAAGGGGAGAGCCCATGCTCGACAGAGGGAGGAAAGATATATCCTCCGAAAAGATTTAAATTTTGCTGTGAAGCCCTGTGTGCCGCGCTAAATGCTTGCCACTGCCCCACGCCGTGCCGCCTGCCGCGCTCTCGCGGACTGGTCCTGTAGCATCGTTTGCACTTCTGAATAGATGCCTCGAAGAGTGAAACCGTTATCCGCCGAACCCTTCTACGCTACACGGATAAGTCGTGCCAAGTCAATTAGTTCCTTGCGGAAAAGCTGTGGAAGGGCGGCATGTGCTTGATTTGCAAAGCTTAGCCGTGATCGGCGGCGGACAAGCGCTTCAGGAGTTCCTGCTTGCGGCTGAGAAGTTCACGAATGGATTGACCGGCGGGTAGAGCTTCGATGTCCCGCTGGACCCGGAGAAGTTCCTGCTCGATCTGGCGGCGGTGTAGGCCTTCAAGACAGCTTTCAGCTTCCTGCCAAGTGCCCTGCTGAGCGGGCTCGAAAAGGATTTCGAAGAAGAGGCGGCGGTCGCGTTCCTCGAGAAGGGCGCCAATCTCTGTGGCTTGCATGGGCTGATCCGAGAGTCCCGCGACGACCAGAGCCGCGAGGATCTTCTCCGTCTCCAGGCCCTCATAAAGACGGGCCTGCTGGAGGCGCTGGGCAATCTCACGGCGAAAGCCCTCGGCTTCAACCAGCATGCGGATGAGGCGGCGCTCGATGGGCTTGGCGGCTTTGCCGACAAGTTCCGGCTGGGTTTTCACTTCGCCACGGCGCTCGTTGGCGGCTTTGCTGAGAGCCGCGCGGAGGACGGGTTCGTCAACGCGTAGCTGCTGGGCGATGCGCGTGGCCCACTCCGAACGGAGCAGGCGGTTGGGAATTTTCTGGACATAGGGGAGCAGGAAATTGAGCGCGCGCAACTTCCCTTCTCCGGTGGAGAGATCCATCTGGCGGGCGCGGCTGATCAGATAATCGACGTAAGGGGGAGAATCCTTCAGGGCCTTGATATAAGACTCGGGGCCTTTTTCGCGGATGAAGAGATCGGGGTCAGCCTTTTTGTCGCCAATGGCGGGAAGCGCGAGGACACGAACTTCGAAATCCTGTTCGAGGAGCAGAGAGATGGAACGCTCCGTGGCGGCTTGACCGGCCGCGTCGGGATCGTAGTTGACAATGACGCGCTTGGTGAATCGGCCGAGGAGCTTGATTTGCGGATCGGCGAGGCTGGTGCCGCAACTGGCGACGACATTGGCGATTCCGGCGCGGGCCACGG
>Ga0126379_10000385_pt1 | contig 24197 bp, 27 predicted proteins | sample PanSoiMetPlot_24_FD_92640 | JGI IMG/M metagenome (GOLD analysis project Ga0126379, IMG submission 92640) | Tropical forest soil microbial communities from Panama - MetaG Plot_24 | ecosystem: Environmental > Terrestrial > Soil > Tropical forest > Bulk soil | place: Panama | collected 2016-02-17
CACTACCCGCCGACCCTCATGCAGTGGGTGCGCCGCCTGGAAGCTGTGGGCAAGGCGGCGATCGCCGCAGCCGGAATCGAGCGCTACCGCGTCTGGCGCCTCTACATGGCCGGCATGGCGCACGCCTTCGACCGCGGCTGGCTGTCGTTCGCGCAAGTATCGGCGGCAAAGCCGCTCCCCGCCGGCCCCGCCCCGCGCCCGTGGACGCGGCAACATCAATATCTCCCAGAGGCGCCGGTACCACTCACAGGAGCGCTCGATTGGGGCGAACCGTAATTCGAGCGGACCGACCCGGTCACAAAATCGAAATCCGATGCGGTCCTGTTGCCCCGACGGTTTTCCACGAAACAGACTGACACAGCCGATCGCGAACAGCACGAGATCGATATCCGATCGCAATCAAAGAGGGCCGCACTCGCCATGCCACCAGTGTAATGACCTGCTCGACCGAACCCCCCCGCAGGCATTCACCCGCTTTTCAGCTGCTGCTCGCGCGCTTCCGTACTGCCTCGGGGCAGGCATTCTCAGAAGCCTCCACGGTCAGGGTCCCGGTACAGGTTCGGCGTCCGTCGTCGGCAATACCGCGGCTTCCCACCCGTCGGTGCCGTCGCGGTACCAGTAAACCCGAGTATAGCCCCAGCTGAGCGCACGCTTTGCCGCATTCCAGCTCATCCAGCAATCGGCCAGGCAATAAAACACGACCGGGATATCGTGCCGACCCTTAGTCACCGCGGCCAGGTTGTCGCGAAAATACGCTTCGAGTTCGGGACTGAGAGAGCTGCGGCCAATATCGGGGAGCCAGAGACTGCCGGGAATATCGCGATGCGGCAGCGGCATCCACAATGCCGCGGCTGGCAGGTTTGCCGGCCGCCGCGGCGCGGGAAGCACGTCGATCCATGCCGCGTCACCGCTGTTCCACAGCGCGCAGGCGGTTGCGGTGTCGAGAACGATGCCGCCGGCGAGGGTCTTCGGGGTTGGTGCACGATAATCGTCCAGCCGGTACCCGTCGGGCTCCGGCGCCTGCGCATTCGCCACGACATTGCCGAGGAGCGCCAGACCAAGCACGAGCCGTCGGGCAGCGGCCCGCGGCCGCGCCGGCGTCACGGCCCGGAGAGCTCCCCCTGCTCATCGAGCAGCGGAACACCGTAATCGCGCAAAATATCCGTGATCTCGCCCTGATGTTTGCCGATTGCGGCGTTGATGCGGCGCCGCCATTCAGGCTCGTTCGCGCGCACACCCATTGCGATGTGGTACTCCATGCGCGGGGCGCCGGGCTCGTCCTTGAGGGGAACCAGAGCGAGCGGCAGAGCATCATGCTTCTTGTAGTAGCCGGCGATCGGTCCCCACAGAAACCCGACATCGATCGTCGCGTCCACGACATCCTTGACCATATCGTGCGTCGGCGATTCCGCGCGGGTATCGACGCTCAGCGCGTAGGGCTTGGCGTGGGACATCAGATCGTGGCGGATAAGAAGATCGGCGGGCGGCGTCCCGCCCACCACGCCGAGCCGCAAACCCGCCAGGCCGGGATCCTGCGGGCCGGCGAAGGCGCGGCCTTTGTCCGAGCGGTAAAACATCACGTAAGTCGTGAAATAATAGGGATTGGTCGTTTGCATGATCTCGTCGCCGGCCACCGTGCCCATAACCAGATCGCAAAGATGAGCGCGCAGCGTATTGCGCACGAAGCCGATTACCTGCGGAAACCACGTGTAATCGACGTTGAGCCCGAGCTCTGCCCCGATCAGCTCGGCGATCTTGTTCTCGAACCCCTCTTTTTTCTCGTCCGAGAACGGCAGATTGTTTGGGTCGGCGCATACCTTAAGCGCGGTACGGTCGACGAGGTCGGCGCTCTGTGCCACAGCGGGCTCGCCGCCGAAGAGCAGGGTCACGCTCACCATCGCCGCGAGGCAATGCCGCCGCATGGTCAGCCCCCGCTCGGCGCTCACTGCTCGCCAATCCGTGTTGGGCGGCCGCGGCCCAAAACACCGTCGGCGCGAGCCTTCAGATACGCCCAGATGTCGTCGAGATAGCTGACGACATCCTCGACGGTGCCGAAGGGCGGCATCACATTCTCGCTGGCCGTGGTTACGTTGGTCCGGCCATTGATGACGATGTCTTCGAACTCGTCCTTGCTCATGCGCTTAGCCGAATCCACGAGGTCCGGCCCGTAGGAGCTGCCGGCGCCGTCCGGCCCATGACAGCGTAGGCAGGATTCGGTGTACCGTCGCCACCCGTTAAATGTTGCTTTATCAACCTTCCCGTTCTCGACGGTATAGGGCTTCTGCTCGCCATCGGCCGCCAGCGGATGCGCTGTGCCGAGGATGAGCGCGGCCAAGGTGCCAAACAGCGGCGCCAGCACTCTCACCAAAGTCCTCCCGAAAGAAAAGCCGGCACCCCGGTGGGATGCCGGCCCAATCTCTCCGCCAGCGCTAATCGGCGATCACTCGGGAAGCCCGAATACCGTCAGGACGCCGCCGAGCTGCGTATAATTGGCCAAGGCCTTGTACGCCCCGACCGCGCCGAGTCCGTCGGTGTCCTTGGTCAGACCCGCGGCCATGCCGATCCCAGCCCAGCCGCCAACCCCCGACAGCACGGCGATGTACTGCTTGCCGTTATGCGTGAAGGTGTTGACGTTGCCGATGATCCCGGACGGAGTCTTGAACTTGTAGAGCTCCTTGCCCGTTTGCATGTCGACCGCTTTCAGATAGCCCTCGAGCGTGCCGTAGAACACGACGTCGCCCGCGGTCGCCAGCGCCCCCGACCATACCGAGAACGGCTCCGGGTCGGACCAGACGATCTTGCCGGTGCCCGCATTCCAGGCGATGAAGTTGCCGAGGTTGTTGTCGCCTCGCGGCGGGTACATCGACAACGTCGCCCCGACATAAGGCTGACCGGCCGTATAGGAGACCTTGAACGGCTCGTAATCCATGCAAACGTGGTTGGTCGGCACGTAGAACAGCCCGGTTTTTGGCGAGAAGGCGGCCGGTTGCTGGTCTTTCGAACCGAGCGCTGCCGGGCAAACATTCTTGTAATTGACGTCCTCACCCTTGGAGCCCGGGGCATATTGGGCGACGACCTCCGGCCGGCCGGTCCGCATATCGACATGGGTCGCCCAGTTGACCTTTGGATCGTATTTCTCGGCGACCAGCAACGCCCCAGTCTCGCGGTTGAGAGTATAGCCGAAGCCGTTGCGGTCGAAATGGACGAGCGCCTTGGTCGGCTGGCCTTTCACATTGATATCGGCGAGGATCATCTCGTTGACGCCGTCATAGTCCCACTGGTCGTGCGGCGTCATCTGGTAAACCCATTTAGCGACGCCGGTATCGGGGTTGCGGGCGAAAATGGTCATCGACCATTTGTTGTCACCCGGCCGCTGCACCGGGTTCCAGGTGCTGGGATTGCCCGATCCGTAATAGATCAGATTGAGTTGCGGGTCATAGGAGATCCAGCCCCAGGTGCCGCCGCCGCCGATCTTCCACTGATCGCCCTGCCAAGTCTTCAAGGAGGAATCCTTGCCGACCGGCTTGCCAAGCTCGGTGGTGTTGGCGTCGAACAGAATCTGATCGTCGGGCCCTTCGGAATAGGCCCGCCATGCTTTCGAGCCATCTTTCATGTTGTACGCGGTGACATGCGCTTGCACGCCGAATTCACCGCCGCTGATACCCACGATAACCTTGTCTTTGATGACGTGGGGGGCGCTTGTCCCAGTCTCACCCTTCTTCGGATCGCCGTTCTTCACGCTCCACAGTTCTTTGCCGGTCTTCGCATCAAGAGCTACCAGCGTCGTGTCGGCTTGATAGAGGAAGATTTTGCCATCGCCGTAGGCAACACCCCGATTGACTGTATCGCAGCACATCACCGGGATTACCGTCGGATCCTGCTTCGGCTCGTATTTCCAAAGTATTTGTCCGTTATGGTTCAAATCGAGGGCGAAAACGTTGTTGGGAAACGGGGTATGGATGTACATGATGTCCCCGATAACGAGCGGACCGCCCTCATGGCCGCGCAGAACCCCGGTAGAGAATGTCCAAAGTGGTCGAAGGTTCTTTGCGTTATCCTTGTTGACCTTATTGAGTTCGCTATAGCGGGTGTTGGCGTAGTCGCCGGCCGGCATGACCCACTGGTTGGGGTCCTTCGAGAGCTTGATGAGCTCGTCGTTAGCGCTGGCCCCGCCTGCAAGCAGCGCGAGCGCCGGCGCCGCGACCCAGAAACGATGTGCTTTCACCGCTATCATCCCTCCCTCCGTTTGATGCGACGACACCGAGCTGCCGCCCTGTCTTGCCCGATCGGGTAAACTAATAGATCAGCTTTGTCCGGATCGGTTAATGCGCTGATGCTATTTCACTTCCGGGCCTTCGACAAGCGCGGTTAACAGGCATTCCTAAGCCGGCCTTTGCGGCGGCACATTGTGCTCACAGCGCCACCGCGACAGCCGCCATTTCGGATGCTCGGCTAGCCACTCCGAGGCATAATGCTGACCCCACATTAGGCAAGCCTGTGGCGAAACTTCCTCGAACGGCCGCTGTTCGGTGCAAGTGGCGGGTGCGGCCTGTAGGCAGAAAACGAGCACAAGCGCGGTCATGGGCATTCCTTGTGTAATAAAGCCACCATGGAAACGGCCGGGCGAAGCCGGTGATCCCGATCCGTCTCGCCGCAACCTAGGACTTTACGGCGGCCTCGTCGTGCTCGCGCTGACGGCGGCGACAGCCTGGGCCGATGACAACGACTACCCCACCTCGGCCCGGTCCAATTATGTGATCGGGTGCATGGCGGCGAACGGCAATACGCGGGAGGCGCTTTTCAAGTGCTCCTGCGCGATCGACACGATCGCCTCGCTGATGCCCTATTCTCGTTATGAGCAGGCAGAAACTGCGCTCGGCCTTCAAGCCGGCGGCGGGGTCGGTGGCCGGGTCGGGCTGTTTCGCGATCCGCCGCAGATCAAGGCGGTGATCGAGGAGCTGCACCGGGCCCAGGCCGAAGCAAACCTGCAGTGCCGTTGACGTGGTCCCGCGCGATTCCGCTCACATCTGCGCCGGGTTCGGAACCGGCCAGCTTTGGGTAAAATGCCGCTTACTGCTGTCGAGGATCTCTGCCTTGATCACGCCCGGGCTCGACCAATCGGTCGGCCGGATGCTGAAATTGAAGGTCGGATCCTCGCTGATCGCGACATCCGATTCGAGCCGGAACACCGATTGCCCGTTGTAGGTGACCTCGAGCGTCTGCATGAAATCGGCGGGGATGTAGTTGCGGGTCGCCTGGTCCATTTGCAGCCCGGAATTGTTCGGGTGACTGATCAGCAGCTTGACCCTCACCGGTTCGTCCGTCTTCGACCGCTCGGTAAAATTCACTTTCATTTTACCCAGGCGTTCGAGGGCAAGAGCCTGATCCTTGCCGGCGGGCGCGGAGCAGCCCCCGGCCGCCTTGATGAACCGCGCCGCTGCGTAGAGCCGGCCGTCGGCGGTTTCGGCAACTGCATGAAGGTAGGTGTAGTCGTCGACCCGAACCCGCGTTGCGATCTCGCGCGCATCTGCCAGCGGCCCGAGCAGGAAATGCGCCGCCAGCGGCGAGGGATTGTCGTCGATCACGAGATAAAGACCGCGGATTTCCGGCGCGAGCGCCTCTGCGATACGGACCGCGACGGGAACGACAGCCGCGTCCTCGGCTCGGGCGGGGGCATCGATCGTCACGCGGTTGGCGGCATCCTCGACGGTCCGGTCGCCAAAAATCGCGTGTTTGAGGTCCGACCAGCGCGCCGCGCGCTCCGCCTCGCTCCGCTCGGACCCGCCGAAGGCGCAAAGAAAGAGCACAATGGCGGCAAGCACCCGACGGGATATGGCTGGTGTTACTCCCATTCGAGCTCCTTATAGCTCGCGGTAACGTTGCGCGGATGATAGTCGTCGAAGAGCAGCCACCGCCCGCGCTCCGAGTTTGCGACATGGTGCCAAGCATCGGCAATGCCAATTCCGGACTTGATCGCGGCGCGCGTGTCGCGCGCAACGGCTTCGAGATAACGCCGCTCCGGTTCTGCCGCATCGGGCCATGAGACCGATACGGGACCATGGCCCGGCACCGCGCGTTCCGCCGGGATGGCGCGCATCCGCCGCAACTCGTCGAGCCAGCCGACGATGCTTCCGTCGATGGCAGGGATGCGGTCGATAAAAAGGAGATCGGCGAGCCAGAAGGTTCGCGTGTTCTTGTCGAACACCGTGAGATCGTTGTCGGTGTGAGCGGGCCCTTGCGCCTGGATCGTGAGGCCCCGATCGCCCAGATCGAGTTCGAGACGGTCGGAGACGAGGATCGTCGGCAGCACAATCTCGCTGCCGTCAGCCTCCTCGCCGAGAACGCTGCGCAGCCTGCGCAGGTAGTATTCCCCACGCTGCGCGAGGGCGCCGGGGAGTTTGGCATGGCCGATGAAATCGGGGTGATCATCGCGAAAGGCCGCGGCGCCGAAGATATGGTCGGGATGGACATGCGTCAGGATCACGTAGCGGATCCGCCGGTCGGTTCGCGCGCGGATCGTCGCGCGCAACGCCGTTCCTTCTTCGAAGCTGCCACCCGGATCGATGACGGCAACGGCATCGCGGCCGATGATAAAGCCGATGTTCGCGATCGCATCACCGTTCGCCGGATTGGCCGCCTCATGTGCCCCACCGTGAATGAAGACACCGGGCGCGATTTCCGTCACCGGCAACGGCGAGGTCTCCGCATGGCTTGCGGACGCCATGAGCGCCACGGCGGCGGTAATCGCCGCCAGCGCGAGAACGCTCCTTCGCGACAACAGAAGCAGGGCTATAAGGGGCGCCATCCCCCGATATATACCAGGCCGCGTCCGCCATGAGGCTTCGGGTTATCTCGGCGGCGGGGCATAGGGCGGTGAGCTCGATCCCGTGGCTCCGGTTTCGTCATTGTAGTGGCGAGCCGTCTGGCGATTCTTGCTGCGGACCGACTGGCTTTGCTCGCGGACCGCTTTGCGCTGGTGCTTCGCTTCGAGTGATCCGGCTTGCGGCGATCTCATGCTGGTGGGCGAGCCGGCGGCCGGACCCGACGTCATACCCTGGGCCGCGTTGCGCCGCCTTGGTTGGTTTGCGCATGGACCTGGGCCGATAGGAGAAGCGCTGCCGCCACGGCGAATGTTTTTCCGATCATGCGTTTTCTCCCGAAAGTCTGGTTGAGGAATACTCACGCAAACAGGAGCCCGCCGACCCGGTTCCGGGCCGACCCCGGCACTGCCGTCTCGAAGGAGTCAGGGTGTCACGCCGGTGACGACGTCAACTCAGAGGTGTGTCGCTGCGCGGCCGAATGCTGACGGTACACAAAACCCGGTTCACGCGCTTGTGCATCGGCTACGGCACCGGCGAGGAGATCATGATCGGGCGATAGCGCGCAGGCCGGATCGGTACGCGCGGCATCGCCGGTCAGCGCGAAGGCCTGACAGCGGCATCCTCCCCAATCGATCTCGCGCCGGTCGCAAGAGCGGCAGGGCTCCGGCATCCAAGCCGTGCCGCGGAACCGCTCAAAGCTCGGCGAGTGGTACCAGATCGCCGAGAGGCTCGCTTCCGCGGCGCTGGGGAAATCGAAGCCCGGCAATGTCTCGGCCGCATGGCACGGGAGCACTTTTCCCGTCGGGCTCACATTGAGAAACCGCCGACCCCAGCCGCCCATGCAAGCCTTCGGCCGATGCGCGTAATAGTCGGGCACGACATAGTCGATGACCATGACGCCGGCGAAGCGGGCGCGGGCGTCTTCGACCGTCGCGGTCGCCGCATCGAGTTGCTTCCGGCTCGGCAGCAGCGCAGCGCGGTTGCGCAATGCCCAGCCGTAATATTGCACGTGCGCGACTTCGAGACGGTCGGCGCCGAGCGCCACGGCGAGATCGATGATCTGCGCGAGCCGACCGAGGTTTTGCCGGTGCACGACGGCGTTGACCGTGAGAGGAAGGCCGGCCTCGCGCACAAGGCGCGCCACGCGGCGCTTCGCCTCCTGCGCGCCGGCAAGCCCGGCGATGCGGTCACCGTTCGCCATGTCGCTGTCCTGGATGCTGAGCTGCACATGCTCGAGCCCAGCCTCGACCAGCTCAGCCAACCGATCGGCCTCGAGTCGAATCCCCGAGGTGATCAGATTGGAGTAGAGCCCGGCTTCGGCGGCATGGCGGACAAGGTCGGCGAGATCCCGCCGAACGAGCGGTTCGCCGCCGGAAAAATGCACTTGCAGGACACCCAGCGCCGCGGCTTCCGCGAGGACCCGCTTCCAGGTCGGGGTGTCGAGTTCGGCACTGGCCCGCGACAGTTCGACTGGGTTTGAGCAATAGGGGCAGCGCAGCGGGCAGCGGTGGGTCAGCTCCGCGAGCAAAGCCAGAGGCGGGTCGACCGCGTTCACTGGCGCAGGACCTTCTTGCCGACGAGATCCTGCAGCATCGCGATGACATCGGCAGCGATGACCTCGCGTGGCGCCTCGTAACGGCGGGCGAGCTCGTCGATGACGGCGTCGACAGTGCGCTCGCCGTCGATCAGCCGCAGGATCTCGACCGCCTGTTCGTCCGGCAGCAGAAGCCGCTCGGGCGCGAGCACGACCCAGGCCTGCCGTATGTCGTCGAAGCGGAAGCGGGCATGCGGCGCAAATCGCGGAACGGAACCGCCAACCACGCGCTTATACTGGTTGGTGTCCGCCATCACCCAGGAACAAAGGCGCCGGGTGGGATCAGGCTCGGTTGGACATAGGCGAAGTATAGGGCGTCGAGCTGGGCGCAGAGTACGTCGCATTTAAAGCGCAGCGTATCGAGGACAAGCGCCTGTTTCTCCGGGGTGTCGGCGTGCTCCTTCACGTAAGCGAGCGCGAAGGCGACGTCGGTCGGCGCCTGGGTCAGCCGCGGCGTGAAATAGGCAAGCGTGTCGCGGCTGATGAAATCGTAGTTCTTTAAGAGACCCTCGACGCGCTCGGCGATGATTTCGGGCGAGAACATCTCGGTGAGGCAAGAGGCGACCGCTTCAAGCAGCGAGCGGTCGCGGACAAGATTGACATAAGCATCGACCGCAAAGCGGGTCGCTGGCAAGAGCCCCCTCGTCGAGATCACGTAATCGCGGTCGAGGCCGAGCCCGCCGGTCAATTTCAGCCACCGCGCGATGCCGCCGGTGTCTTCGCTCTCGCCGTCATGATCGATGATGCGACGGCGCCACTCGCGGCGGAGCGCTGGCGTCGGCAGGCGCGCAACCAGGTAGGCGTCCTTTGCCGGGATGCGAGCCTGATAGTAATAGCGATTGAGCGCCCAAGCCTGCACCTGACCGCGATTGAGCTTGCCGTCGCGCATCAGATGATGAAACGGGTGGCGGTGGTGATAGCGCTCCTCGCCGATCTGTCGCAGCGCGCGCTCGAGCTCCTCGCCGGAAAGCAAGGTGGCGGTCAGAGCCTCACCTCCATTCCGTCAGACGCGATCTCCCACCCGGCCTCTTCGGCTTCCCGCCGTTCCGGCGAGTCGTCGAGCAGGACCGGGTTCGAGTTGTTGATGTGAAGAAAGATCCGGCGGCCCACACCGAGATCGCGAAACGCCGCGATCGTGCCGTCCCCGCCGCTCATGCTCATATGCCCCATTCGCCGGCCCGTTTTCCTGCCGACGCCGAGCCGGATCATCTCGTCGTCGCGCCACAAAGTCCCGTCGAAGAAGACCAGCGAGCTCCCGGCGAGCCGCGTCCGCAGTCCATCGATCATCGCAGCGCAACCGGGGATGAAAAAGCATGACTTTTCCGTCCCCAGGTCGATCAACTCGAGCCCAATGGCGTCGCCTTCCTCGCTGAGGCCCGGGTCCTCGCCGGCGGTTTCGAGGTAAAGCGGCACCTTCGCTGGCACGGCAAACGCACTGACCCCCAGTCCTGACGGCTCGGCCGCCCCGGCTAATTCGACGCGCCGCTCGAGCTGCAGCTCCAGGCGCTGTACGCAATCCGGGGCAAGGACACCAAAAATCGGGTTTGCGGCGATAACCTCAAGAACACGAACCGGCGCATACAAACTGAATTTGTGCCGTTCGCGCAAATGCAGCAGGCCGGCAATCGCGTCGACATCGCCGCAGGTGACCACGATGCCCGAAATCGGTGAGGAACGCAGGCCCTCTCGCGGATGCAGCGCGGGTGTCGACTCGATCTGCAGGCGCAGGTCGGGTGAAGCGTTCAGCACAAACCAATCGCGCCGGTTTGCCGTTACGGCGAGCGAGGCTTGGGTTCGCGGCTTGGCGCCCGCATCCCCCGCTCGCGCGCGTCGGCAAGCCGGCGCGTTGGAATTCCACTGCGGGAAACCCCCGCCCGCCGCAGACCCGAGGACAACCACGTCAAGCATCGGTGGTCTCGCCGGATCCGCCGGCGTCGGAACGGAGGAGCTTACTTGACCTCGGCGCAAGCGTAGGCGTTGATCTCCAGCCCGACCGCGATTTCGATGATGACCGGCGTCTTCCACTTCATGGCCATTTCCCTTGGTTCAATTCTTGCCCGGCGAAAATTATGGTTACGGCGACGCGCTGTCAACCGACAGCCTCCGTGGCTTGATCTGCCGCTCCGTTTCGCCTGCTTGCATTGGTTGGCCGTCGCCCTTGCGATGCTCGGCGCACCCTTCGAGCGCACCGCCGCAGCGGAAACCGTCGATCCCCGGTTCACGGTGCTGGTGTTTTCAAAAACGACCGGCTTTCGCCACGACTCGATCCCGCAAGGAATCGCCGCGATCGCGGCGCTCGGCGCCGCGCACGGGTTTGCGGTCCACAGCACCGAGGATGCCGCGCGTTTCAACGATGCGAGCCTAGCCCGATACCAGGTCGTTGTATTTCTCAACACGACCGGAGAAGTGCTCGACCCGGACGAGAAAGGCGCGTTGGAGCGATACATTGCATCGGGCGGCGGCTTCGTCGGCATCCACTCGGCCAGCGACACCGAATATAAGTGGCCTTGGTATGGGCGTCTCGTCGGGACCTATTTCGCGAGCCACCCCGCGATCCAGCGCGCGACCGTCCGCATCGCGGATGCGAGCCACCCCTCGACAGACGGCCTCCCGCAATCCTGGGAGCGCACCGACGAATGGTATAATTTCCGCAGCAACCCGCGCGGCGCAGTCCATGTCCTGGCCACGGTCGACGAGTCCACCTATTTGGGCGGAGTGATGGGCGCCGACCATCCGATTGCGTGGTGTCAAACGATCGGGAGCGGCCGCAGCTGGTACACGGCTATGGGCCACACCGCGGAATCCTACGCCGAGCCGTTATTCCGGCTGCACTTGCTCGGCGGCATCGAAAGCGTGACAGAGTCGGCAGAAGGCTGCGCGACGAGCAGGCAAAATAAGGATTAGGTCCATTATTATTATTCATACTTCTTCAATATTGCTAATAACTAAGCGATTCTCTACGAAGCCAAGTCTATAAATTCATGCGCTTTCTTCGCCCTGACCGGAACAACAGGCGGTTTTAGGTGTTGGCGTACATTCTTCCGCGAACGTTTTTTGGATGCGGCCAATGCGACGCACTGGGTTGCTGGTCTGTCTTCTTGTTTTATTTGCGAGTCAGGGCGCCGCCGCCGATTCGCAGACCGTCGTACCAAAATCGGAAGCTCGCGGATCGGGGCAAACCGCGCCCCAGATGCGTCACGCGATAAGAGACGAGGTAAATGCTGGGCTCGTGGGCGTCATATCGCGGGGTATGGAAGGCACGGAACTCTGGGAAGTCACCGATCTAGCAGCTAGCCTTCGTGCACCAAAGGACCGCTTACATATACTTCCAATTGCCGGCGAAGGCGGGCTGCAAAACGCCACCGACATCGTCTTCGCGCGCGGCGTGGATGGCGGCATCGTACAGTCCGATGTGCTTGACGCGCTCAAGCGCAACCCGCCTTTTCCGGGGATCGAGAAATATCTCTAGTACATTACCAAGCTGCATGACGAGGAGCTTCACATCCTTGCAGGTCCAGACATTCACTCGATCGAGGATCTAGCTTCGAAAAAGGTGAATCTCGGGCTAGCCGGCAGCGGAACGTCTATAACCGCGACCGCCATTTTCGGTGCGCTAGGAGTCACGGTCGACGCAACGGGCTTTCCCCAGCCTGTCGCACTCGAGAAGTTACGGCGGGGCGAGATTTCAGCTCTGGTTTGTTTGACTCCTAAGCCAGCGCGGCTTTTTCGAGACATCCGGCCCGATGAAAACCTCCATTTCCTCTCTATTGGGGCTACCACCAATCTGCCTCAAAGCTATACATCGGCAACGCTCACCGCTCAGGATTATCCTGAGCTCATCGAGGCAAATGCGCCAGTTGCTACCGTCGCGGTGGGAACCGTTCTGGCTGTATACAATTGGCCCGCCGGATCGGAGCGGTATCAAAACGTAGCGCATGTTGTGCAGGCGTTCTTTGATCTGCTGCGCGATTTCCAAGCGCCGCCCCATCATCCCAAGTGGCGCGACATCAATGTGGCTGCATCCCTTCCAGGGTGGACCCGCTTCGGCCCAGCCGAGGAGTGGATCAAAAAAGCGGGCCTCGATAACCGCGAGCAAGTTCGTCACGCTGGCCTAGCCGACGGCGTGACGCAAAGTCGGACGTCAATGTTCAGTTCCCAGGAGCGCAACGCCATCTTCAACGAGTTCGCCGCATACCAGAAACAGCAAGCGCAAGGGAAAAGTAGCACCGTTCTGAACGCGCAGCAGCGTGACGCTCTCTTTAAAGAATTCGCCGATTATCAGGAACAGTTGGCTCAAGGAACGAGGAACCCCGCGCTGGATCCGCTACAACGCGATGCCCTCTTTAAAGAATTCGCCGATTATCAGGAACGGCTCGCTCAATGGACAAGTAACGTCGTGCTAGACCCGCGGAAGCGTGATGCCTTTCTTAAGGAGTACGTAGAATACAGCGCCGGCAAATTCTTGCAGTAAGAGCGCGGGCCGAAATACCAGACTGACAGCGGTGAGACGCGAGCTCGAGTTATTCGTCGGGCAAACCGGCCCGGCGTAGTCCGACATTGAGCGTCGCCTCCTGAGGCGCCCAATTTTCACGATTGGTGATCCAATCGTTGTAGGTGCGCATGCGCGCCAGCGAGTTGATCTCGGGTTTCAGTTTGAGCGACGCCGCTAGCGCCGCCTTGGCTGCGTCCATATCACCCCTGAGGCCAAACGCGCCTGCCAAGTATAAATGAGGATACCAGATCCGAGAATTCGCAGCGCGTGCCTTGCCGAGAATGTCGATTGCTTCATCCACTTCACCCAGAAGGAGATGGCAAGTCCCCAATGCCCAATATCGGGTGGTCAAATCCGGGTCATTAGGATCGAGCCGGATCGCCGTTTTGAGATAGGGGATCCCCTCCTCGGGGCGGCCGAGAAACATCAGCGTTACGCCGAGCTGGTAAGACGCGCGCGCATCATTCGGGTCTAGCGCTATCGCGGTCTCGAACTCGCGCTGCGCTTCGGTCAACCGGTTTTGCATTCGGCGGAGCACCCCCATGGCAAAGTGGGCCGTCGAGCGGCCCGCATCGCGCTCGAGGGCTTCTTGGAGCAGCAGCTCGGCGCGCGCCGGGTCCTGCTGATGAGGGTTGCTCCAGCCATCGGCTAATCTGCCGCCGAGCACGCTTGCGAGGTCGACCCTCGCTTCAACCGAACGGGGATCGATCTCCAATGCCTGTTCGAAGGCGCTCCGAGCCTCTTCCCAGGTCTCAGCGGAAAACGGCCGGTAAGACCATGCTCGCCCCCTCATGATCAAATCACGCGCGTAGGGATCGATCGGATTGGGCTGCGGCCGAGCGGGCGCTATTTTCCCGTGTTCCCGATCGAGGGTCTGTGCCAGACGGCCGATAATCTCGTTCTGAGTGTCAACCAGATTGGCGCGATCGGTGTCGAACTGTTCACCCCAGGGACGCCTCCCGCTTTCAGCGTCGATCAACAACACACTGAGGCGAACCTGCTCGCCGGCTCGCCGAACACTACCTTCGAGGATGTACCTTACGTCGAGCTCACGGCCGATCTGCTGAACGTCGGCCGACTTACCTTTGTAGCCAAAGGCGGTATTACGAGCGATTACTACACTTCCGGGGATCCGCGAGAGAAGTCCAATCAGGTCTTCGGTGATCCCGTCGGCGAAGTATTCTTGGCTCGGATCGCTCGATCGGTTCGCAAAGGGGAGCACGACGATGGACAAAGGCGGTTCGGACGAAGGCGCCTCCGACGGCTTTTGAGCACCCGCACCCGCATCGGCGGCGGTGTCGGCCGCAGGTGGGATTTGCGGTGCTGCGGTTACAGGCATTTCGACGGGCGCGTGCGTCGGATTCCCACCGAACCACTCCCACCCAGCCGCGATCCACACGCCGGTCGTGACAACAACGCTGGCGGCGATTTTGACACTCCGCACGCTTATGCGGCGTGGCCGCAGGATAGGTCGCGGACGCTCCTACATATCGCGGATTGATGCCGCGGCATCTGCGTTCATTGCGTAGGCGTGAACCGACGCCCCATTCTTGAGGGTTCGTTGTCCGATATCCTCGAAGGCGCAAGGGAGCTTGTCGCGGACAACGTCGTGGACAGCGCGAGAGATGCAAATGCCCCCGGCTTCTGCCAGCCCCTCCAATCGCGCCATGTCACCGACGGCGGCGTCATGCGCGAGGTTCCCATCGATGCTTGTATTGCCGAGATCGATACCGATGCGGAAGGTGATACGCTTCTCTGCTGCCGTGTCGGCGTTGCGCGCGATCATGCCCCGCTGGATATCGACGGCACAGCGCACCGCATCGACCGGATCGGCGAACTCGACGAGCATGCCGTCTGCCGTGGTCTGCAAGACGCGACCGTGGTATTGCGCGAACTTCGGGTCGACAAGTTCCCGGCAATGGGACCTCAGCCGTTCCAACATCCCTTCGCCGCCTGCTCTTATAGGCCCGGGTAGCCTGTCCCATCAGCAGCGAGGCGGCGGGTGGCGGCGAGTATCAGCGAGCCTTCCTCCCGCGGCTCCAGCAGATGCGAATAGCCGACTACGTCGACGGAAAGGATCGCAGTGAGACGGCAGGCTTGGGTCATTTCGCGAGGCACGGGGACAGCGCCGCGCGATCATAATCGAGGGAATGGCTCTTCCACTATGGTCCAGGCGCACGCCATCGATCAAGCCCGAGCGCCCAATGCCGGCGCAAGCTAGCCGAATGTTTAAGATGGGGGTATGAGGCCGGATTGAAGCGCGATACGGATGAGCTCGGCCGTGCTCGCCGCCCCGAGCTTGGCTCTGAGCTGGCTGCAATTATTCGCGGCGGTCTTGTAGCTGATGCCGAACGTGTCGGCGATTTGCGACAGCGTGCATCCTTTGGCCGCCCTCATCCAAAACCTGTTCAACCGTAACTACGCCACCTTCGGGATTTTCGGCGATGTTGCGAAGATATCTCTTCCCGGTGTGCCAAACCCTTCCGACCTCCGGTTCGTCACGGCGGCCGCGCCGCTCGCGGTGTTCGGCGGTGTTCGTGTCAGGCTCTGAGAAGCCCGCTGGCACCGAACCTGCTTAACCATGTTGCTGGCGCGCGCCGCGAGAATAGGATCACGATCATCGGCACCAAACGGGGAAGCACCGCCATGGTCAAGTTGCGTGTCAACGGCCAGGAGCAATCCTTCGATGGTGATCCATCGATGCCGCTGCTCTGGTATCTTCGGGACGAATTGGGGCTTACCGGGACGAAGTATGGGTGCGGGGCTGCGTTATGCGGCTCCTGCACCGGGCATGTCGACAGTGAAGCCGCGCGCGCCTGCATCACCGCTGTCAGCGATGTCGATGGCCGCTCGGTGACAACCATCGAAGGGCTCGATCGCGACGGCAACCACCCCTGCAGAAGGCATGGCGCGCCTTGAATGTCCCGCAATGCGGCTACTGCCAAGCCGGCCAGATCATGCAGGCTGCCGCGCTGCTCGCGACCAACAAGAACCCGTCCGAAGACGAGATCAACAGCGCTATGAGCGGCAATATTTGCCGCTGCGGCTGCTATCAGCGCATCACCGCCGCCGTCAAGGCGGCCGCCACAGGAGCGTGACATGACCCCCGTCCACGCCAGCATCGAGAATGTCAGCCGCCGTGGCTTTCTGAAAGGGCTGATCGCCACCGGCGGCCTCGTCGTCGCGGCCGAATTCACGCCGGCGCGCGGCGCGCTCGCGGCCTATGCCACCGGCGCGGCCAAAATGACCGGCGGGGTCGTCGGCGACCCGCACGTCTTCATCTCCATCGACCCGGGCGGCCTGGTGACGATCGTCGCGCATCGCGCCGAGATGGGCACCGGCTCGCGCACCAGCCTGCCGATGGCGGTCGCCGACGAGCTGGAAGCCGACTGGTCGCGCGTCAAGGTCGTGCAGTCGCCGGGCGACGAGCAGAAATACGGCAACCAGAACACCGACGGCTCGCGCAGCCTGCGTCACTTCATCCAGCCGATGCGGCAGTGCGGTGCCGCGATGCGTCAGATGCTCGAAACTGCCGCCGCCCAGCGCTGGAATGTCAATGCCGCCGAGGTCCAGGCGCAAAACCACGAGGTCGTCCACAAGCCCTCGGGCCGCAAGCTCGGCTACGGCGAGCTTGCCGCACTGGCCAGCGCGCTGCCGGCGCCGCCCGCCGACCAGATCAAGCTCAAGGACGAATCCGCTTTCCGCTACCTGGGGAAGGGCAATGTCCAGATCGTCGATCTGTTCGACATCACAACCGGGGGCGCGGGCTATGGCATCGACGTCAAGCTCCGGGGCATGAAGTATGCCGTCGTCATCCGGCCGCCGGTCATGGGTGGGAAACTCGCCTCCTATGACGACGCCGCGGCGATGAAGGTGCCGGGGGTCGAAAAGATCGTCGTCATCGAAGGAACACCCCCGCCATCGAAGTTCCAGCCGATTGGCGGTGTCGCCGTCATTGCCCGTAATACCTGGGCGGCGATCAAGGGACGCGAGGCGCTCGTCGCGCATTGGGATGAGGGCCCGCACGCCGGATATGATTCCGCGGCCTACAAGGCCCAGCTCGAAGAAACCGCGCGGAAACCAGGTAAGGTCGTGCGCAATGAAGGGGATGCCGACAAGGCGCTCGCGGCTGCCGCGAAAAACGTTGCCGGAGAATACTACATCCCGCATCTCGCGCACGCGCCGATGGAACCGCCCAGCGCCACTGCTCGTGTCGCAAACGGCAAATGCGAGGTCTGGGCCGCCACGCAAAGCCCCGGCACGACGCGCACCGAGCTGGCGGAGAAGCTCGGTCTCAAACACTCCGATGTGACAGTCAATGTCACCCTGCTCGGCGGTGGCTTCGGCCGCAAGTCGAAACCCGACTATGTGCTCGAGGCGGCGCTGCTGTCGCGAGAGACGGGAGGTGCGCCCATCAAAGTGCTCTGGACTCGCGAAGACGACCTGCATCACGACTACCTGCACACGGTCTCAGCCGAACGCCTCGACGCGGGGCTGGATGCGCAGGGGCGGGTCGTCGCCTGGCGGCATCGCAGCGTCGCGCCAACCATTCGGGCCACCTTTGTGCCGGACCCGAAATTCGAGCAGGCGGGGGAGCTCAGCATGGGGCTGATCGACGTTCCGTTCGCAGTGCCGAACCTGCGTTGCGAGGTGGGCGAAGCGGAAGCGCACACGCGCATCGGCTGGTTCCGCTCGGTGTCGAACATCCCGCATGCCTTCGCCGTGCAGTCCTTTGTCGCCGAGCTCGCCCACGCGGCACGCCGCGATCCAAAGGACATGCTGGTCGAGTTGCTCGGGCCGCCTCGCACCGTCACGCCGCCAGCCGAGTAAACCAATTACGGCGACCCGCTCGGGACCTATCCGATCGACGCGGGCCGGTTGCGGCGTGTCGTCGAGCTCGTCGCAGACAAGGCCGAATGGGGCAAAAAGCTGCCCTCGGGGCACGGCCAAGGCATCGCCGCGCATCGCAGCTTCCTCAGCTATGTCGCGACCGTCGTCGAGGTCGCGGTAGATGATAAGGGGAGGTTGTCGGTGCCGCGCGTCGACACTGCCATCGACTGCGGTTTTGCCGCTAATCCCGAGCGCATCTATTCGCAGATCGAAGGGGCGGCGGTCATGGGGCTGAGCCTCGCGCGCTATGGCGAGATCAGCTTCAAGAACGGGCGCATCGAGCAAAACAATTTCGACGGCTTTCAAGTCGCCCGCATCGACGAATCGCCGCCGATCACGCATGTGCACATCGTCCCCAATGGGACCGATGTGCCGTCGAGCGGCGTCGGTGAGCCGGGGTTGCCGCCTTTCGCTCCGGCGCTGTGCAATGCGATCTTCGCGGCGACCGGCAAGCGTATCCGGCGCTTGCCGATCGGCGATCAGTTGGCGACGTAGGAGCGCATATTTCCATCTCTGTGCCCGTCAGGGGCGGAGAGGGGCTAGGGGAGGCGGGGGAAAAGTGGGTTGCGAATTCCGATGCGTCGCCGGTCGGATAGGCCGTCGCGTTGCGCTCGAGTTGGGCTTGTGTCTTGTCCTTACGCCTCGTCTCGCCCTCGCCCAAACCGAGCCTGCGCGCGAGCGCCCAAAGGAGGGTGACCTCTTGGTCGCGGTCAGCTCAACAAGCCAGGAACCGTTGAAACCGGATGATTTACAGCTCGACGCCCAGCAGACCTTTGCTTGGCCGATGGATCCGCAGACCAAGACCGTGCGCAACGGCTCGCGGCTCAACAAGATGCTGCTTTTGCACCTCGATCCCGAAGGCTTCGATCCTGCGACTAAGGAACACGCTGCCGAGGGTGTAGTCGCTTATTCCGCCATCTGCACGCATACGGGCTGCGATGTCACCAACTGGGACCCTGATCGCCGGCTGCTCGCGTGCCCGTGCCATTATTCGGTTTATGATCCAAAGCAAAAGGCCCAAGTGATCACCGGACCAGCCCCACGCCCTTTGCCGGCACTACCGCTTAACATCGCCGACGGCCGGCTCGTCGTCGCCAAGCCGTTTATCGGGCGAGCCGGCTTCCAACAGATGTAGTCCCAAAAAATCGAGGAGAGACGCCGTGCAGGAAAGATACCGCCTTCCTCTGACGCTTGCAGCAAGCGGGCTGGCGCTAGTGTTGTCGGCCGCGTCAATCTCAGCGCAGCAACCGTTGCCGCCATTGCCAACACCAGAGACACCGCCGCCCGTACCGCCGATATTGCAGAACTATAAGCCGGTGACGCAGGAAGAACTAAAGCAGCCGGCGGACGGCGACTGGCTGATGTGGCGACGCACTTATAACGGTGGGGTTATAGCCCGCTGTCCCAGATCACGACCGACAATGTCAGCCGGTTAAAACCAGTATGGACATTGGCGACCGGTCAGATCGAAGGCCATCAGGCGCCGCCGATCGTTAATAACGGCGTTATGTTCGTCGCGACGCCAGGCAACCAGGTATTGGCGATCGACGCCAAGAAGGGCGATCTCCTGTGGCGGTTCAAACGACCGATCCCGGAGGACATGTTGCTCTTGCATCCGACGAGTCGCGGTGTCGGGCTGCTCGGCGACAAGGTCTATTTCGCCGCTGCGGATGCGGTGTTGATCGCACTCGATGTCAAGACCGGGAAGGAGGTATGGAAGACGACGGTCGAGGATTATACCCACGGGTATTACATGTCGCTGGCGCCGCTGGTAGCCGACGGCGAGGTGATCGTCGGCGTCTCGGGCGGCGAGCTCGGGGTTCGCGGCTTTGTCGCGGCGTTCGACGCCGAGACCGGCAAACCACTGTGGAAGACTTACACCGTGCCGGCGCCCGGCGAGCCAGGAAGCGAAACCTGGCCCAAAGGCGATCAGTGGAAGACCGGCGGCGGATCGGTGTGGATCACCGCGACCTATGAGCCGGAGACCAATATCAGCTACTGGGGCACCGGCAAGGCGGGCCATGGATGGGCGATCAGCGGCCCGGCGACAATCTCTACACCTCATCGGTGATCGCTCTGGACACCGCGACCGGCAAGATCAACGGTTACCACCAGTACCACACCAATGACTCATGGGATTGGGACGAGGTCTCCCCGCCGCTACTCGTCGACTACCAACACAATGGCCGCAGCGTGAAGGGGCTCGTCGACGTCGCTCGCGACGGCTACCTGTGGATGCTGGAGCGTACCCCGGACCAGATCAAGTTTGTCGACGGCAAGCCGTTCGTAAAGCAGAACGTGTTCAACAGTCTCGATCCCAAGACTGGCCGGCCCGACGTCGATCCGGCCCATAAGCCCGAGACCGGCAAAAAGGCCGAATTTTGCCCGTCGCTGTGGGGCGGCAAGGATTGGCCGCCGGTGGCCTTCAGCCCCAAGACGCGGCTTCTCTACATTCCGGCCAACGAGAATTTGTGCGGCACGATCACTGGAGAGAAGGCTACCTATACGCCGGGGCAGCGCTATGTCGGAGCGACGTCGACCCTCTATATCGCGCCGGGCGCCGACCACATCGGCGAACTGCAGGCGTGGAACCTCGATACCGAGCAAAAGGTTTGGAGCCACCCCTTTGCGAATTCGCAGCTCTGGGGACCGGTGCTGGCCACTGCCGGGGGCGTTGTGTTCGCGGGCGGCACCAACGACCGCTATTTCCGTGCCTTCGATGCCTCGAACGGCAAGATCCTATGGGAATTCCGCACCGGCTCGGGCGTAAACGGCGTGCCGGTCGCATTCCAGATCGACGGGAAAGAGTACATTGCCGTGCAATCGGGCTGGGGCGTCGACGCGGCGCGCATGCAGGCACGCATCAACCTGGTGCGGACTTGGGAATTCCCCGACGTGCCGCAGGGCGGGTCGGTCTGGGTGTTCGCGCTAGACTAAATCTTGGCCTGAGTGAGGGGTGGGCGGCTCTAACCCGCCGCCCGCTGTGGGGCGTGCCTGAAGGCGTGGGCAACCGCCTCGCAAGCTGGTTTGGGCTTGAGACCGGCATCGAAGGGCAACGGCCGTGAGAGCGCGCCGTCACCGCGCCATTTCGACTCGTTGGTCTCCCGGCGCACGATCCAGCTGTGCCGGTCCGACAACCCCCAAGTCACCACCATCTTCACGGCAGGCTCGTCGAGGGCGGCATCGAGAAAGCGGCTGTAGGTGTCCGCCACGAGACGGTCGCGCACGACGGGATCCGCTGCCGCGCTCTCATCGGTCACATCGAGCTCGGTAATTTGAATCGCCAGACCGAGACCCGCCAGATCGGCGAGAAACCGCCGTAGCCGCGCGGCTGAAAAGGGCGGCCCGCCGACGCAGGAAAGATGGGCTTGGATCCCGACCGCGTCGACCGGCGTCCCATTCTGCTGCATTCGCTCCATGAGTTTGAGCAGCGCCGTGCGGCGTGCCTCCTGGTCAGGCGTGTCGAGTTCGATGTCGTATTCATTGACGACAAGCCGCGCCGCGGGGTCGGTTTCTCGCGCGACGCGGTAGGCGAGATCGAGATACTCCGGTCCCAAGGTTTTGAGGAAGACGGCAGTGCGGAGCCCGTCCGCACGGCCATCCTTCGGCTCGATCGGCTCGTTGACGACGTCCCAGCTGTGGACCATGCCGCGATAACGGCCGGCCAGCTGCCGGATATGCTCGATGACTGCGCGCTCCTGTTCCCCGGGCGTGGCTAAATCGAAGAACCAGGCCGGGGTACGGTGATACCAGAGGAGGTTGTGACCTCGAAGGACGAGATCATTCTCAAGCGCGAAACCGGCGATCGTGTCGGCGGGGCCATAATCATCGTTGCCTCGCCCGCGCCGGTTCGTGACCTGCCATTTCATCTCGTTCTCGGCAACGACAAGCCCCGCTTGCTGCAGGACGAGATCGATAAATTCGCGATCGGTATTGATTTGTGCAGCCGAAATCGTGGTTCCGTAAAAGAGCCCCTTTTCCGCGGCCAGCTTTCGCAGTGTCGCCGCTTCGGCCGCCCGAGAGCCTCGTGGCGACCCAAGACCGATGCCGCTACCGAGCGCTGCAAGGCCAGCGGCGAGAACGCGGCGCCGGTCCGGATCGCTTTCAGGATGCCCGGTATCGACCATTTATTGTCTGGAAAAGAAGGGTTGCGATGGAAACTGCGACAGGCAAAACGGACTTTTACCGATCGCCGCGGTTGATCTGCAATAGGATTGGTGTCGCGGCTCAGTGTGATCCGGAAATAACCCGCCTCAAGCCAAGATTGGATGGGGAGCCGCGGTTGTTTCAGCCGAATCGAGATCCCCATGGCTGGTTTCGGCCGGTGTGGGCGCGACGGAAACCACCCTTGCTGCCGGCAACATTACGGTCACGGTTGTCCCACGACCCTTCTCGCTCTTGATAGTGAGGGAACCGCCATGTAGCTCGGCCAGCTTTCGCGCCAGAGGCAGCCCGAGACCGGTGCCCTCGTGCCGACGCGCCAGGCCCGAATCGACTTGGCCAAAGAGTTCGAGCGCAATCTCTATCTCCGACGGGGTCATGCCGATTCCGGTGTCCTGCACCGCGAATTCGATACCGCCGACCTCGGCGCGCCGTACCGTGACGGCAACCGTCCCGCCGAGCTCAGTGAACTTGATCGCGTTTGTCAGAAGATTGAGCAAGATTTCCGTCAGTCGCGTGCGGTCCGCCATTACACGCGGCATATCGCTTTCGAACTCGACCGACAGATGAAGCAAACCGGCATTGGCGCGATCCATGACCAGGGCGACGCAGCTGTCGACCAACCGACGCGGGTCGATGACTTCGTCATTAAGGTCGAGCTTTCCGGCATCGATGCGCGCCAGATCGAGGATCTCGTTGATGACGTGCAGAAGGTGCTCGCCGCTCTGTCGGATGAGACCGATATATTCGGTCTGCCGCGACTGGAGTGGGCCGGCAATCCCGTTCTCCAGCACTTCCGAGAAGCCGAGGATCGCGTTGAGCGGTGTGCGCAACTCGTGGCTCATATTGGCCAGAAACTGCGATTTCGCGAGATTGGCCGCCTCGGCAACCGCCTTTGCGTCGTGCAAGGCGCGCTCGGCCCTGACCTTCTCCGTAATGTCGCGCGCCGTCCCTCGATAGCCCAGGAACCGCCCCGCGTCATCGAAGAATGGATTGCCGCTGACCGACATGATGCGTTCCGGGTCCTCCGCGACTTCTCGCGAGTACAAATAGTCACGGAAGGGTTCGTGCCGGTCCAAAACGGCGAGATGCTCCTGCCATTTGGTCGGTTCGGTGACGACATCGCCCGCGACGTCGATGCGCCGTCGGCCGATGACGGTCTGAGGATCGTCGCCAAACGCCCGAATATGGTCGGACACATAAGTAAATCGATGGCTCTCATCGGTCTCCCAGAACCAGTCCGATGAGGTCAGAGCAAAATCGCGACATCGCGCCTCGCTCTCGCGCAAAGTGGCCTCGGATCGCTCCAGAGAGCGGGAGTGCGCCACCAGCGCCCGGAACAATAGCGCGAAACCGATGATCGTACAGAGCGTGCCAAGCCCGATGAATATCGATTGGCGGCGCCCGTTGGCGAACACCACGTCTTCCGAAAGAGAGACCGTCACCGCAAGCGGAAAGTCGCGGAGCGGATGGACGAAGACGATGCGCGCGATCCCGTCGATATAGCCTGGCGATCGGTAGGTGCCGCCCCCTTCCTCGACACGCAGGTAGAAGGGCGATTGCGGCGCCAATTTTTCGCCCATCATGCTTACAGCGGCGGGGTACCGAGCCAGCATTGTGCCGTCGCGGCGAAACAATGCTACCGATCCGCCGTCCTGTAACGCGATCGCCCGATAAAACTCCTCCGCGTAACCGACATCGATCGCACCTACCACCAAGCCCAGCAAATCGCCTTGCGGCCCATCGACGCGTCACGCAAGGAAGAACGACCAGGTACCGCTGAGCCGGCTGATGGCGGGAGCGCTGATATAGACGCCTAAAACGTCATGGTGATGCAGGTGCTCGTAGTAGTCGCGATCGGACACGTCTACGGCCGGCACCGGCCAGGGTCGCGAACCGTTGACGAGCCTGCCCCCAGCGCTGATCAAGGCGACCGTATCGGCTTGCGGTACCAGCTTCAATCGCTCCGCGAGAAAGCGATGGACCGCCTCGGTCCCCATCAAGCTCTCGAACTGTTCGGGGCTATTGAGACCCGTGGCGAGGACCATTGCCGTTGTCTCCTGCAGAACGAGATCGACCGCCTGCATGGAGCGTGCCGTCTGCTCGGCCAGCAAAATGCCGAGTTGGGCTATTTCTTGTTGAGAGCGTCTGATCGCCTCTGCACGCCGGTCCCAGACTGCGGCACTCGCAGCAAACAGGACGATGGCGAGCAGTCCAATTCCGACGAACGAGAGGAGCC
>Ga0126379_10000386_pt1 | contig 24125 bp, 18 predicted proteins | sample PanSoiMetPlot_24_FD_92640 | JGI IMG/M metagenome (GOLD analysis project Ga0126379, IMG submission 92640) | Tropical forest soil microbial communities from Panama - MetaG Plot_24 | ecosystem: Environmental > Terrestrial > Soil > Tropical forest > Bulk soil | place: Panama | collected 2016-02-17
CTACGGTCTTTCAGCATGGAGCGGATCGCGTGGAGGTGTGGGACGCGGAGGACTTCGATCCCTGGAATACCCTCCGCTGGGAAACGGTTCGCGTGTTCTTCTATCGCCAGCACAAGCCGGACGGCAAGGTGGTGAAAGCCTACTGGCTGACGAATTTTCCCTCTTCCACGGTGGGCCCGCAGGCTCTATTCCGCATGGGCAAAAGCCGCTGGGGGATCGAGAACCAAGGCTTCAACGATGCCAAGAGCCGTCACGGCCTTGAACCTATCTGTCATCATCATGCCAACAGTCTGCTGATCGACTGGCTCCTAACCATGCTGGCCTTGAGCATCGAACGACTCTACCGACTCCGCTACCTCCACCGTGGCAAACATCGGGTACACAGCAGTGCCCAGTTGCTGCTGCTTCTGTCGCTCAGTTTCTCCCGCCCCTGTGCTGCCAACAGTAGCTGACGCATAGCAGAAAAACTGAAGGTCCACATTCGGCGCTCAGACTACTCTGCAATGCCAAATCGCTCTCGAGGGACAAAATTACCGGAACAGACTCGTCTGAAAATAGGTCCCTCCCACCACACCCGGCCATCGGACAAGCAATCCTGTCAAAATCTAAGGTTCTTTTCTCCACCTCCCCAATAGTTCCGAAACCGCTGTACGTGGAATCGGTTTCTTGATTCCGACAGCGCAGAGGTGTAGCCTTGCCGAGTCCACTGAGGAGGAGATTATGGCTACAGCGACAAGCGCGATTGAACCTAGCGTGAAGATTAGCGCAAACAAGCTGCTCATTAATGGCAAATGGCTGGATGCGGCTTCAGGGAAAACGTTCCCGACTATTAATCCATCCACCGGCGAAGTGATTACGCAAGTAGCAGAGGCGGATGCCGCGGATGTGGACAAGGCGGTGGCGGCGGCGCGGGCGGCGTTCGAGAAAGGGTCGTGGCGCAAGAAGATGACGGCATCACAGCGTGGGCTGCTGATGAACAAGCTGGCAGATTTAATCGAGAAGCATGCGGAAGAACTGGCGCAACTCGAAGCTCTGGATAACGGAAAGCCGTATCACGTGGCGCTGGGTGCGGATTTGCCGCTGACGATCGCATGCTACCGGTACTACGCGGGCTGGGCCGATAAGATTCAGGGCAAAACCATACCAGTACAGGGGCGATATTTCACCTATACAAAACACGAGCCCGTGGGCGTGGTGGGACAGATCATTCCGTGGAATTTTCCGCTGCTGATGCAGGCATGGAAACTGGGACCGGCGCTGGCGTCAGGTTGCACCGTGGTGTTGAAGCCAGCCGAACAGACGCCGTTGTCGGCGCTACGCGTGGGCGAACTGATTCTGGAGGCGGGATTCCCGGAAGGAGTGGTGAATATTTTGCCGGGGTACGGGCCGACGGCGGGTGCAGCGCTTGCCCGGCACATGGATGTGGACAAGGTAGCGTTCACCGGATCGACGGAAGTAGGCCACCTAATCATGAAGGATTCGGCTCAATCAAACTTGAAGCGCGTAACGCTGGAGCTGGGCGGCAAGAGTCCCAACATCGTGTTTGCCGATGCGGACATGGACAAGGCCATTGAAGGGGCGCACTTCGCGCTGTTCTTCAATCAGGGGCAATGCTGCTGCGCGGGCTCCCGGCTGTTCGTCGAAGAGAAAGCCTACGACGAGTTCGTAGAGAAAAGCGTGGAGCGAGCGAAGAAGCGGACCGTCGGTAATCCCTTCGACAAAAATACCGAGCAAGGCCCGCAAGTCGATCAGGACCAATTCAATAAGGTGATGAACTACATCGACATTGGGAAAAAAGAGAAGGCCAAACTGATGGCCGGCGGCGGCCGCGTGGGCGACAAAGGCTATTTCATCGAGCCCACGGTGTTTGCCGATGTACAGGACGACATGAAGATCGCGCAGGAAGAAATTTTTGGACCGGTGATGTCGATCTTGAAGTTCAAGGACATCAACGAAGTGGTAGAGAGGGCAAATAAGTCGCTGTACGGATTGGCAGCGGCGGTTTGGACGTCGGACATCACGAAAGCGCATGCCATTGCCGACGGCGTAAGAGCCGGAACCGTGTGGGTGAATTGTTATGACGTGTTCGACGCGGCCGCACCCTTCGGCGGTTTCAAGCAGTCCGGCATTGGACGCGAACTCGGCGAGTATGGCCTCGCGAACTATACCGAGGTGAAAACGGTCACGGTGAAGCTGTAGGACTTGCGGGTTCTAAGTTTTTAGCGAAGCATCCATGCTTAGGCTGCTCAGTCGACCGTCGCAGCGAACTCACTGCTTCCTGGTTCGCTGCTCACAGCATGTGGACAAACCATAGATGCGTTGTCATCCCGAGCGCAGCGAGGGATCTGCGTTTCGCAAGTGCCAAGAGAAAAGCAGATTGCTCACTCCGTTCAGCACTCTGAGGGCCCCTTTTTCGAGTTGCCACGCAGACCCGAAGGTTCGACCATCGATCAGGATCGTTTTGGCGGAATTCGACAGCTATGGCGTTCAAGATACGGGCGTACGAGGCGCGCGATTTCCAGTCGATTCATAGGTTGGATCAGGCGTGTTTTCCGCCGGGGATTTCCTATAGCAAATGGTCGATGCAGTATTTTGTGAATCTGGCAACCGCGGATTGCCTCGTAGCGGAAGACGAGAAAAAGATCGTCGGGTTCCTGCTGGCCGAAACCAATCCGCCGCTGGCACACATCATCACGCTGGACGTGGCCGAATCGCACCGCCAGCAGGGGGTTGGCAGCGCGCTCCTACGGGAAATCGAGGAGCACTTCGCGTTTCATGGGATCCAATCGGTGCTACTGGAAACCGCAGCGAACAATGAGACCGGGATTGCGTTCTGGACACATCATGGATATCGTAACGAAGCAGTCGTCAAAAGGTATTATCTGGGCAAGATTGATGCCTACGAGATGAGGAAGAAACTGCCGCCCTGAAGTGCTTCACATACCAGCAATCGGTACCAGGGTGGTGCCCATCCTTCGCGCCTTTTGCGAACAGGGGCTCTTAGTACGCAACAGTTTGTAGGGCCAATGATCGAAGCTTGTTGCCGTTGAATCCAGAACCGAACCTTAACGACGCCCCTTCAAATCTCAGGGCACGGGGGGCGGCACCCGGAAAAAAGACCAAGCGCGGCCCCAGCCAGTTGCGGTGGCAGCCATCAGGAGCGGAAGAGTGAATGACTACTTGCTGTCTGTGATTTTGGGGATCGTCGAAGGGCTGACGGAATTCTTGCCGGTCAGTTCGACAGCCCATTTGCGGATCGCGGAAGCGTTGCTGCACGTCGACCTAGCGAGCGGCTACTGGAAGATGTACACCATCGTGATTCAGCTCGGTGCGATTTTGACGCTGCCGATCTATTTTCGTCACCGCATTGCCAAGTTTCTGTCGACATTCCCAAAAGGAGAGCGCGGCGACCGCACCGTGCTGACGCATCCGCTGAGCTTGGTGACGATTGCGTTTGTGGTGACAGCGATTCCCGCGTTTCTAATGACCAAGATTATTGGGAAACACCTGGAGAGCCTGTACATCATCGGCTGCGCGCTCCTGATTGGCGGAATCGTGATGTGGTTTATCGATGCGCGCAACAGCAAGGCCGAGGCGGCCGGAGAAGGGTCCAAGACCGGACTGATTCGCACGTGGCACATGAAAGATATGAGCCTGGGACAGGCAGTGTGGATCGGAGCGTGCCAGATCCTGTCGGCGGTGTTTCCGGGGACGTCGCGGTCGATGTCGACCATCGCCGCCGGACAGTTGGCGGGTATGTCGCGCGCGTCGGCATTGGAGTTTTCCTTCTTTTTGTCGATCCCGACGATGATAGTGGCGACGGCGTACGATTTGCTCAAATCCCTGGTGGGGAAAAACGCGAATCCCATTGGAGTGACGGGCATCGACGCACACGGTTGGATCGTGCTGGCCATCGGATTTGTAGTGTCGTTTATCGTGGCGTATGGCACGGTCGCATGGTTCATGGCCTATGTCAGGAAACGCGGATTCGGCCCGTTTGCGGTCTATCGAATTGTGCTGGGGATACTGGTGCTCTACTTCGCGGGAAGAATTGGCTAACAAAGGTCTCATCCTCTGTGCTCTGTGTGTGCTCTTTGGTAAATCGCAAACAAGTGACGCCGCAGGCTGCCAACCAGGAAACAAAGCCGAACAGGGGCTTGTGCCAACCAGCGCGGATGGTATCATTCTGACGTTCCTCCAACAGGGGCGCAACAGCGCCGCGCCCCTGCGACACTCGGCCTTCCCCCAAAAAAGCTGAGGAGATTTACGTGCGCTTTCTTACGCCAACTCAGAATAAACGGCTTAATGAGCTGATTGGCTTTCTGTGCATCACATTGGCGGTCCTGCTGGGACTCGCCTTAATTTCCTATTCGCCGAAGGACGTCGCCTTTAACGTCAGCGGACCCGCGGCCGACGACCGTCCGGCGCGCAACTGGATCGGGCCGGTAGGCGCCTACACGTCCGACTTGCTGTTCCAGGTGTTTGGATTCGCGGCGTTCCTGCTGCCGGTCGCGCTCGGCATGCTGGGATGGAAATGGATCCGCAGCCGGGCCATCGAATCCCAATGGGCCACGATCACGGGTTACGTGTTGCTGCTGATGTCGCTCCCTTCCCTCCTGTCGCTGAGCCATTTTCCAGAAGTGCGAGGAGCGGTACCGGCGGGCGGACTGCTCGGAACCGTGGTGTCGCACGGTTTGCAGTCTGGATTCAACTTTTGGGGAGCGGTGCTGGTGGCGCTAGCCATCCTGGTCGTGGCGTTATTCCTCACCACAAGCTTTTCCTTCAGCGGTGCGCATGCCTGGGCCAGCGGCCATAACGGACCGCTCGGAAAAATGGAAAAACTGGGAATCCTGCGGCGGGCACAGGCGCGTTGGCACGACTGGCGGGAGCAACGCGAGCAGGATAGGATGCGGCGCGAGGTAGAAGAACGGCGGATGGCCGGCAGGAAGCCGGTAGCGCCGCAGATTGTGGGCCGCGCCGAAGGAGCCGAAGAGCCAAAGACGATTCAGCTGCACGATTCCAGCGACGTGTTCAAGAACAAGAATGCGGCGGAGGAAAGGGACGAGGAAGAAGAAGAGACGGGGCACAAAGCGCCTATTCTGCTGCTGAATGGGGAAAAGCAAGAAAAGGTGAAGAAGGCGGATCCGAAGATCGCCAGAACGAATACCAACTACCGCCTGCCGGGCGTACAGTTGCTCCGCTCCGGTGAAGGCACTCAGAAATTAGACGAGGATGAACTGAAGTTGCGGGCGCGGGCCATCGAAGCGAAATGCCACGAATTCGAAGTGGAAGGACGCGTAACGCAAATCAATCCGGGCCCGGTGGTGACGACGTTTGAGTTCAAGCCCGAAGCCGGCATCAAGTACAGTCGTATTATTGGACTAACCGAGGATTTGTGCCTGGCACTGCAGGCGGAGTCGATCCTGATCGAAAGAATCCCGGGCAAATCCACTATTGGCATTGAAGTGCCAAATGACCGCCGCCAGACGATCTCGCTGCGCGAGATTATCGAAGCCACAGAATTTGTCAATTCGCCAAGCAAGCTAACGCTGGCGATGGGGCGCGATTTGCACGGGCGGATCCGCGTGACGGATTTGTCGTCGATGCCCCACTTGCTGATTGCCGGCTCCACGGGCACGGGCAAGAGCGTGTTCATCAATTCATTAATGATGTCGATCCTGTACAAGGCAACGCCGGACGAAGTGAAGATGGTCCTGGTGGATCCGAAGCGTCTGGAGCTTAGTTTATATGGGGGGATCCCTCACTTGCTAGCTCCGGTGGTCACGGATCCGAAGGTGGCGTCGAACGTGCTCCGAAATGCCACGCGGGAAATGGAAAACCGCCTGAAATTGCTGGCACAACGCGGCGTGCGCAACATCGACCAGTACAATCGCACGTTCCAGAAGCAGCAGTCGCTTTCTCTATTCGACAATGTGGAAGAAACCGAACACAAGCCTCTACCTTACCTCATTATCGTCATCGACGAGTTGGCCGACTTGATGATGGTGGACACAAACAACGTGGAAGAGTCCATCACACGACTCGCGCAGATGGCGCGCGCGGTGGGAATTCACCTGATCCTGGCGACGCAGAGGCCCTCGGTGGACGTGATTACCGGCTTGATCAAAGCGAACTTCCCTGCCCGCATTTCGTTCCGCGTGGCCAGCAAGGTGGACTCACGAACCATTCTCGACGCGAACGGCTCGGAATCGCTGCTCGGTAAGGGCGATATGCTGTACTTGCCGGCAGGTTCAGCGCGGCTGCATCGCATTCATGGTCCGCTGGTGCTGGAGGACGAGATCAGCGCGGTGTGCGACTTCTGGAGAGCGCAGGCGCAGGCCAAGTATAACGAGCAGCTGCTGGAACCGCCGAAGGATGAGGACGGCAAGAACGAGGGGGGCGGCGGGGCAGGCAGTGACGACGAAGCAAGCGGCGACGGTGCGGACGACGATCTGTACCAGGATGCCGTGCGCGTGTGCTGCGAGATGGGGCGGGCATCGACATCCACCCTGCAGCGACGTTTGCGTATCGGGTATGGCCGCGCGGCACATCTGATCGACTTGATGGAAAAGGACGGCATTGTGGGCCCGCCGGACGGGACGCGCCCGCGAGAAGTCCTGAAGGGACGCAATTGGATGAAGGAGTTTGATGATTCGCAGGAGTGAGTGAATCGACCAGTGCTTGGAGTCAACGAACACCCGCCGGTGAGACGTTGCGGTCCATCCTTATTATTCTTTACGGATTGATGTTCTTTGACGCACGGAGTGCGGCTGCCCAACCCCTCCTCGGCTGGTTCAGGTGTTTGTAGCGCTTGACAATGCACACACCAAGGATTGTCCCGGCGAATCGGTTGTGGGCACGCGGGAACACGCGGTAGCAGCGTAGGCGAAGTGCCAGAAATGTAGCCTGACGGCGACTCAGAGGCTGTTCACTTCGGGCTGGTGAAGTGCCCGAGCCGCGTCGCGCAAGGGCTGGCGCGGGCTACCAATGAGGCCGCTTCATATTTACTCATACAGTATCTATTCGTACAGTTTACCTGTCCTAAAGGACAGGAGAAAGACTTGGACCCGTCCTGGCCTAAGTCATAAGAATTTGCCTGTACGGCATTTTCTCTTCGGAGCAGTAGATGGCCACACCCATGCCCCGTAGCCTATACGCGCCATGAGGAACCACGGGCCGAATACCAATTTCCACGAAAAACCAAATCCTGTCAGCGGGCGGTTGGTCCGATTGTTGATACTGTGCGCAACGCTACTGACAGGCGGGATGGCCGTCAACCAGGTAGCGGCTCAAGGGTTAGTGGCGTTTAGCCCGACATCGGCAAGCTTCGGGAACGTCAATGAGGGCGGCAGCAAGACGCTTTCCATGACCATCTGGAACAACGGCCGGGCAGCGCTCACCATTACAAAAGAAACCGTCTCTGGGAGCGCGTTCAGTGTGAGTGGGCTGAGCGTGCCCACGACGATTCAGCCCGCAGCGTCTGTGACCGTCACGGTGAAGTTTGCCCCGGCGTCATCCGGGTCGTTCGCAGGATACCTGGCAATTACGAGCAATGCCTCAAATAGTTCGGTGAATTTGGCGATGTTGGGCACCGGGGTTGCGCCAGCGCTGCGGGCGACGCCGTCGAGCGCGAGCTTTGGCAGCGTGCCGCTGGGCATTACCAACTCGCAGACGATGCAATTAACGAATACAGGCGCGCTCACTGTAACAATCTCGTCGGTTACCGTGGGTGGGAAGGGTTTTGCCCTACACGGGATCACTATGCCGCTGGTGCTGACCGGGGGCAAGACTGTGAACGCAACGCTGACCTTTGCACCGACCGTGACGGGATTTGTTGCAGGCAGCATATCCATTGCCAGCAATGCAACCAACAAAACGCTGACCGTGACCATGAGCGGAACGGGAGTCGCGGATATAAGGACCATCGCGGCGACACCAACAAGCTTGAGCTTTGGCAACGAGAATCTGGGACGCTCCAACACGTTGCCGGTCACGTTGAAGAATACAGGCAATTCCGGCGTCACGCTCTCGGGGGTAACCATCAGCGGAACGGGAATCGCAACGAGCGCAATAACCGGAACGACGATCGCCGCAGGTCAGACCACTACATTGACTGTCACGTTTGCACCAAAGGCCGCGGGAACTGTTAGCGGCATCGTAAAGGTGGCGAGCAACGCCACGAATTCGCCGGCGACCATCGCGGTGAGCGGGTCCGGCATTGCGGCAACGACACATTCGGTGGAACTAAGCTGGACCGCGAGCACCTCGGCGGGCATCGTCGGATATAACGTGTACCGTGCAATCGGGACGGGCGGATACAGCAAACTCGACAGCTCAATAGTGACTGGGCTTAAGTACACCGATGTTACGGTCACGGCCGCAACAACCTACAAATATGTTGTGACGGCGGTAGATTCACTGGGCCGGGAGAGCGCATTTTCGCTGCCGATAGCGGCGACGGTGCCCTAGCCCACGCGCCAAGCAAATCATCGACAACTTGGTTATGAGGATTTCTCGTGGAATTTTCCGAGCAGAGTGCTGGCGTGTTCGCAAGCTTGCGGTCGTCGCGACCAAAGGCGGCGAGAGGGAGCCGACGCCGAGTTCGCCGGCAACTTTACCGTGGACGAAAACAGGTATGACGATTTCCGATTTGGTCTCGAGGGAACAGGCCAAGTAGCGCGCGTCGGTAGCAACGTCGTCAACGACAATCGTTTTACCTGTAGACGCTGCCGCCCCGCAGATCCCCTGATTGAGTGGGATGCATTCCTCGTGTCCATCACACTCACAGCAAGAGACAAATGTCTTTTCGGATCGAATGTTGATGTTCCATTTTTTGGGGTGCGCCTTTATAGAGCTCTCCAGAACTTGTTGCTAAGTCCTTTCAAACCAAGAAAACATTCTGGACAAGTTCCTGCCACTAGCGACGCGTCGAAGACGCAGTCGATGCTACTGCCCACGTAAGACCGTATGATGGCGCCTACTTGTCGGACGGGTATATACGCTTCCAGTCGTCCTTCATACTGATCACAATCCAACCGCTCTTATTTGCTTGTGTCAGCAGCGCCTCAGAAAAAGTTCCCACATGAGTGTTTGGGAGCCCCTTCGCCGGTCCATAGGCATACTCGCGCTGGCCATCGTCGTGAAGCACCAGCATCATCAGCCTCGCGCCGTCGCCCGCTTGCGTCCATTCCAGCATTTGCTGATCGCCCGCGGTATTGCCGAAGGCTGCAGATGGCCGCTTGCCGATAAACATGTTGGTGCCAATCGCCTTGCCCGGCCCATCGTCAATGAAGAATGGTTTCGGCTCGCGCATCAGAACAGGCTTGCCGTTTACATAATCGTACTTGGTCATTATGCTCGAGCCCACGACTTGTTCAGGCGGGACACCATAAACCCGCTCGCTGTAAACTCGCACGAACTCCTGCCCGCCGCCAGTGACGATAAAGGTCCTGAAATCTTTTTCACGCAAATACTTCATAACTTCCAGCATGGGCTGGAAAACGAGTTCGGTGTACAGCCGGTCGAAGCGCGGGGCTTTCGCAGTTGTAATCCACTGTTTGACGAGCGCCTGAAAGTCTTCGGTGCCCATTCCAGAGTGGGTCACGGCGACGATTTCCATCCAATCCTTCTCACTGAACTTACTTATAGCTTCACGGTCACCGGTGAGCACCGACTCAAACGGTTCGGTCGTTTTCCACTCTGGGTGTTCGGAGCCATTTCGCCCACGCGATGGAGCGCAAACAGGGCTTGGCCATACAAAGGATGTTCGGTCCAAAGAGTGCCGTCCTGATCGAACGTGGCGATGCGATTCTTGGGTTCGACATATTTCGGGCTGGACTTTTCCGTGGTGGCGCGCACGAATTCGAGGACTGCCTTCTTTGAGGTACCCTCATTCCATGAGGGCAGCGGATCGCCCACTGCTTCGGACGCTGGACTGAAAGTTGCCAAAACCGCCGTGGCTGCCGAAACCTTAATCAGGTCTCTCCGTGAGATTTTCATACACTCTCCTCACATGCCCAGGTGCGAGATTTTAGCGAGATGGCAAGTTATACCCGATCCAGTTAGTAGACAAGCCATCAGAAATAACAGTGCTGGGGCTCGGCAAGTAGCTAGCAGCTTCCGCCCGGCAAGCACCATTTAGGTCAGTTTTTCACTCAGCAGGTTGAGCTGGCGGTGCTAGTCGGTAGAGTCAAGTACTGAAGCCAGTGCGCCGGGACAAACCGGCGTGGAGGTGCGGAATCAGGGAAGCTGCGCCGATGGAGAGCGAAACACGAACGCCACAACCATATGGCATTGGATCGGTTTTCCGTCATAGGTTGCTGCGCTGAAATTCCAATTTTTCAAAGCGCCGGTTGCCGACGCCGTCAGCGGCGGAATGTCCCGCAGAGGCGCGACCTTGGCGGCGTTGCCCTGCGTGTCCAGCGTGACGTTCAGGACCACCGCCCCTTGGGCTTTCGCCTTGGCAGGATACGGCGCAAAGGTCGCCGTGTTCAGTTGTGCTGGAGAAAATGCCGGATCCTTCGTAGAGATGGGCTGAACTTGCGATGGCGGTGGCAGCGGAATGTTGTCCGCTCCGAGAAAGCCGGGATCGTACACGATGTTGATCGTCAGCGTCGATGCCACGGGCTTTCCATCCAGCATCGCCGGCGCGTACGTCCAAGAGCGCACCGCCGCTGCGGCCGGCCCGGACACCGAAGATATATCCCTTAGAATCCCCACTCCCGTTACTTGACCTGTATTGTCCAGGTCTACCGAAAGCGTAACCACCCCCGCGTCCAGGCTACTCGCGGGATAAGGAATGTTTCCGGCTTTGCTCACGTTCGCCGGAATGAAATGCGCCGGCTCTTTTGCCTCACACGTTATCGCCCATGCCACAGCAAGAATGATCAGCAACACGCTTGTGGAAATGTTGAAAATTCGCTTCATCGCTGTAATCCTCAGGGCTTTGAAACAGAAAACACCGGCAACCTCGGAGGGCGTCCCTTACACAGTATTCGGATACTGGCCGATGGGTATTGTCAAAAGTACCAGCCAACTTGTAAACGCTTGACTTCAAGCTGATGGGCCACCGGTCTCTTGTGATGACTATGCGCTATAGCCATCTATCGCTGGAGCATCAGCAAGTTGCGATGGAGCGATTGAACCGTTATAATTTTTGAGTCGCAAATTGTTGGGGAAGGCCATGAGCATCGAAAGATCAACAGGAAACTCGCGGTACAACTCACTGGCCGGGTTGCGATTGCCACAGTAGCACCAGCCAACGTTTGCACTTTGTAATTTGTTGAAGAGCCGGGGTAGCTCATTGGTAGAGCGCCGCCCTGAAAAGGCGGGCGTAGCCAGTTCGATTCTGGCCCCCGGCACCAGATTTTTGCTGTTTCTTCGCCCGGACCGCAGGCGCGAGGATGACGTCGAAGTATTCACCGCACCTTGAGTAATTCGTCGCCGCTATGCCACCCACTTCATTGTCGGCTTCTTGCGTTTTCTCGCGCAGTCCAGCAGATACAAATCAATCAGTTTCTGGTAAGGCAGTCCCGTCTCTTCCGCCAGTTGCTTGAAATAGCCCACGACTTCCGGACTCAAGCTAATGCCCACTGCCTTTTTCTTTTTTGCGTACGGGTTCTTCAGCTCTTTCAACTTGGAGAAATTATATTCCTTCCTCATAGAAGCGCACCTCTCTTCTAGTCGCCTTACGGGCAGAAATCACGGAATCGATTTCCTTGTAACAGTGAACTCCACAGCCCCGATGAACCAAATTGCGTGACGGACCGCTTCCTCCCGCCCAGACAGCTTGCTGGATGCCCGCTGACGGTGCGTAGGCGAGTTCCCACAAAACATCATCGGCGATCAGCGTCTGCCACTGCGTGTTGTCGTCGACGAGCGTCTGGATATGTCGTTGTAAGAGGTCGGAAGCGATGGTCATCTAGGCCTCCTCGTAGTTAGCGGCGCTCTCCATGATACGCGTTCAACCAACGATTGTGGCATCAAGATGCCCGGTGGTATCGATGCCGGAAAAGTCGGCCGTTCAATAGATGGGCCACTTGGCCGCATAACGCGCGACCCTTACAAGCGGTTACGCGCTGCGTTCAAAAATTGTGGTCGGCTGACCGGAAGTTATTCCGATTAGTAATGGAAGGCGGATAGTGTTTACCGAGGGAGTAATCTGGCGATTGCGGTTTCCGCCTGTGTCACGGTGCAACGGATCCGATAAGTGACGCGGACTTTGACGCTGGCCCGAAGTCCGGTTCGGGGAGGTAATGCACTGATGAATTTTACGCGCCAGCCGATCTCTCCGAACCCCCGGGGGTTGAGTCCATTTGCTGATCGAATTATTGGGCAGTTGGAGGCTAAGTAATTATCGGCTGAACGTAGGAAGATGCATTATGTCGGTCTGGGGAACCGTCTCTAACGGATTCCCGGCTTTGCGCCATGCTGCTAGGCCTCCAACAATCACAAACGCGTTAAATCCTCGTTCTCGTAGCAGATGCGCCACACGGGCGCTAGTCGCTTCGCGCGGTCAAGTACAGTACAGGTAGATGTCTTTGTCCCTGGGAAGTCTCTTCACTTCCTCCGACAGATTATTCGGCTCCAGGCGAATCGATCCTCGCATGCGGTCCGCCCCCGGATCATAGTAACCGTGGCTGCGCACATCGGCCAGCAGAACCCTTTCTGCATATTCACTTTGCAGCTTTGCTGCCAGGTCTGTGACCTGTATACGTGGAACGATGCGGTCCGCCCGATGCTTCCAGTACAGCGAGATGCGATACGCGGTGAATGCAATCGCGGCGATAACGACCACGATCTCGACTGCGTGTCCCGCCGCTTGAAAACCACGCGCAATGGTCGCCACGAAGTCGCGAAAGATAAATCCGGCTCCGCCATACGCAAGCGCATAGACAGAGGCGCCAAGGAAGTCCAGCCCCAGAAACTGCGGGAATGGCATTTTCATGCTCCCCGCCAGCGGAGGAGCCATCGAATTAATTCCGGGAATGAACTTGGCGATCACCAAAGTGGCCCGGCCGCGCTTGTAGAACGATTCCGCAGAGCGCAGGATGCACGTTTCCGGATCGACGGAGACCCGGCATAGAAAACCTAACAAGCGCCAACCCATGCGGCGTCCGAGTACGTAAAGCAACGAGTCGCCCAATAGCATCGCCGTCACTGCAACCAGCGTTGCCGCCGGCGCGTGCAGGCCACCCGATGCCACCGCGGCTCCGCCCGCAAGAAGAGCCAGTGCCGCTGGTACTGGAATCCCTAGCGCTTCTGCCAAAACGATGAAGAAAATGACAACGTATCCGTGGTGGACGATCTGCGCAAGGAGGTCATTCATAGCATCAAGTCACCACAGAAAAAGGCATCTCTGCAAGCTAATGGGCAATGCTCACCCTTGCCTGCCCTTTCTCCTCCCATCTTTGTTCGTTTTTCTCCTTCGTACTGAAGAGTTCATGTTCAATTTTCTAAGCTCCTCGGTGAGACGCTCTAATTCGGATTCGAGGGTCCTAAAGGCTTCAGCGGCATGATCAAGGTTTCCGTCTCTTCCCATGATCTCCAGCCGCTGGGCAGCTGCAAACGCACTCTTTCTCGCGAAGTTACCAACTGAACCCTTCAGTGTGTGCGCGGCTCTTCCCAACGTTCCGGCATCGCCGCAGCGAATTGCGTCCTTGATTTTCGCCAGACCTTGTGGACAATCAACAAGAAAGAGGTGAATAAGTTCGTGCAGAAGTCGACGATCGCCATCAACTCCCGCCAGGAGTGCCGCATGATCAATCACGCCGTCTGCTTGCTCCGCCTCCGGTACAGACACGCTCGCCAAATTTATTGGGCTGACCAGTCGAGCGATCGCCTGCTCAAGCTCTCTGATGCGGATTGGTTTGGAGGTATAGCCATCCATTCCAGCCGCTAGGCAACGCTCGCGATCTCCCTTCATGGCATGAGCGGTCATGGCGATGATGGGGATGTGTGTGCCTGCCGCCCTCTCCACAGCCCGGATCGCCCTGGTTGCGTCAAGCCCATCCATCTCCGGCATCTGCACGTCCATGGCGATAAGGTCGAACTTACCGGCATGGGCAGCGGCGAGCGCCTCGCGGCCGTTGTTGACAACGGTAACCTGGTGTCCCAATTTCTCAAGAATCCGCGTGGCTACTAACTGGTTGACTTGATTATCCTCGGCCACTAACACTTGCAGCTTACGAAGGGGAGGCCGCGATCGTTTGCCTCGTTTTGGAGTACTAGACCTCTCTCTCACTGGCTGACCGATGGCGCTGACAATCACATCAAAGAGTTCGGATTGTTTGATCGGCTTAGTAAGATATGCCGAGATGCCCAACTTGCGACAACGCGCAACGTCCTCCGGCTGACCGGCCGAGGTCAGCATAACCAGCTTGGTACCGGCGTAGCGGCGGTCCTCCGAGATGCGTTCCGCCACCGCGAAGCCGTCCATGTCAGGCATGTGTCCGTCGAGCAGCACCACAGCGAACGGTTGGTCCGTGCGCATAGATTCTTCCAAGGTGGCAAGGGCAGCCACGCCGCCTTCGACAGCAACCGGACGCATGCGCCAGTTGGTAAACACCTCTTCGAGGATGCGGCGGTTGGTCGCGTTGTCGTCCACGATTAGCACAGGAAGGTCGGTGAGCGTGCGCCAGCGAGAAGGTAGACTCTCCATGCCAGGGTGTTGCACTTCAAATCGTGCCGTAAAGTGGAACGTGCTGCCCCGGTTGGGTTGGCTTTCCACCGAGATGTTGCCGCCCATGAGTTCCACCAACTGCGCCGATATAGCCAGCCCCAGCCCTGTTCCGCCGTAACGCCGTGTGGTGGAGCTATCGGCCTGTGAAAATGCCTCAAAAATGACTGCCTGTTTGTCCGGTGGAATGCCAATTCCCGTATCGGTGACCGAGAAACGCAATTGGATGTCACTTTTGTGGTGCGTCTCGACTTGCACGCGGAGCACGACTTCGCCTTGTTCAGTGAATTTGATGGCATTGCCTACAAGGTTCACTACTATCTGGCGGAGGCGCAAAGGATCTCCCACCAGCGCGGGTGGCAAATCCGGAGTCACATGGCACGCCAACTCCAGGCCCTTCTGGTGAGCGCGTGGAGCCAGCACGCGCATGCTGTCTTCGAGCGCATCGCGGAGGTTAAATGCTACGTGGTCCAGTTGCAACTTGCGCGCTTCGATCTTGGAAAAGTCCAGAAGATCGTTAACCAGGGTGAGCAAGGCGTCGGCTGAGCCTTGAATCACATTAAGATACTCCCGTTGTTCGCGAGTGATCCGGGTCGACAGCGCCAACTCAGCCATACCGATCATTGCGTTCATCGGTGTACGGATCTCGTGACTGATGTTGGCCAGAAACTCGCTCTTGGCGCGGGTCGCTTCTTCCGCTCGCTTTCTGGCTATTTCCAGGTCACGCGCGTACACCCGCAGGGCATCCTCCGCCTCCTTCCGCTCCATGAACTGGCCAATCTGACTGCCGATCGCGCTCATCATGTCCAGCAGCCGACCATCAGGCTTTTGGATCTGGTCACTGAAGAATTCGAGCACGCCCACGACCTCAGTCCCCAGGAGGACAGGAAATCCGAAAGCTGCATGCAGTCCTTCCTTAGTCGCGATCGAAGCACGAGGAAAGTTTGCATCATGGGTCACATCTTCTATCCATGCGGGCTGGGCTTGTGACCAGACTCGGCCAGGTAGGCCTATGCCCCGCGCAAAAGTCTGAAAGTGCGTGCTCTGATCAAACTCTCTAAGCTGCGCCGATGGTATGTGCCAGGTTTCTACGCAGCGCAGCAGATTCTCGTTTTGGTCTACGCGCCAAATGGCGCCCACGGACCAATCAAGACTCTGACAAACAGCTTGCAGGATCCGCGGCGTAGCACTCGCCAGGGTCGGTGCCTCGGCAAGCACGCGTGTGACTGCGTACTGCGCACTCAAACGCACCTCTTCACGCTTTCGTTCCGTGACATCCGCGGCGACAGCGTAAATCAGTTCTCTTTCCGCGTGCACAACGGCAGACCATAGTAGCCATTTGTAGGACCCGTCCTTACAACGGTATCGATTCTCAAAAGAAAGAGTGCTGCGGCCAGATACAATGCTCGCGGCTTCAGCGGTCGTGGCCTTGCGGTCCTCGGGATGCACAAACTCAAGATAGGGACGCGAGAGTAGCTCTTCGCGGCTGTAGCCGAATGCCGTTTCCCAGGCAGGATTAACATATTTGAAGTACCCATCCGTGCCGGCGATACACAAGAAGTTTAAGGACAGGTCGATGAACTCGCGCAGGTCGTCTTCAGTTATCGGATTAAAACGTACAGACGCGTTCATTGCTCTTCCGATCGGGAACATTCAAAAATCCGGACGAGGCGCTCATTGTGGTACAAAGCTGGGAATCCTGCAACTTGGTGGGTTCTAGCCGGTCACAGGGATCGCAGCAGGGATCACCCGCAGTTGCTCAGCGTTTCTCGAGGATGTAGCATCTGTGGCGAAATACCGGGTTCGTCGAATCTTGGGCATGAGGTGGCATCCATGAGCCGAACTTCGGTCTTGGCAGAGAACATCCTTGTTGCCGATGACGACCGCGCGACGCGCTTTGCCGTTTGCAGCATGCTAAAGAAAGCCGGCTATGCGGTTACTGCTGTCAAGGATGGCGCGCAAGCGTTACGCCACATCCAGCGAACAAATTTTGCTCTGGCATTCCTGGACATCTGGATGCCAAAACTGACTGGCCTCGAAGTGCTTGCCCGGGTTCGCGCAGGCAAATCCCATCCGAAAATCATCATCATGACCTCGGACGCCACGCCGGACACTCTGTTGCGCGCGATACGGGAGCAGGCCTATGAATACCTAAGTAAGCCTTTTCCGCCGAAAGTGGCGGTGGAATTGGCCGAGCGAGCACTCAAACAAAACGCTTCTCCTCCGATCGAAGTCATTTCCGCTCGGCCCTATTGGGTGGAGCTGCTTATTCCGTGCACACGCGAAGCCGCGGAACGCATTCAATCCTTTCTGATGAAGCTGGAAGCCGACCTTCCGGATGATCTGCGCAACACGATCGCAATGGCATTCAGGGAGTTGGTGCTCAACGCAGTCGAATGGGGTGGAAAATTGGATCCGAACCGCAAAGTGCGAATTGCTCACCTGCGCTCCTCGCGCATATTGCTGTATCGCGTTGCAGATCCTGGTTCAGGCTTCAGCTTCAAGAGCTTGACCCACGCTGCCGTTGGTCAGCCTGCGGAGGAACCCATCGCACATGTGGCCGTCCGTGACCAGCTTGGAATGCGCCCGGGTGGCTTCGGCATTGCCATGACCCGTGCGATGGCCGATGAGCTGCTCTACAACGAGGCACAGAACGAGGTGATCTTTATCAAATACCTTACTGCACCTGCCAACGTTTCTGGGACTGCGCAAGCTCCCTCGTGATTGCGATACTGAGAAAGCAACTGGATTCGCCGCGGTATTAGACCAGGCGCTTTCGGAAGTTGCCCGGAAACGGGTTCGAGCAGGTCGCAGCGCGAGCGGCGCTCCTTTAGAGCGCATTCCCTCGAGCCAGACTTCTGGCGCGGAATAGCTTCCGAGTACCCCGGCGTCATCCGTCCAATGGAATTCCCGGACGTCAATGGAAAGCACGGGACAAACATCACCGCGTCAGGTCAGAATTCGCACCTGTTGTCTTGGGTAAGGAAAGCGTTGGTCCACTGCAACGTCGGCCGGATGGTGAATCCGAAAAGACTGCAAGCTTAACTGAATGCGCGCTTTCAAGCCGCTAGTCGGAATCGTTCTTGAAGAACACAGGCGCTGACGATGGTCATCAAGATCTGGTCATTGGCAACGCGAGAGCCTTCGTCAGTCTGTCCAAAAAGCCCAGAAGCTTCTTCTGATTGAAGAACAGAAGTGTGTCGAGGACGGGACTGCGGAGGGTATCCTGCACGAACGTGCCGAGCTTCTGTTTTAGGTTCAATGTGGCCGGTGGGCTCAAGAACGGGTGCTTTTGTCTTCGGTAAACCGTGTCGGTGATGACGTCGCGAACCGCCTCTCGAAGAACGTATTTCTCCGTCACTCCGTGTATCTTCTGTGTCACTGGCTGAGAACGGACCAATTCGACGAGATGGTGATCGAGGAAAGGCACACGGCCCTCAACAGAATGCGCCATTTCCATGCGGTCTCCTAACATGGTCAGGATATAACCGGGCAAGAAGGTTTTTGACCACAGATAAAGCGACTGATGCACAGGGTCTCGCCCGATCAGCTGCCCGCGGACATCAATGCTGCTCAGAAGTGCCTGGTATCCGGGGCGTTCCCTATATGTGCTCAAAAACTCTTCCGCGAACAGCTCCTGCATTTTTGCCGATCGGGCGGAGAAAGTCTCGATCCAGGACGGAACAAAGCCCAGAACCCGCTTTACGTTATCGAGCGGTTTTGCTTCTCCGTCTGGCAGAAGCAACCCGCGAGAGACAGGATTGAGCCTTTCGCCGAGATCATCAAGAAGCTTGGCAACCTCGCTTGGTTCGCCTTCCTGGTCGCGGGTTGCAGCACCCAGGCGATGTATCGGTGCATGAGTTTCGTTCTGCGATTAGCGATAGCCCCCTCGGTACCGGCAAAACGCAGATCCTCGCTCGTGGCCAGCATCCAGGGTGCCTTGTTGATTCGCGCAAGGCGTTTCTGGAATCGTGGCGCAAGTCCGTTGAGCCCATCTTTCTGTTTTGCCAAGCAGCCCCGTAGGTTCTCTGACGCGAGCGCGGCGGCCGTCATCCCCTGACCATAGACCGGGTTAAAGGCGCACACCGCATCGCCCATCACCAGAAAACGTTCCGGCCAGACTCTCAGTCGCTCGTAGTGCCGGAGCCGGTTCTCCGTTGCGCGATAGCTCGAGATGGGTGTCAACGGCTCGGCATGCGCAATCGCTTCAAAGAGCATAGGGCTTCCGCAAACTCCCGGCGAACTCGAGAAAGCCATTGTCATCGGATGGCGGATAGTCTCGGTCGCCGCCTTGCAACGTAACGAGCCAGCGATTCTTCTCCACCGGAAAGAGAACCCCAGTTCGCTTGATTTCCGGCGGCGCAGCCTGAGCAAAGAGCGCGCGCCAATCGCCGCGAGGATTCTGCGGCCGAAGAAACATCTGACTGGCATAGCCGACGTGCGCATCGATGCAATCAACTTCCGGTTCCGGTAAACCTAACTCCTTTAGCCACCGAGCGGCCTTCGAATGTCTCCCGGTTGCCGCAATGACGATATCTGCCCAGAGAATCTCATCGACGAAATCCATCTTCTCGCCCGGAAGGCGCAAACGCACACCTTCGATGCCGTTTAGTTCACCAACCAGACCAATGACCTCGCATCCCTGCAGAACCTCCACGTTCGGTATTTGCTTCAGTCGGGCGCGCACAATGGAGTCGAGGAGATCCCGCGTGCTCGAGAGGCCCTCGAACTCCGATCGGAACCGCGTACCCCATCCGTACGCGGTGAGCCATGCTATATCTCTCGCGATGTCCAACATCTCGGCGCCGGCCGCCTGCATGTCCGCCGTAATTCCGGGAAAGTAACCTTCCAAAATTCGGCGCCCACGGGGCAAGAGTGCATGAAGGTGCTTGGCTTGAGGCACTCCGGTGCGAGACTCGGCACCATCAGGCAATGCGTCACGATCGAGAACTGTGACTTGCTCGAAAAAATCGGCGAGTACGCGTGCGGCTAGCATTCCCGCCATGCTTGCCCCAACCACAATTGCCAGTGCTCTTCCTTTTTTCAAAGTTCTTCTCCGCGGCAGGGACCTCGCGCGGGGGGCGGACCAGCCGCCCCCAAACGCGTCCAGGGTTAGGGGTTGCAGCTGACTGGCGTGGTGCCGTCGTTAGGATCCGTGCAAAGCGGCCCGAGCTTCGTAGTGGGGTCGATACCGCTGATCATCGCAACCGGACCAGCCTTATGCTCGCCATTGAACGGCGTGGGTTTCGTCGGGTCGAACTTGCATGAAGGAAGAGCGGCAGCGTCCTGCGGGTTGTTGAACCAGAAGCCCACGTTGAACGTGTTCGTGGGGGGCAAACCCGTGTCCGCATCGAAACCGAAGATCTGGTCGAGAAGAATAGTCTTGATGCGGACATGGCCGTCATCGGTGCGCTTTCCGATTTCGATGTCCGACTGGTACCAGGCCAAACCGAAACTGCCATTGAACTCTGGATTTCTGCTGCCGTCGGCAAAGAACGGACTGTGCTGCACGGTGAAGAGATCGAATGCAAGACCCGGCTTGATGCCGTCGAGGTCGAGAATAAGTGTGTCATTCAATTTGCCACGGATGACGGTAGCTCTCGCTTGCGGCTCCTCGTAAGAGTTGGCGCGCAGACAGTCAATGACCGCAGGATTCGCGATCAGGTTAAAGGTTATTTCGTCTTTCTTGTCCTGCGCTGCGGCAACGCCACTCAAGGCTACGGCAGCTAGGGCTCCTGCAATGACTTTTCCTACGACTCCTATATTCCAGAACTTACTGATGCTATTGGTATTCACTTCCGGGGACTCCTTACTCTCTATTGTGATCTTGTCTTGACGAAGACTCGCTTGAGTTCCACGCCCGCCTTCAGCTGAAGACTTCCATCCGGCCGGGCTAGCATTCCCGCATGACCCGGTCAGCAGCGTCGTAAATCTAAGGGGCAAGGCTCGGGATTGTCCTTAAGGCGGACGAAAAGTTTCCCAAGGAAATTCCAAATTGCTAAAATACGGGCCTATGCGGTTTTGATTCAATGAGTTACGCGTTGAGAGCAGACCGTCAGGCTGGCCGTCAGAAAAACGCCTTAGCAAAGGCCAGATGGCGGCGCCGTGCCGTGTCAAGGACGTGCAGGAACTTCGGCTCCCGCCGCAGAGGATCGAGCAAAGGGTCGCTTGCGAGATAAGGATAGGGGAAAAACCCGCCGTTCACACTGCTGTTCAGGACGCGGAGCGCCGCAGCAGCATCCCCGAATGCAGCGTAGGCTTGGGCGATTTTGTAAGCGGCTTCCGGGTCGCCCACCGCACGCTTGTTGAACCGTGTCTCGACCGTGAGCAAAACGTCTTCACCCTGCGACACCTGATGTCGAATCGCGAAGCTCAGCGCACGACCGATCTGTGCCTGCAGAAGCGTGCGGTCCAGTTCGTATGCGCGATCAAAGTCTCTTGCCGCAGCGTCCCAATTTTTTTTGTAGTATTCACCAAAACCACGATAAAAAACGATCAGAGGCTGGTCCACCGAACCGGGAAGACTTTCGAGAAACCTGTCGTACTGACCGAGATACAAGTAGCCATTCAGCATGGAGCTGTTGAGCTTTACACCGGGATCGAGCCGGCGGGCGAGCTCGGATTCTACGACAGACTCCTGTAGCATGCCCGCAAAGCGATACGCATAACCTAGTTCCCAGTGAATCTCCGCGTGATTAGGATTCGTGCGGAGCGCTTCCCGAAGAAGAGGGACAGCCTTTTCGACGCGCCCCGTGTCCGTGAACATGTTTGCCATGTAAATGCGCGCATCGATTTGTTCGGATTGTAGAAGGAGCGCGCGTTCAAACGCCATCTGCGCTTTTTGATACTGTTCTTCACCGGCCAACTGAAACGAGGCGTTGGCGGTGTACGACCGACCTAGGTTGGCCCAAGCCAACGAATAGTTTGGCGCCAGCTCAGTGGATTTCTCGAGCATTCGGATGGCCATGGTAAAATCACTGTTCGCGTACAGATCGACGCCGCGCAAATAGTATTCATAGGCGAGTGGACTTACCGAGGAGACGTCCGATCTAAGCCGACCAACCTCGGAAGGCGAAAGCGTTAGCTCCAGGCCTCTGATGATTTGCGTAGCGACGTGATCTTGGACGGTAAGCAGTTTGTCGTACTTCAGGTCGAATGTGCCTTTCCAGAGAATCGACTCCGCATTTGCGTCCACGAGTTGACAGCCGATGCGAATGTCATCTCCTTCGCGAAGAAAACTGCCGGTCAGAAGGGCGTCGACTTTTAGCTCGCGCGCAACTCGCGTAAGATCAATCGGCTGTGCCTTGTATTTTTGTACGGCATACGAAGGGCGCACGGAGAGCTGACTCACGTAGCCGAGTTTCGTGATAACAGCGTCAGCCAGGGAATACCCGAGAAAATCAGATTCCGTGTTCTGGCCAAGATTTTGAAAAGGCAAAACCGCAAGCTGACGCGCCTTGGAGGGGCCAAATCTCGTCACCTTGGAACCACCAACGAGGAGATAGGCGACGATCACGAGGATCAAAAACGCACCCACCGCGCTGAGAATCCATCGATTTGAGGTATGTTTTCGTTGGGATTGCTCTTCGCTTCTTCCGGCGATTGGCTCCGCATGGAGTGTTTCAATTGCCGATAATGACGACGGGCCTCGCTCGTCGCTCCGCGCTGCGATTTCCTTTCCAGGATCCTGTTTCGCCTCGTCTTCTTTGACTTCGTTGATGGCAGCGACGAACCTATAGCCCTTTTTCGTAACTGTTTCAATGTATCGCTTACCGTCAGTCGTTTCTCCGAGCGCTTTCCGCAAAGCCGAAACCGTCACCGTAAGGTTGGCTTCTTCGACGAAACTATCCGGCCAGACCTTGGTCATCAACTCCTCTTTCGTGGTGAGACGCATTCCGTTCTGAACCAGTACGAGGAGCACATCGAAAGCTTTCGGAGTGAGAGGAATCGCGCCGTCTTCACTTAGCAGCAGGTGACTGGCGGGATCGAATCGAAATTTGCCAAATTCATACAACGCGTGTGTTTCCCAACACGAAGAATATGGCCGAGCCATTCAGGGAATTCGTACAATTTTCCCGGACCTTCTCACTGCTACTCGGGGCTCGCTCCAGCGTGGCGTTTGCTAAGGCTTACCTGAAATTATCGGCTTAGCTCTGATTGTAGTGGCGAGAGAGAAGCGCAGCAAGGAAATCACGACAAACCTCGACAGCAGGCAGGTGCTTGCGAATAAACCACTTATTCGGGACTTGAGATGGTGGTTCGCACTTGGCGTCGCTCTGATGGGATTCGGCTCTGGGACGGCGCGCTTCGGATGGTTGAGCAAACGTTGCTGATTTCGTGAGATGTGCATTGCTTCCGGCTAGGACTAATCCCGCCGTCGAAGCCGGATAGCGTCCGTCTTGCCGACCGCTCCTTGAGAATTTCGTTACTCGTAGCGCTGTATCGGGATGCGCAAGTGGGCAAGATACCTGTAGGCGGTCCACCCAGGTTCTAAGACCGACTTGAAGGTTGTCCTAAGTACTCTCCGTTCCGCCACCATGCCAGATGCCCCTCAAGGAGGGCAGCGTTCCCCATGTTACGATAGTCGCCAATTTCTCGGAGGTGCCCTGTGCCACTTCCTGCTTCACACGATTCTGGACAAATCCGTATACGACATTTTGTCGGATTATTTCTGCTTTCCTTGGCCACGCTTCTCCTGGAGTTGGCACTCACCCGAGTGCTTTCCGTGACGCTGTGGTACCACTTCGGCTTTCTTGTCATATCGACTGCGCTACTTGGTTTCGGCGCCTCAGGCATGATTCTTGCGCTATGGGCGGGACTAAGAGAAAGGTCCAACCTGGATTTGGGACTTGGATTGTGCGCACTGGCCTTCGCCGTGTGTGTCGTGTTCAGCTTCTGGCTGATGCAGGTGATCCCTTTCGACCCTTTTTCCGTGGCGGTGGATCATCGCCAGTTTTACTTTATGCCGATCTACCTTCTGTTGGTGTCGCTCCCTTTTTTCTGTTCGGGACTAGCGATTTCGTTATTACTCACACGAGGCCTGAAAGAGACTAACCGCCTGTATGCATGCGATCTGTTGGGTGCGGGAATCGGATGCGCCTCGGTGGCACTTGTGATTCCACGATTCGGAGGAACAGGGAGTGTACTGCTAGCCGCTTTTGTGGGTGGCTTGTCAGCCTTGTGTTTTGCATGGCCAACCCGGCGACCGCTGGCCACCGCAGCGGCCTTCGTTTCACTTATGCTAGTAATCGCAAGTTTTCGAGGAGAAAAAATTATACCGATCCACGTAAGCGCGAACAAGGTTTCGCCGAGATTCTCAAAAGTTATGTCGATCTATTCTGCCTGGAACACCTTATCTTTCGTGCAAGTCGTGGAATTCCCCGCTCAGGGAAAGGAGCCTAGCGGGAGAACAATGTTCATCGATTCCGGGACCGCCGCGACCGGCATC